>JAALLQ010000219.1_pt1 | contig 19092 bp, 18 predicted proteins | sample 7245921 | NCBI WGS metagenome assembly JAALLQ01 (sample SAMN13049200, study PRJNA578106) | oil field metagenome | isolation source: filtered produced water from oil reservoir B7 | place: USA:offshore Texas | collected 2016 | reverse complement strand
GATACGAACAACGCGTTGTCCCCCGCCAAAGGCAATGGCGGAACATTCATCCACAACCTTGGCCGGGTCGTCTTTTAATGATGACGGGGCGATATCAGCCATTCGGAATGGATCATCCTGATCCGGGCAAATGGATACGCTGAGGGCTTTGGCCCGTTCCCTGACTTGACCTTCGTCCGGCCCGTAGAACAGCACAGAACGAATGGATGGATCCAAAGTCCGTAAAAAGCCATCGATCTTATTGGCCGGAACCTTGACCATTGAAGTCTTTCCGTTGTGGCCTCACGGTTGTGGCCGGTTGTGGGGGTTGCGGTGCTGGTTGATGCAGAACCGGGTAGCGATCTGGATATTTGAAGTATAAGCGCACTTGCCGGGCAATGTCTTCAGCCGCCAGTTCTGCGGCACGGTGATATGCCGACTGCTTGGATACATATGCTGAATAAAGCTCTTTGGTATTGTTGGCACGTGACGTGACGTTCGAAATGCCCTGTAAGACTGGTTTGCTGGGGCGGTTGGCGGTTCCGGTCATAGTTAGGGTAAAGCTGCTTTTCAGAACAACATCAACCCGGACGGCGGAATCATCAAACCGAGAACCACGACTACGTTCCTGATAATCATAGGAAATATCAAGTTTGTAGGCGTAGGGAACTTCGCGCTCGGTCGGATTCAATAGCTTTTTCAGATTGGTGCGTAGGATTTGTCCTTCGCGATCTTTAATCGGTGCAACATAGATTTGTGCCAGTGACAGCGTGGGGCCAGATTTCTGGTTATAGCTATCACGAGGTTGAAAACCACAGGCACTCAGGCCAATTCCCGCAGCCAGCAATATGCCAGTCACAGCCATAGCTGGGACCGCACGGGCGGCGGTCCCAATCAGTTCAGTCAGGGGAGAAAGTTTGGCTGGCATGGCAATATCCCCTGTGTTGTGTTAACCGACGATGTTCACAATGCGTTTCGGCACCACGATAATTTTCTTTGGTGCACGATCGCTAAGCTGATTTTGAACAGCAGGCAACGCAAGTGCCATAGCCTCAATATCAGCAGTCGCAGCGTCGGCGGCAACGTCAATAGAACCACGTTTTTTGCCGTTAACCTGAACCACCAGCGTAACCGTATCGTTGATCAGCCATTTGTCTTCGGCTTGCGGCCATGGCGTATCCACCAACGGCGTGGTATTGCCGATGGCGTGCCAAATTTCTTCCGCAATGTGCGGTGTCATTGGCACGATCAGTTGCAGCAGGGTTTCAAGTCCAAAACGATACGCCGCGGCAGAACCTTTTGCCTCGCCTTTCATATCGGCGATTTGGTTGGTCAATTCCCGCAACTTGGCAACCGCAGTGTTGAAGCGCAGTTTTGCCAGATCATCGGTGACGGCATTGATGGTGGCATGGGCCAGTTTCATGGTGGTTTCGGCTTCGCCGTCAAACCCGTCTGCGGTGTCCGCTTGGCTCAGGAAATCAAATTTCGGCTGAGCAGCCAGACGCCACAGGCGTTGGATATAGCGCCAAGAGCCATCAATCCCGGATTCCGTCCATTCCAGATCACGGTCCGGCGGGCTGTCGGACAGCATGAACAGGCGGGCGGCATCCGCACCATAGCTTTCGATGATTTTGCCCGGGTCCACGGTGTTCTTCTTGGACTTGGACATTTTTTCGGATCGACCGATGGCAACGGGAGACCCGTTTTCAATCAGGACGGCTTTATCGCCCTGTTTGTCGACATCGCCCGGATACAGCCAGCTGCCATTCTCATCCTTATAGGTCTCATGGCAGACCATACCCTGCGTGAACAGGCCCTTGAACGGTTCCTTAACCGAAATTGACCCGCAGGTGTTGAGAGCACGGGTAAAGAACCGCGCATACAGCAGGTGCATAACGGCGTGTTCAATGCCGCCAATATATTGATCCACCGGCAACCAATAGTCCGCAGCCTTCGGATCAAACCCGGTGGTGTCGTTGTCCGCATCACAGAACCGGGCAAAATACCAAGAGGATTCAAAGAAGGTGTCAAAGGTATCGGTTTCCCGTTGGGCTTTTGCCCCACAGCACGGGCACGTCACATGTTTCCATGTCGGGTGGTGATCCAACGGATTGCCCGGTTTGTCAAAGGTCACGTCCTCGGGCAGGGTCACGGGCAGGTCTTGTTCCGGTACCGGCACAGCGCCACAGCTTGGGCAGTGGATAACCGGAATTGGGCAGCCCCAATACCGCTGACGGGACACGCCCCAATCCCGAATGCGGAATTGTACGGTGCCTTCACCAACGCCCAATGCTTTCAATTTTTCAATTGCGGCATGTTTGGCCTCGGTGACACCAAGACCATTGAGGAAATCTGAATTGATGGCGATGCCGTCACCACTGAATGCCTCATTGCCAGCTTCCAGTTCGGCAGCAAAGGTAGCGGCGTCTGCATCTTTCGGAGCCACAACAGCTTTGATTGGCAGGCCGTATTTGCGGGCAAAGTCCATATCGCGTTGATCATGGGCCGGGCAGGCAAAAACTGCACCAGTGCCGTATTCCATCAGGACGAAGTTGGCGATGTAAACCGGGAGCTCAACGCCGTCAATGAACGGGTGCTTGACTTTGTAGGGGGTGAGGAAGCCAAGTTTCTCTGCAGTTTCGATGGCGGCTTCACTGGTGCCGATTGCATTGCATTTGGCGACAAAAGCAGCGAGGTCATCGTTGCCGTCCATCAGTTCTTTTGCCAGCGGGTGATTGATGGAAATCGCACAGAAGGACGCACCGTACAGAGTATCCGGGCGTGTGGTGTAGACTTCCAGTTTGTCGTCGCGACCAATTAGGTCAAACCAAATGCGCGCGCCTTCGGATTTACCGATCCAGTTGGTTTGCATGGTGCGAACGCGATCCGGCCAGTCTTCAAGGGTTTGCAATGCTTCCAACAGGTCATCGGCGTAATCGGTGATTTTCAGGAACCATTGGGCCAACTCTTTGCGCTCAACCGGAGCACCGGACCGCCAGCCACAGCCGTCAACAACCTGTTCATTTGCCAGAACCGTATTTTCCACCGGGTCCCAGTTGACCATGCTGGTTTTGCGATAGGCCAAACCTGCCTTCAGGAAATCCAGGAACATTTTCTGTTCGTGTTTGTAATATTCCGGTTCGCAGGTTGAAATTTCCCGGCTCCAATCAATGGACAGTCCCATTGGCTGGAATTGGGCTTTCATGGTTTTGATGTTTTCACGGGTCCATTTTGCCGGATGGACCTTGTTTTCAATGGCAGCGTTTTCGGCAGGCAGACCAAAAGAATCCCAGCCCATGGGATGCAGCACATTGAAGCCTTGTGCCCGGCGGAAGCGTGCAATGACATCACCAAGGGTGTAGTTACGCACATGCCCCATATGAATGCGACCGGACGGGTAAGGGAACATTTCAAGGACATAGCACTTCGGCTTGTCAGAGACGTTTTCAACCTTAAAGGTCTCGTTTTCGTTCCAGTAGGTTTGCCACTTTTGTTCCGTTTCGCGGAAATTGTAGCGTTCTTCCATCCGCGTCATTTCGCGTACCAGCCTTTCATTCACAAGGATATCTTTTATGAAAACGGCACCTGTGGCAGTGAAGCCAACAGGCGCGGTTCAGATTAATAAATTCGGCGTGATCAGTGGCTTAACGGCCCTGTTCAGCAATTGCCTGTGCGGCGATGCGCATTTTCCGGGCACGGGTCAGGACTGCGTTTTCAAGATCGGTAATCACTGTATCCTTGACCTGAGTATCGACCCAAGCCCCGGTTGCGTCCCGTTGTTGGCGGAAAGCGCTGACTTTAATACCGTCGGCGCGCAGGGCGCGGCCCATGATGAACACATTCAATTTAAAGCGTTCGTTCGGGGTTTCCACCGGAGTGTACCAATCGGTAATGATCACGCCACCGAACGGATCCGCAGAGGCAATCGGCATAAAGCTGATGGTGTCCAAAGACGCCCGCCACAAGAAGCTGTTGATGCCCAAGCCGGCACCACCACCACCTTGCTCGGCATTACGGCGGGATTGACCGAAAATGTCCATGCCTTCCGGGCCAAATACTGTGTCTTGTTGCTGTCCGGTGGTGATACGCTCGCCGCGCAAGGTCTCCGGGTAGGCATACTCAGTGTTCGGGTCACCGCAAGCGGTTAGGCCAAGGGTAGATCCCAGCAACAACACGGCAAGAAGGTGACGGGTTCGAAAAACGGAATTCTGAATCATGGTCAATCATCATCTTTGGAGTGGGCATCAGGTGCACGCAAACCCGATCAAGGTCGCCACAGTTTGTCGTGATGCACGGCATGCGTCCAGCCTTAATGAACGGATTTTCGCGAAAAGTCCAGTCCAGAGCCACAAAGGGGCGACACCTATTAAATGGAAACGCGGATTTATCCCCGGCGCATCGGGTGTGTGACATGAAAGCCACACCTCAAAAACGAAACGGAAAGACTAAGGGCTTTCGCGTTGACGGGTCATGGTTTTGGTGGCTTCCTGTAGTCCACAAGGTTCCACCGTGCGGGGCTGGGACTGTCACAAATATCCTACTCTAAATGAGGGATTGTTATGAAAAAGATTCTGTTTGGCACCACTGCCCTTCTGGCTGCTGGCGCATTCGCACCGACCGCTCAAGCTGCTGACCCGATCAAGCTGAGCGTTGGTGGTTACATGGAATACTGGGTTGCCGGTGCTTCTCAAGACGACGACGCTGCTCTGAATGCCAACAGCTTTGACGTTCAAGGCGAAGGCGAAATCCACTTCAAAGGCAAAACCACTCTGGACAACGGCATGACCGTTGGCGTCCAAGTTGAGCTGGAAGCTGGTTCCAACCACAACGGCGACGACACCATTGACGAATCCTACATCTGGGTTTCCGGTAAATATGGTAAATTGATTGCTGGTTCTGAAAACGACGTTGTGTACCTGACCCAAGTGCAAGCTCCGGAAGCTTCTGCAATGGGTAAAGGCATCAACGAAGGCGATACCAACAAATACCTGTTGACCAACAAGGTTGTGTATCTTGACGTCAATGACACCACCAATGGTGATGCCAACAAACTGAGCTACTTCACTCCGCGCATGTACGGTTTGCAAGCCGGTATTTCCTACGCTGCATCCAACAACACCACTGGTGATGACAAGTGGAGCGGTGCGGTCAACTCTGAAACCGTTGCAAAAGCAACTGCGTTTGACGAAGCATGGGCTTTCGCTCTTAACTATAAAGGCGAATTCTCTGGCGTAGGTGTTGCAGCTTCTGCTGGTTACGTCGTGTATGATGTTCGTAACGACGCAACCCAAGGCGCTGGTCACGACCCGAACGCTGAAGACATCCAAGCCGGTCTGCAATTCACCTACCAAGGCTTCACCTTGGGTGGTGGCGCAAAACGCCGCATTGCAAACGCAGCATCCGGTCTGGACGCTGGTTCTGATGGCGTGGCATGGGATGCAGGCCTGATGTACGCAGAAGGTCCGTATGCAGTGTCCTTGAGCTACACCAGCTCCAACGTTGTTGGTGACCGCGCAGTTGCTGAAGACGATGAAATCGATCTGTGGAAACTGGGTGCAAACTACAAACTGGGTGCAGGCGTCGATCTGTTCGGTCAACTTGCATACCTGAACGCAGACAAAGGTGGCGATAACAACGCAGCTGACGGCAACGAAGGTGCTTTCGGTGGTGTTGTTGGTCTGAAACTGAAATTCTAAGTTTCGGAACGCTGAAGTTTAAGACGGGGCAGCCGATTGGCTGCCCCGTTTTTTGTTAGCTTTTCGTGTTTGCTATTAAGTTGCTGGATTATCCGTAATGATGTCACTTTTGGCACCTATTGCTGCTAAATGAAGCACTATATTTCGAAACTGTGTCGTAAATGTCACACATCAGGGCAAACCACGACGATAAACCATCGGGTGAATTGATTTCCTGCGGGGAATGTGGCCTTAAGAGATAGGTTTGGATGTTTGCACCGGGGGGTGTGACATCACATAAAAAACGTCCTCTTATTATTTAGGGAAAGACGATGAAAAAAATTCTGTTTGGCACAACGGCTCTGTTGGCTGCTGCTTCCTTCTCCGCTTCCGCACAAGCCGCTGATCCGATCAAGCTGAGCGTTGGCGGCTTCATGAACTATTACATGGTTGCAGCTGACCAAGACGGCGACTATGCAGGCAACGTCAACAGCTTTGACGTTCAAGGTAACTCCGAAATTCACTTTGTTGGTGAAACCACTCTCGACAACGGCATGACTGTTGGTCTGCAAGTGGAATTGGAAGCTGGTTCCAACCACAACAGCGACGACACCATTGACGAAAGCTTCATGTACTTCTCTGGCAAGTACGGTAAAGTCTTCCTCGGTTCCGACGACGATGCTTCCTACAAATCCCAAGTTCTGGCACCGTCCGTGTCCGTTCTGGGCGTAGTTGGCGATGGTTCCGACCTGGTTAACGTTCTGCCGTATGCTGTCAACCAAGTTCTGGTTGGTCAAAACATCACTGGCGACGAAAACAAAGTCACCTACTTCACTCCGCGTATGTACGGCTTGCAAGCTGCTGTGTCTTACATTCCGTCCAACAATAGCGGTGGTGACGATGCATGGTCCGGTGTGAACAACTCCGAAACCGTTGCTAAAGCAACCACCACTGATGAAGCATGGTCCTTCGGCCTGAACTACACTGCCGATTACAGTGGCGTTGGTGTGAAAGCTTCTGCTGGTTATGTTAATGCTGATGACAACACCCGTGGTGTTGACGACAACAAAGACAACAACGTGCAAGAAATCACCGGTGGCTTGAACGTTTCCTACCAAGGCTTCACCGTTGGTGGTGGCGTTGCTCGTGTGATTGCAAACGAAGACACCGCTTATGCTGCTAACGATGGCTTCGGCTGGCATGTTGGTGCTTCCTATGCAGAAGGTCCGTACGCTGTTTCCATGGCTTACTACACCTCTAATGCAACTGGCAGCCGCACCGTAGCTCAAGATGACGAACTGGATGTCTTCCAAGTTGCTGGTACCTATAAACTGGGTGCAGGCGTCGATCTGTTCGCTGAACTCGGCTATGTCAATGGCGACAAAGAAGGTGACAATAACGCAAGCGCTGGTAACGAAGGTGCTGTCGGCGGCGTTGTCGGTCTGGCTCTGTCCTTCTAAGATCACTTGATCTTATTGACGATTGATTTGGGGCGGTCATTAGACCGCCCCATTTCTATGGGTGGAAGGGCAAGATAATGTACCGCTATAGTGTTGCGTTAATGCCACAGTAAAACATGAAAAGGGTGCACACGAGGCTTATACAGTGGATCATCGTTGACCGGAAAGGGTAAAGGGCTAGTGTACGAACTTGCCGCTTAGCTACGCTATGACATTACACTGTAAGGAATGATGATGAAAAAGATCCTGTTTGGCACCACTGCCCTTTTGGCTGCTGGCGCATTCGCACCGACTGCACAGGCTGCTGATCCGATTAAGCTGAACGTTGGTGGCTTCATGAATTACTGGGTGGCTGCAGCTGATCAAGACGGCGATTATGCTGGTAACGTCAACAGCTTTGACGTTCAAGGTAACTCAGAAATTCATTTCATCGGCGAAACCACTCTCGACAACGGCATGACTGTTGGTCTGCAAGTGGAATTGGAAGCCGGTTCCAACAATAACGATGATGACACCATCGATGAAAGCTACATGTATGTTTCCGGCAAGTACGGTAAATTGATCCTGGGCTCCCACGATGATGCGGCATCTTTGTCTGCAGTGATGGCACCGTCTGTATCTGTTTTGGGCACTGCCGGTGATGATTCTGATCTGCAAAATATTTTGCCGTATGTGGTGAATTCTTTGGAAGTGGCACAATCCAATCTGGATGATGCTAACAAAGTTACCTATTTCACTCCGCGTATGTATGGTTTGCAATTGGGCATGTCCTTCACACCGTCCAACAATGATGCGGGTGATGATGCATGGTCCGGTGTGAACAATTCTGAAACCATTGCAAAAGCAACCAGCTGGGATCAGGCATGGACTGCTGCTTTGTCCTATGAAGGTGAGTATGCAGGTGTCGGCATTGCTGCTGCTGCGACTTACACCGTTATGGACGACAATACGGTTACAGCCATTGAAGACAATGAAATCCAAAACATTGGTGCTGGTTTGAACTTGTCTTACCAAGGTTTCACCGTTGGTGGTGGTTACATGCGCCAAATCGCAAATATGTACACAAGCAGTGCCGCAGCTGATGGTACGGCATGGAACGTTGGCGCTTCCTATGAAGAAGGTCCGTACGGCGTTTCCTTTACCTACTTCAACTCCTCTGTTCGTGGGGATGATGTCGTTGGTGGCACTGTCGCTGCAACCGAAGGCAACGATGAAGTCAGCACCTATCAATTGGCTGGTACCTACAAATTGGGTGCAGGCGTTGATCTGTTTGCAGAACTTGATTACGTCGATGCAGAAAATGAAGGCGAGGGCGTTACCAACAATGGCCGCAATGGCAACGAAGGTGCATTTGGTGGTGCCGTCGGTTTGGCTTTGTCCTTCTAAGATCCATTTGGATCAATCCGATATTGGCGAGGCGGTCTTTGGACCGCCTCGTTTTTTTATGCCCAAGAGGAAAGAGAGAGCACCCAGTCAATTCCGGCAATGCCGACGCAGGGTGTATCGAGTAAATCTGCACAATTGTCATCAGTAATGCCGCCCAGAGCATAAACCGGAATCGTGCAGGCGTGGCATAGAGCGATGAATTGTGTCAGGCCAAGGTTTGGTTCCCCAGGATGGGTTTGGGTTGGAAAGACAGGGGAAAGCAACACCGCATCGGCATGGATTGCCGCAGCATCCTGTAAAGACGTTTCTGAATGTGCCGCTGCCAAAAGCAATCTATCCGGCGCATGTTGACGCCAAAGCGAGGCCTCGCGCAGGCGGCTTTCCGGTTGATCGCGCAGATGCAGACCGTCGGCGTCTATGGCGATGGCTCCGCCCGCATCACCGGCCCAGATGAATGGAATGTGCGCGTCTTGACAGGCCAGCCGTAAAGATAGCCCGATGGCAAACCGATCCGGGTGATCGCCATTGCGATAGATCAGGGCACTGCCTTTGGGAAATAGGGGCAAAAGCTTCGACGGGTCCGGGCAACGTAGAGTATCTGTCATTGCCAACAGGGCAGGTAATGCAGCGGTTTGGTTTCGGGCATTGAGCACGTGGGCAACGCTTGCTATGGTGCGCACCAGGTATTCTCCATCAAGGACAAGGCACGTGACGACTATTGCGGAAAATCTGGCTCAGGTGAAGGCAGGAATGGAAAAAGCGGCGAAATATGCCGAAAAACCCGTCGAACGAACACAGTTGATTGCCGTGTCCAAGACCAAGCCTGTGGCGGCGATCTCAGAGGCCCTTGCCGCCGGACAGCGTTGTTTTGGCGAAAACCGGGTTCAGGAAGCGGCAGAAAAATGGCCGCCTTTGCGAGCTGAATACCCAGACATTGAATTGCATCTGATTGGCCCGCTGCAAAGCAATAAGACCGAGGATGCAGTACAGGTGTTCGATGTCATTCAAACCGTGGATCGGGCAAAATTGGCACAGGCACTGGTGGCGTGTCGGGATAAGGGCATGGTTTTGCCGCGACTGTTTGTGCAGATCAATACAGGGTGTGAGCCGCAAAAGGCAGGCGTTTTGCCGAAGGATGCGGATGGGTTCCTGCGGCAATGTCGTGAAGATTGGAATTTGGACATTGCAGGTCTGATGTGTATTCCGCCAGTAGATCAGGAGCCCGCACCGCATTTTGCCTTGTTACGCAAAATTGCAAAGCGCAACGGAATTCAGGTGCTGAGCATGGGGATGAGCGATGATTACCCGGTCGCCATCAGCCAAGGGGCAAGTTACATCCGCGTTGGCTCCGCAATATTTGGTGCTCGGTCCTAGGGGCAGGGTCTGTTGACGTGGCAGACCCGAACCTTAGGCAGTGATCGGCTTTTTCAGGCGTGGGCCATAGTACCGGGTATAGCGCAAGGCAACGTACGCAACGATTGCAGTGGCTATGGTTATTTGTACAAAACCCCATTGATTCAGGGCTTGGACGAGATCGCTTGAAAATCCGATATCGTGCATAAATTTTGCGGCCTGAAAGGTTGCAGACGCAGCAATTACCGTCGGGAATGTAAAGGCCGCATAGGCCGGGCTGAAGGGCAGGCGCAACAGTTCCCAAAACGCAAGGTAAACAACCACCGACATTAAGGTGCCAAGCATCAATAGGCCAATGACCAAAGTGGTATCTGCGGTATGCCCGGCGAATGTCAAATATCCGGCAAGGCACAGGTTCGGGGGGGCGGCAAGGATGGCGATTGTTGGTTTTGCGGCGGCAGGAAATTCCGCCTTAAACATGATGCGGTGAATCATCAATGGCAGCATAACCGCATATGACCCCAGTCCGAACCACAAGATTGTCTCAGATATTGGCAGCAAGCCGGGGGCAGGGGTGGTCAGAACCGCAACCACCGGGCCAATTGGCGGTACAAACCAGCTTGGGTTCATGGGAGTCAGGTGCCAATCCTGAAGGCGGTGAGCCATGAAGGCAACCAAGAAACAAAAATGAGCGATAATTGCCAGTAGCCATAGGGCAATAGCCAAACCTGTGTCCAATTGGGACAACGTGACACTCACAATCATCAAGGCCATGGCAAGTGTAGGCACAACGGAGCCGATAACAGGATGGGATAATTCCAGCCACAAAGTCTTGGGATTCAAGGTAAATTTTATGATCAAAGCCAGACAAATGGCCCCAGCAATAGCAGCCCCAGCCCATTGAATGCTGCCGCCGCTGGGCAAAAGCTGCTCCCAAACCATGGCAAGACTGGCGATGCCGAGGGCAAGCCCTCCGGTTGGTGTCGGTGTACGGGATAATCTGGATACTACTGGAGTGACCATGGCGCGCTCCCATGCCGAAAGGATGTGGAACTATCCCTTTATAAATGGGGCTGAAGCGCACGGAATAAAACAGTGGCTGGAAAGAAACCGTGTTGTTTCCGTGTGGTAAAGCGTGAAAGACGGATTTCGCTAGGCTGCCAGTCTTTCCTGTGCATTTTTCACAACTTCTTTAAGCGTCGACAAATTTACTCCATCACGCTTCAAAACCGCCTGCAGCAATGGGTCTGCGTACAGGTCATCCAGCCGAGGTTCTTGCGCATCGGCATAAGGTGACGTCATGTGTTGATTTGGCACAAGCGGGCTTACTGTTGTCATGGCACGTCTCTATCATTGGGTCCATACATGGCACATCAGCATAAATTCACCCAATTGGGGAATGTAACAAGGTTACTTTTTACGTTGCGATCATGATGTAATGTGTTTTGGTGCGCTTGTCTATAGGGTGTGGGTGGTTTTTAAAATAGCTTCATAAAAGCCACACTGTTTTGCCACAGTCGCAGAAATTCAACTGTGTGCACCATCACAGAAGGGGTCACAGTTTTTTCAACCGCGCATCAAGCTTAACTTGAACCTTGGTGATCACATCTTGCAGGCCGACCAACTTAAGGTTGTCACTTTGAAGCAGGGCATGAAGTGTGGGGTCGTTATACAAATCAGAGAGGCGAGGCTCCATAGTCAGTTCAGTTACATCCTGAAGGTTTTGGGTTGCCGGTTTGACTGCTAACGATGATTTGGACATTGACTGACTCCAACACACAACTGCAGCGTTTTTTTCTCGCCACATGCACCACGACGAAAGTAATATACGGGGTATGCATATGTCCATATAAAATCCCGCCTACCCGTAGAATTACTGGTTTCCATCACACAAACAGGCAGTGTTGAAAACACTGCCTGCTGTGTTCATGTTTTGGGAAATGATCTACTGGGAAAACGGGAATTACGCGCTCAACCGACTGCGGGCCTGTTTCATCAGGGTCTGGAATTCAGAAACCGGAAGGCCATCACGTTTTAAAATCGCAAGGAAAATCGGGTCGGCACACATATCCTGCAAAGTTGGTTCCCGCATATCTGGGGAAACGAAAACCGGCAAGGTATCCAAAGGACCGTGCAGGGGCAAATACGTCATTGGGGCCTCCCGTAATCCTGTTGTTCTCGTGAACGATAGGCGCAGTATACCATATAAACTGCAACACTGCGGAAAATCACCCTCACGTTGTATTGCAAATACTGCAAAGGGGCTGGAGTCCTTATAAATTGACTGCCAGCCCCTTAGGTTTTTTGGTAGAGCGCCTTGCGACACATATTGCGTATTTGGTTTATGTTGCCAAGTTGCGCAGAACATACGGCAGGATTCCGCCGTGATGCATGTAGGAGAGCTCGTCTAGCGTATCGACTCGGCAAGTCACGACGACGGTTTCAGTCGCGCCGTTGGCTCGCGTGATCTCCACGGTCACATCCTGACGCGGCTGTAAGTCCTGTAAGCCGCGAATGGTGAAGGTTTCAGACCCATCAAGGCCAAGCGTGGCGCGCGTGGCTCCATCCTTAAACTGCAGGGGAACAATTCCCATACCGACAAGGTTGGAACGGTGAATGCGTTCGAAACTTTCCACAATGACCGCCCGCACGCCGAGCAGATTGGTGCCTTTGGCAGCCCAGTCACGGGATGACCCGGTGCCGTATTCTTTTCCGGCAACCACCACCAGCGGCGTTCCCTGATCCTGATACGCCATTGCCGCATCATAGATCGACATATCTTCGCCCGATGGCATCAATTTGGTGACGCCGCCTTCCGTGCCGGGAACCATTTCGTTTTTGATGCGGATGTTGGCGAATGTACCGCGCATCATCACTTCGTGGTTGCCGCGTCGTGCGCCGTAACTGTTGAAGTCAGAAATTGCGACGCCGTTGTCCGCCAAATACTGTCCCGCAGGACCATTGGCCTTAATATTCCCGGCAGGGGATATGTGGTCGGTGGTTACGGAATCACCAAGGATCGCCAACGGCCGGGCATTGATGATATCGGCTATACCGGGCGGGGTTTTGGATAGGCCGGCAAAGTACGGTGGGTTTTTGACATAAGTGGACTGTTCATCCCACGCATAGGTCATGCCTTCGGTAACTTTGACGTCTTGCCATTCTTTCGGCCCGACGAAAATGTCTCCGGCGCGTTGTTTGTACATCTCCGGCGTCAGGTTACGGGCGATAACGTCCTGAATTTCCTGCGGTGTTGGCCAAATGTCATTCAGGAAAACCGGAGCCCCGTCACTGCCGATACCAAGTGGGTCAGTGGTTAAGTTGACCCCAATACTCCCGGCAATGGCATAGGCAACCACCAATGGCGGCGATGCCAAATAGTTGGCCTTGGTATTAGGGCTGACCCGGCCTTCAAAGTTACGGTTGCCGGATAGGACCGAACAGACGGTCAGGTCTGCGTCATCAATACTTTTGACCAGTTCATCCGCCAACGGGCCGGAGTTGCCGATACACGTGGTACAGCCATAACCAACAAGGTCAAAGCCAAGGGCCTCCAGCGGTTGCATCAGTCCGGCAGCTTCCAGATAGTCGGTCACAACCTTGGAACCGGGAGCCAAAGACGTTTTAACCCACGGCTTGACGGTCAAGCCTTTGGCGACGGCCTTTTGCGCCAAAAGACCCGCAGCCATCAACACGGATGGGTTGGAGGTATTGGTGCAGGAAGTAATGGCGGCAATCATCACGTCGCCATGGGCAAGGCCATGGTCGCGGCCCGCCACCGGCACCCGAGTAATCATATCCAAGTCTGGATAGCTTTCACCGAATGCAGCGGCAGCTTTGGACAGGGGAATACGGTCTTGCGGGCGTTTCGGTCCGGCAAGGGACGGTTCCACCGTGGACATATCCAGTTCCAGTGTGTCCGTGTAGTCCGCATCCGGTGTCAGTGCGTCGCGCCAGAAGCCCTGAGCCTGAGCATAGGCTTTGACCAGTTCTACTTGTTCTGCATCTCGCCCGGTAAAGGTCAGGTAGTTGAGGGTTTCCTGATCAATGGGGAATATGCCACAGGTCGCACCGTATTCCGGGGCCATATTGCTGATGGTGGCCCGATCGGTCAGCGGTAGGTTATCAAGGCCGGGGCCAAAGAATTCGACGAATTTGCCAACCACGCCTTTTTTGCGCAGCATTTCGGTCACGGTGAGTACAAGGTCGGTGGCGGTTGTGCCTTCCTTCAGTTTCCCGGTCAGACGGAAACCGACGACCTCAGGGATCAACATGGAAATCGGCTGACCAAGCATGGCGGCTTCGGCTTCGATGCCGCCGACACCCCAACCCAGAACGCCAAGGCCGTTGACCATGGTGGTGTGGCTGTCGGTGCCGACAAGGGTATCGGGATAGGCAAGGGTCTTGCCGTCTTTGTCTTGGCTGGTCCAAACGGTTTTGGCCAAATATTCCACGTTGACCTGATGGCAGATCCCGGTTCCCGGTGGTACCACGCGGAAGTTGTCAAATGCGGTTTGACCCCAGCGCAGGAAGGCATAACGTTCGCCGTTGCGTTCAAATTCCAAAGCCATGTTTTTTGCCATGGCGTCTTTACTGCCAAAAGCATCAACCATGACCGAGTGGTCAATCACCAAGTCCACAGGGGATAACGGGTTGATCTTTTTCGGGTCTTCACCAAGGGCAACCATGGCATCACGCATGGCGGCAAGGTCAACCACTGCCGGAACCCCGGTGAAGTCCTGCATCAGAACCCGCGCTGGACGATAAGCAATCTCATGGTCAGAAGTTTTGGTGTCCAGCCACGCAGCAACGGATTTTACGTCATCCACGGTGACGGATGTGCCGTCCTCATGACGCAAAAGATTTTCCAACAGGATTTTCAGGGAAAACGGCAATCTGGAAATACCGTTCAGGCCTGCGGCCTCAGCCGTTGGCAGGCTGTAATAGTCATAGGTTTTTGCCCCGACAGTCAGGGTCTTGCGCGTTTTCAGGGTGTCCCGACCACACAAAGACATGCTCTTTCCTCCGTCACACAACAAAATCAAGGTAAGTGAACTGTCCGCCCGCTCCGGCGGTTGGCCCAGAGAGGGCGGCTGTGCGAAAACAGGACGTGCGAAACACCGAGGGGTCCGGTGGCGAGTTGCGACTCAGATCGCCACGTCAACCCTACTAAGATAACCCTTCACCCTGTAAGGACAAGAGGCACATACGGAAAAAACCGAAGCAATTCTTTGAAATTGGGCATAGAGTTGGCCCAATGAACACGCAGCGGCAGGACCGAATGATACGCACACCGGAAACCAAAGGCACACTTGCAATTTTGCTTGCCGCAACGGTGTGGGGAACAACGGGAACGGCGGCAACTTATGCCCCGGATGTCAGTTCCTTGGCAATTGGCGCCGTAGCCATGGGTGGCGGTGGCGCTTTGCAGTCCCTGTTGGCGGCCCGCCCAATTTGGCAGGCCCGCGACACACTCGCACAGCACAGACGGTTGCTGGGCATAGGGATTTTGGCAATCGTAATCTATCCATTGGCATTTTATGCATCCATGGCTTTGGCTGGGGTTGCCGTTGGTACTGTGGTGTCCATTGGTCTTGCGCCTTTGTTTTCTGCGGCAATCGAGTGGCGGTTTGAGGGGCGACGCATGACCCGCCGTTGGATGTTCGGTGCCATCATTGGTATCGGCGGGGCGGTGATTTTATGTCTGGCAAAGGCCAAGGGTCACGGTTCCGCCGACGTCACAACCGGGATGGAGCTTTTGGGCTTGGTCTTGGGAGTGGTGGCTGCGGCAACCTATGCCCTGTATTCTTGGGTGGCTTATCAGCTGATGCGACGTGGAGTGCCGACGCGGGCCGCCATGGGCAGCCTGTTCGGAGGGGCAGCCATTGGCTTGTTGCCGGTGTTGTTGTGGACGGGTGCGCCGTTTTTGCAGTCTCCGCAAAACGCATCCGTTGCCGTGTATATGGCGGTGATCCCCATGTTTTTGGGGTACATGTGTTTTGGTTATGGTTTGGCGCGGGTTCCGGCGAGTGTGGCGACAACGTTAACCCTGTTGGAACCGGTTGTGGCGGCGGTGCTGGCGGTGGTGGTGGTCGGTGAGGCCTTGTCTTCATTGGCTTGGACGGGCATTGCCCTAATTATGCTGAGCCTATGCTGTTTGACCATGCCCACGTCGGTGATTGCTGTGATGATCAAAAGGATCGGAAAATGACACAAATGACCCTGCAGCCGATTGGCGAGATTTTCACCGGATTCAAGACCCTGGATCAATGCCCGCGCAATGCAAAATTTAACCCGGCGCAAAGTACGATTACGCTTCATCCTGACTACGTGCAGGCGTTACAGGGTGTGGGCCAATCCAGCCACATTATTGTGTTGTACTGGTTCGATCAGGCCGATCGTACTGTGGTGCAGTGCGTCACCCCCCATGATGGACAGGTGCGCGGGGTTTTTGCCAATCGCTCCCCCAATCGTCCAAACCCCATTGCATTAAGCGTGGTGCAGCTGCTGGCGGTGGAGGGGAATACATTGACCGTGAGCGGCCTTGATTGCCTTGACGGTACGGTGTTGCTGGATATCAAACCCTATAGTCCGGCGATTGACCGCATTGATAATGCAAAACAGGCCTTTGCATTGGCAACGCCCCCAACCGCGTGACGGGCAGGGGGCGCAGACACTTCAGTGATTGGTATGATTTAGGCGTTGGGAATACCGTCCACGTCACAGCCAATGTCTTTGTACCATGGGCGATACCGCTCCAGCGCAACCAACCCGGCAACCAGCACAGCGGCAAAGATCAATGCCATAGCCCAGAATGGCACGCCCATCAGGACATCCAGACGCAGTTTACCAAGGCCGTCGCCATACAAGTACGGTTTGATGACAGGCTGAATATACCCGAATGCCATGGTTCCGGCGATGGCTCCGGCAAGGGCAAACCATGCATCTTTATATCCGGCACCGATTTGAGCCAACAAGGTGCCGGGGCAGGCTCCCGCCAGAACAATTCCCACGCCCAAAATGCCGCCGCCCAATGCATTGGCGAGGATGAAGGTGGCTTTGGGATGCAGGGCAAAGCCGTACACGCCGTTCATAATCGCCAGAACCACAAGCCCGGTGGCGGTGGCGGTCAGGAACATCTTCAACATGGTGAACGTACGGAATTGCATTTGCCCGATAATGACGCCCGGTTCAAATACCCGGCCTTTTTCAAGGGCAAATCCGAACACAACGCCCATTATCAGGCCGATCACAACATAAGCAGATAAAGTCATTGTCTTGGCCTCCCTTAAATTCGCCGCATAAGCATGGCGACGATGATCCCGGCGGCAAACATGGTAGTCACCGCGATCATGGATCCGATGGCAAGCTGTGCCACGCCGGAAATAAACCCGCCGATGAAGGCCAAAACGGCTCGTCCGCCAAAGCCGGAGATTCCGGTGGCTTTTTGCCAAACCGGGGACATTGCGCCCCGACGGGTGCCGGAAAGGGTGGATGAAGCAAAAGCACCGATGATGATGCCGATGACCAATGCCAACTGCCACCAATACTTGGCGCTGTCCGCATATTTGGCGAAATAGGGATTATCCAGTGCGGCAGGATCGAACAAGGACGCCAAATGACCGGCAACCGTGACAAATGATGATGATGCGCCTAGGGCCGTATCGATAAAGTAGAATGCAGGCACTTGTAAAAGCCCGATGATGATCCCGGCGGCATAGGGGGACCATGCGGCTTTGCGTAACCCTTCTTCTGATTTGCGCCATGGGCAATGGGGGGATCGCCCGTGCGCATCCAAATGTGTAGCCATGAGTGTGGACTCCGCTTGTCTCTGACTTATATATTAGACCTAACTAATATATTAGCGTTTGTCAATAGACCCGCATGCCACACCCGGACTGAAGCAAATTAACATCGGCTTAGGGTTATGGCAGCAAGTCCAAAACCGCTTCCGGCGGACGACAAAGTTTGGTCCCCTTCGGGGTCGAAACAACAGGACGTTCCAGCAACACCGGATGTTGCAGCATGGCTGTAATGATTGACGCGTCGTCGGTGGATGCATCGCCAAGATTATAGGTTTTATATTCCGGTGCGGCTTTGCGCAGCATGTCACGCAGGGGGGTGGAGCTGGCAGCGATCAAATTTTCCAACGCTTGCCGATCCAGTGGGGTTTTCAGGTAATCCACCACGTTCGGTTCAATCCCGTTATCGCGAATCAATTCCAATGCTTTGCGGGATTTGCTGCATTTCGGGTTGTGATAAATCGTAACTACAAACTCTGACATGTGTGTCGGTCCTAACCGTAACGTTAACGTCTTGTCTCATAATGGGAATTAATCTCAAGCATTCAAGCTTTAGGAGTATTGATTGCAAAAGCACAACAGAACCGGAAAATTCGTTGTGTTTCTGGTTAACCTTTTGTAAATTTCTTGCGGGAGTATCGGGAGCTGGGGGGCACGAATGATTTTTGATGCAGGGCAAATGCCTTTGGCCGAGTGTGGGCTGGAGGACATTCTCGATTCCTTGCCGTTGGCGATTTACGTCAAGGATAAGGAACTAAACTATACGTGGGGCAATGCGCCGTTCGGCCTGCTGTGTAAATGTAAAAAACACGAAGTTGCAGGTAAACAGGCCAAGTCCTATTTCGATGATACAATTACCGATGCGGCAACTCGCAACGATTTGCTGGTTCTGGAAACCGGGCAGTCACAGGTCTTTGACGCCAGTGTGAACTGTTGCGAGCATGAGCGCACCTTACGGTTTGTGAAAATGCCGGCTATCGGAAAAAACGGTGAAATTGCAGGCGTTATCAGCGTCGCCATGGACCGGGATCATGCGGCACCGGGTGAAAAAGACCTGATGAATGCCTTACGGCATTTACAGTCCGATAATGAACGGCTGCAAAAACACGCGCTGGACCTTGAGGTTTCCTTACGGTTTGCCGAGGAGAACGCAGCAGAAATCGTTGCCATTGCCGAAAGTACGGCGGCGGAACGGGATCGACTGAGCCGCCACACCAGCGACCTTGAAAGCTCGTTGGCGTATACTCAGGATAATGCCAGCCATTTGGTGGAACTGGCGGAGGAACTGGATCGTCAACGCCGGGAAATTGAGGCCCATAACGCACGAATTCAGGAACTGATGTATCGGGACGATACCACCGGTCTGCACAATCGGCGTTATTTCTATGAGGCCGCCCCCCGCCACTTACAGACACATTTACGTGCCGACGAAACTGC
>JAALLQ010000189.1_pt1 | contig 19291 bp, 17 predicted proteins | sample 7245921 | NCBI WGS metagenome assembly JAALLQ01 (sample SAMN13049200, study PRJNA578106) | oil field metagenome | isolation source: filtered produced water from oil reservoir B7 | place: USA:offshore Texas | collected 2016 | reverse complement strand
GCTTCTAGTGGATATATTAAATCATCCACTGTACTAAACCATGGAAATCCATGACCTATACCGTAAAAGAGACCAGCATTTTTTCCTATAAAATCACTTCCAAAATTCAAATTTAATGTTGCATCCCAAGTATCCTGCCAGTAATCAAAGGTTATTGGTACTTCTTTTCCTTCAGTGGTGTTGAGATTCATTATTTGAATGTCATAGTTAAATTCCTCATTCCAAGGGTCATACCATTCGTTGACAGCATAGATGCTAAAATTTCCATCAGCTGATTCAGGGGTAAAAGTGTACACGCCGTTGGTTGAACTTAGTTTTGTCCAGGTTCCATCTTTCCCATCTTGATAAGCTAAAAACTCCACGCTTTCTCTAACGGTGTCAATAAATGTGTTTATAACTACTTGATTGGTTATATCATCTCCGTTGCCATCTCCGTTGCCATCTCCGTTGATTGGTAAAGTTGCGCAACTTACAAAGAGCAAACCGATCGCTAAGATCATAAAGAACATGCTTAATTTCCTCATTTAAAATCCTCTCCTTTTATTAAAAGTTGTTTATTAGATTTTAGTAAAGAGATCTAAAAAAAATCTAAAACAACTTTTTTGGAGAAGATTAATAAATTTGGAATTCTTTGACGAAGTAATTTATTTCTTTTGAATTAAAAGCTGTTCCTAACTCTTTTTTGTACAACTCGTTTATATATTTGTAATAATCCAAAGCCTTTTTTCTTTCACCTTTTTTCAGTAAAAGATTGATATACTCAATGTTCATTTCGTCAGCGAAAGGCTCGATTCTTAAATATTCATCTAAATAATTTTCTGCGATTTCAATGTCTTTCTCTTTTTCTAATGAATACAAAATAGCTAGTATTGACAGATAAGATTTTTCAGCATCTTCTATCTTTGGGATTGCCCAATCGTCGTAAATATTGGAAGGTAAAAGACCATAGCAGTAAAGTTTCTTAGCCTTTAAATAATGTTCTTTTGCTTTTAAGTATTGTTTGTTTTTAAACAATTTATTTCCTTCTTCAAAATGGAGGATAAAATCTTCGTAATCCAAGTAATAAACTTTATTTACATTGAATTTGTAATTTTTATTTTTTTGAAGTATATATTCCTCAACCAAACTAAACTCTTGAAATCTCTTTCGTATGTCGTGAAGCGCTACGTATAAGCTTTGACGACTTTTTTCAAAAGGTAAATTTGGCCAGAAATTTTCGATTATGACGTCTTGAATAATCCATTGATCATAATTCAAAGTTAAAAATTTAAAAAGTTCTAAGGCTTTTTGATTTCTCACCTTTTTCATAGTCAAAACCTTATCACCACATACTAATCTAAATTCGCCAAAGAGATAGATTTTAGGGTATAAAGCTTTTTTTGATTCAAGATAAGAGATTTCTGGTGAGGCTTCGAATCTCAATTTAAGTGAAGTATCTAAGGAAGGTGTTTTAGCTTCTAAATTAATTTCTATGAGATCTTCAATTGAGTTCGTTATTTCGGGATATTTTTGCAAGATAAACTGGTAATTGTTATCTGATAATAACTCATTAAATGTTTTTAAATCTTCATTATAAGAAGACAAGTTGAATGATTTACTTAAAAATAATTTTAAGAGTAACGCCTGAGTTAGTATTGATTTTGCTTTCCCTTCTGTGGCAATCTGAATAATTTTTCCAATGTATGTCAGGGCTTTTTCGAATTGTTTTAAATGTATCAACAACCGAACTTTTTGTAGTTCAAAGTTCAATATCTGATATTCGTTGAAAATAGTTTTGCCAATCTTTATAGCCTTTTCAACTGTTGAAAAAGATTCTTTAAGTTCATCTTTTTTTAAAAGATACAGGGATTGGACAAAGTAATAATTTGCTTGTAGAAATTTTGATCTTGAATAATAATTCTCAGCTTCCATTAAACTTTTTTGAGCAGATTTTAATTCGTTTTTTTCTACTTCTAACTTGGCTTGCAAGATTTTTAGAACGGGTAGGTAAGCGATGTTTTTAGTTTCCAAGTAGATGCTTTCAAAGGCTTCGAGATGTTCTTTAGCTTTGTCATGTTTTTGTGTTTCAATATAAAAATCGGTAAGATTCGCATTTAAAAGTGCCTTTCCGTATAGATCTTTTGAATCCTCAAAGCTTTTTAAAGATTTAATAAAGAAATTTTCCGCACTTTCTAAATTTCCTTCGATTAGAAAAATATTGTAAGCAAGGTTGTTGAGAAGCCAAGGTTTCATTTCTGTATAATTGAATCTTTCACATAATTCCATAGCCTTGTTTAAATACAGTTTCCCTTCATCTAATTTTGAAAGATAAGAATAACTGGTTCCCAATAAATTGTACAAGGAAGTTAAGCTCTGGTAGTTTTCATTTGGTATACTTTTTAACAATTCATTTCCCATTTCGATGACCTTTTCATATTTTTCCTGATGCCAGTAAATTCCTATTATTTGTGTATCTATATTCTCAAGAATACTTTTATTGGAAATTTTATGAATATTATCTTTTACAAGCCTATAATCTGAAAGAGCTTCATCAAACATGGAATATTTCTCTTCTATAACGCCGCGGTAATAGTACAATTCAATGTTGTTGCTGAAAAAAGAGGTGGGTATTAAATCTAACCATTTTTTGATGATTGAAAAATCTTTTATCAATAACTCAGAATGGTTGAGAAAGAAGTCATAGGCTTTTTCTAAATCTTTCATATTCAGTAAGCAATGAAATTGTCCATAGTGATCATGCTCTTTTTGATATATGCTAAAAAGCGTCTGGCATATCTCGTTTTTTTCTCTTTCTCCAACGCCTTTGGAGATCGTTCGATGAAATATTTCGTTCATATAGTAATAATGCGGATCTTTTTTTTCTAACATGTTTAAATCGTATAACTTTTCAAAAGACTCGTGAATTTTTTCATCGCTTTTGATATTAAAATATGCTTTACAAATCTTTGGCTCTATTTCATTCATTAAGCTGAAAATTTTCAAATACTCTCTTAAATCTTCTGATAAGACTTCGGTGAGTAAGTTTATATACTCATCTATTTTTTTTGCTGAATCTATAAGGGCATCATATTTTTTTAGGTCTATTGTCTCTATGTATGTGGATAAAATGTTAATAAAAGTGGGTATCCCATCGGTCAATTGGTATAGCTCTAACAAGTTGTCTTCTGACAAGTTAATTTTTTTTGTGCTGATATAATTTTTAAGTTCATCAAAAGAAAATTTTAGTTCCTCTTCGTGAATAGTGTAAACATTATTTGCCATAGCAAATTTTGTTAAAGGAATTGGAAACTCTTGGTTAGTAGTAAAAAGGAAATGGACGTTTTGGGGTATGAAGTTTAATAACAATTTGAGAAGATTTTCATTTTTTCCTTCAAACATAACATTTTCGAAGGAATCAACAAATATAAATATTTCTTCTTTACTATTTGAAAAGGCGTTTAACAGTTCAACAACCTTCTCTTCTTCCGTAAAAAAAGAAATATTATTTTTTAAATCATCATCAAATACTTTCAGATTTAGAGTTTTGGATAAAGTATAGATTAGATGATTTAGGAAGGTGTCAAAATCAAAGTAATCCTGTGGGCAACTAATCCATACTTTCGATTCTTTCAATTTATCAAAATACATACTAAAAGTAATGCTCTTACCGTATCCTGAAGGAGCTTTTATTAGAATGTAATTTTTACTTTTATTATCGATCAAAGAATTAAGTAACTTTTCTCTATATTGATGATGTGGTTTTATTAAGAGAGGCTTAAAAACCGGGTCTAATATTTTCATATTAATCAGCACCTTTGTATATTCAAAAAGGGGAAAATTATAATATATCTATTATTAAGGCGATATTATTTACCCCATTGATGGTAGTATTTCCAAAAATATAGATAAAATTTTGATTTTCGAGCTTTGATATACTGATTATTTCAAAATCTGAATCGAGAGTGTAAGTGTTTAACTTTTCGAATTTTTCCTCTTCGAAATTTACCTCGTAGATGATTCCGACTTTTTTCCCATTTTCAATACTGTAACCATATGCTAGATATTTTCCATCTATTGTAGTAAAGCCTAAAAATTTATTCGATCCTTCTAACGGAAATTCAAAAGAATCCCCAAATCCATTTAATTCATCTACTTCTAAAATTCCGTAACTCATAGGTCTAGAAGTAGTTTCGAATAATACGTAGTATTTTCTACCGTCTTTGATGACCCCTATGGGGATGTTGTCGTTGGAATCACCGTAGACGTTAGACCATTTCATATTTCCATAGTAATCAATTTTTAAAACGTATATATCAAAACCACCTGCACCAAAGGACCTTGAGGCTCCAAAAACCATGAAACCTTGATCTTGAGAGTTTTTTATATCCAAAGCAATCTCTACATCGTTGCCACCAAAGTTATTAGTCCAGATTCTAGTTCCATCGTTTAAATACTTTGAAACGAATATATCTGATAATTTTTTGTTGATGAATAAATTTCCAGTGACTGCGTAACTATTTTCGTCAATGTTTGTAATACTTATACCGCTGTCTCTACCAATATCCCCGTAATCTATTTGGTAATTAACGCTACCATCTTCAGTCAAAGAGACAATGTAAGCATTACCGTTTAAGCCGTAAGAAAGGGTATCGCCAACGTAGATTATATTCTTAGTGTTATCGGTAGAATCTTTAGTGAGTATGGCATCTCTAAAAAAGTCTGTATTTTGTGCATATAACGACGTTTCGTTTAAAATATTTCCATATGGATCCATTTTCCATGTTTTTGCATCCCAATTGTCATTTTTGCCTTCATAACCATATAGGTAAAAGTTTTCTCCATCGTACAAACTTCCGTAGATATATTCATCAAAACTTTTAGAGAATATTTTAGTTAGTTCTGTCGCTTCAGCCGTTGATGGCGTAGGTTCAACAGTTATATCAACAGGAGTAGAAGGTGCCGTAATATCTTCTTCTTCTAATGGCTCTGGTATTGTGATTTGAGTAGGTTCGGGCGTTGTCTCCGTTGCCTGAGGTGTTGATGGAGTAGGTTCAACGGTTATATCAATAGGAGTAGAAGGAACGGTAATAGTTTCTTCTACTGGCTCAGGTACTGTGATTTGAGTAGGCTCAGGCGTTATTTCTGTTGCCTGGGGCGTTGATGGAGTAGGTTCAACGGTTATATCAACAGGAGTAGAAGGGGCCGTAATAGCTTCTTCTATAGGTTCTGGTATTATGGTTTGAGTAGGTTCTGGCGTTATCTCCGTTGCCTCAATTGTAATGGGCGTGGCTTGGATGGTTATTGTTGATGGAGGTGTCACTATTTCTTCTTCTTCGATCATTTGGGGTAAAGGCATTTTTCCCTTAATGTATCTAGTGAAATAATATTCAGGATCGAAATCATCGTAAAATATTAAAAATCGAGTTAAGAAGTCTTTTACCCCTACCATTAAACCTTTGTCGTATACTAAGGGTTCATCGATTATTTGGAATTTATTTATTGTGGAATAGTTCCAAACTAAATTTCCTTCCAAATTGAAGGATTTAATACTTTCTCCTACTAATATGAATCTATCTTTGTTAACAGGGACAAAATAATTGAAATTTTCTTCATATGTGAAAGTTCTGATTAAATTTAATTCAGAATCATAAAAGTTAAGATTTTTTGAACCGGATAATAGAACTATTTTGTCGTAATATGTGTATATTTTTCTTTGATATCTTTGAGTTTCAATTTGAAAGTCAAGTTGTGATATTTTCTGTAAATTGGTATCTAAGAGTGTAATATTATTATTAGCCAATATTGGGAATAAAGTCATATTTTGAATTTCGAGATAGTCGAAATCAAAAGTTTTGCCGTTAAAATCGAAATTTTCAACGGTCTCAAAATTACTATTCATTTTAACAAATTTATTCTCAGTTAAAAGATAGATATATCCATCTTTTACTAAGGCTTTTTGAATGTTGTTGAAATCGATTTGTTTTTGTATTTGGAAATCGTCGCTTATCGAAAAGATTTCATTTTCACTGTAAAAGATATTTTCTCCTGCTAAACCTTTAATCTTGACATTTAATTGTTCCCTTTTTTCTAAAGAATAGTCAAAGATATAAGTTTCACTTTGAGTAACTAGAAAAACAGCGTTACTTGTCAAGAATCCATTTTCAATATTTTGTTCAAAATCAACCGTTTTTACTATAACTTTATTGGCATTCATTAATTCAACTTTGTTTTTCGATATGCCCAGGAAGTCATCATCTAAAGGAAGAATTTTATCAAACTCTTCAAATATGATAATATATGCATCCCCAGCACGTAAACTTCTTGTAGTAAATTTAGCGGTTTTACTGGAGTACACGTTTCCATCCTGATCAACTCCTTCTACTTTCCAGTAATAAGTTGTTTCAGGCTTTAGGACGTCTCCCGTATAAAAGTTTGAAAAAATATTTTCCAATTTCAAATCTTTTTCGTCTATATTGGCATCTTCAGAGATATAGATCTTATATCTAAGCTCTTTTCCTTCTGCGTCTATGGTTTGCCATCTAAAAGAAGTTCTTATATCGACGTTTTGGGCATTCTCTTGTGGGGAGAGAATATTTATATTCAAAGCAAAAGTAATAGTGGAAAATAAAATCACTACAAATATTATTAAATAATTTTTCATGTAACACCTCTAAAAAATTTATTTTTGGTATGGAATTTACTGCAAAAAAGAGTTGGAAATCGAGTTAAGATTCTGTATGAATAAAGATAAAATTTTTGTGTTATGATCTTTGAATTTGACTGAAGTTATTTCTTCGGCTGTAGTTTGTATTCTAAACATGGACAAAAAAACTTTTAGAGCATCTTTAAAGTTATTTATTTTAAAATCTACTATCGAGTCGAAATCCATCAAATGTTCTTCGTAATTAGCAAATATTTGGGCAAAAGTAAAAGACATATCTTTGATTTCTTCCACATTTTCTTGAATAAAGGGCTCTAAGGGTAACGATTCTCCTAAGATTCGATCTTGGTAGAATCTTAAGAGTAATCTACCGAAAGCTAACCCATCACCGTCTTTCCAAAGAAACTGTGATATAGTTGTTGCTACCCTTTCCGATAGGCCGTAATTAAAGCCAGAAAGAAGTAGGCCGTTTGTGAGTAATTCAACACCATCTGGATATGACTTTGACTCTATTGAACTCTCTTTTAACCAGCTAATGAATGGACGTTCTATTCCTTTAGCTACCAGATGCTCCGACAAAGTAAAAGGGTCGATGTTGCCAAATTCGTCTATACTTTCAAATATTGAGTCAGAGATATTTTTATCTGTAAAATCTTCAAGTTTGGAGATGTAAAAATCTAATCTATCTAATTTATCTATTAGTAGAGTAAAACTTGATACGGATTCTTCTAACAATATCTCTTTCACTTTTTCTACTCTACCTTGGGATAATTCGAACAATACTTTGAAATTAACAGCGGCTTCGTGAAAGTCAGAATTGAGATTCAAGATTTCAAAGTATATTTCCACTTGTTCTTCGTCTTCTATTATTACATAGAGTTTTAATAAAGTTAAAACAATAAGGTCTTTATTTTCTTCTGAAGCTAATTTTAAAGCTTTTTCCTCTGTTTCAATTGCTTGTAAGTATCTTCCCATGTTTTTATATTCCAAAGCTAATTCGTGAAGTATATAATCTGTTTCATTCAAAGAGGCGGCTTTTTCTAAAGCTTTTATTGATTCGTTGTGGTTTCCTAATCTAGCCAATGAATGAGCATCGTTATAATAAATTTCATATCTATTGCTATCTATTTCTAAAGCTTTTTGGTGGACTTTGTGTGCATCTTTATAGCGTTGAAGCATATTCAGAGCAACACCCAATCTTTCATAGGCAGGAACGAATTTTTCATCAATTTCTATGCATTTTTGTAGAAGGGGTATAGCTTCTTCAAATCTGCCATTTTCCATGTATACATCTGCCATTTTCAGAAACCCTAACGTAAAGTCCTTTTCAAGTTCGACGGATTTAGAATAATATTCTATTGCTTCGTCGTATACATTTCTTTCATACATAAGATTACCGAGTTCATAATAACCATATGCAAAATTTGGCTTTTCTTTTATTGATTGTTTTAAATGTAACTCTGCCAGTTCAAGATTTCCTAATTTTTTGTAGTATAATCCAGTATAAAAATGCAATCGATAATCGGGGTAAGTTTTACCTGCCTTATCTAAAAATTCCTTAGCCTTTTCAAAATCTGAATCGTTGAGGGATTTTTTAAAAGCTTCATAATAATAATAAACCAAGTAAGATAAGTAATATCGATTGTTTTTATCTATATCAATTTGAGCTTCTAATCCTCTAATAATTATGTCCAAAGGTATTTTATTGGTTTTTCTTGCTTTTTGAAAATCTTCCGCTAAAATAGGTAATTTTATGGGGAGGTTATTCAACTTTGCATAATTGGGATCTATATTCAGGTAAACTATAGCATATTTTACTTCTTTCAAAAGAAACGCACCTCTTCATTTTTCTCTACATCTAAATAAATTAATTGAAAGCTTTATATTTGAAAACAAAAAAAATAAAACCACAAACTGCTCCTAAATAACTTGCAACCATATCTAAATTGCTATATGTATGATAAATACTGAATTTTTGAGCATATTCAGTTAATACGGGAACTAAAAGGAAAAAAATCAAAAAAAATATGAAATAAGTTCTTTTACTATTTTTAAAGAAAGCCATAAAGAACAAATCGGCTCCCAAAAAGTATGAGATAAAATGAACTATTTTGTCTTCCCCTTTGAAATTACTATAATTTATTATAGGTTTAGAAATAGAAAGATATATAATAAAAACTATATATAAAAAGAACAAAACTTTCCAAAACACATTTTTTATTTTTTTTATATCTTTATATTTTTTATCAACCATTTGACTACCTTTCTCTAATTTTATTTATACATATAACCTGGGGAGGCCACCCCAGGTTTGAAAAATTATGAGATGCTCTATTTTTTATTCCATTCTAAATGTTTCAGTTCTATCATGGTCTTCAATTATATGTTTATATCTGTCATAAGCAGATTTTGCCATTTTTTCTAAAATACTTGGAAGATCACTGTCAGTCCAATCTTCACCTAAAAAATCTATCAGTTCGTTTTTTAATTTAAAGTGAGGTTCTTTATCAGTAGCAAATTCAACATAACTTTCCACAAGTTTTCTATCTACTTCATCTTCTCCGTAAATTTTTTCTAGTAGCTTACTTACACTCCTTGAAAAAAGATCGGGGATCTCTTGAAATTTTTTAGTGAGATCTAATTTGTTTTGATATAATGGTTTAATTTCATTATAATACTTTATAAACGATTTCACGGGGGATCCCTCCTTTTGGTTGTTTTAATTAGTTAAAGAATATGTAGAACTTTTAAAGAATTCGTCTTTAAGAGATTTAAAATCGTCATTTTCTATAGCTTCTCTCATTTTCTCTACCAGGGATATGTTGAATCGCAAATTATGAATGCTTAAAAGGACTTTTCCGAGTACCTCATCTTTTTTGAAAAGATGGTGTATATAACCACGAGAGTGATTTTTACAAGTGTAACAATCGCATTCTTCATCAATAGGTTTTTGGTCAAATTTAACCTGTGAGGATTTTAAGTTGAGTTTTCCTTTCCATGTTAGTGCCGTTCCATGCCTTCCCATTCTTGTTGGTAAGACACAATCGAACATATCCATACCATTTTCCACAGATATAAACATCATTGTAGGAGAACCTATTCCCATTATGTACCTTGGCTTGTTTTCAGGTAATTTATTGCCAAAAGCTTTCAAAATCTTTTCAGAATCTTGGTATTTTTCTCCTACGGCTAATCCACCCAATGCATAACCGTCAAAATCTAAAGAGGTTATCTGGGATAAACTAAGTTTTCTTAAATCTTCAAAGAGTCCTCCCTGAACTATACCAAATAATGCCTGTTCTTTGTTATGATGATACCGTTTAGATCTTAAAGCCCAATTAAAAGTTTTTTGCACACTATCCTTTACAGCGTCGTAACCAGATAAGGAATTTATACATACATCTAAAACCATTGCAATGTCCGACCCGATTACTTTTTGTATATCCAAAGATTTCTCGGGAGTTAACTCTATTTGAGAACCATCCAGTGGAGATTTGAAAATTACTTTTTCATCAGTTAATTTGGTATGTGGTAAGGAAAATATCTGAAACCCTCCGCTATCCGTCAAAATCGGCTTTTCCCAGTTCATGAAGTTATGAAGACCTTTAAAATGCTCAAGAATTTCTAACCCCGGTCGTAAGTAAAGATGAAAAGCATTTGCTAATATTATCTCACTATTGATATCGTTTAATAACGAGTTTGTAAGAGTTTTTACCGTTGCATTCGTGCCAACCGGCATAAAAACCGGTGTTTCAACGATGCCGTGTTTTGTGACGATTCGCCCACGCCTAGCCCCAGTGTATCTATCAATATGAATTAATTCAAATTTTATAGGTGAATCATCCATTAATTTTTTATTTCCTCCTTCAAATCCTTTAACAAGGAATCCGCTTCATTCTTGAACTCTATTGTATCATTTAAAAGGTTTTGTCTTACTTCTGCCTCTTTTATTTTTTCTAAATTTGCTTCAACAGAAATAATGGCGGAATTCAACGTTGCCCATGCTAAATAACAAGTGATTTTTGCTTCTGGTTTTAGTACGGGGTTGCCATATTTGTACAAGGTAAAGCAATTTTTTAGAATGTTATAAGATGATTTTGCCATGTTGAAAGAAAATATGGCGGCACCTGTTAAAGATTTGTCCTTATCTTTTCCTTCCATGACATTCTGGATCCTTTCTGAATATTTAGAAGACTCTTCAGCGTATTCCATAAGTTTTTCTTTGATGTCTATAAGATTTTCTAAAGCTACTTCTAGCGTATTTTCATAATCCTTGTCATTCCCATTGGAGATAGTGTAATTTGCCACCATGTAACCCAGAGCAGACGCTAAAGCCCCTACTAAAGCTGTGACAGTTTCTCCAGCCGAAGCTGGATCTGTGGATGAAATTTTATTTAAAATTTCCTCAAAAGTCATATTTTTATACATTCATCCACCTCCTATCTCAAAAAAATTGAAGTATCTGTACTTTTATTATACCATACTTTTAGGATTGTTAAGTGTGAAAGAAAATCAAAATGAGTTCAGCGAAGTGGAAGGTACTAACTAAATTAGTGAAAAAAGACTCTCGTTTCAATTAGTAGCAAAGAATTGATCGAAAGCATAAGAAGTGATTAAATTACCAAGAAATCTTTTGGATACCTATTTAATACTTCACAACCATTATCAGTCACCAAAACCAGATCTTCTATTCTTACTCCGCCGACACCAGGTAAATAGATTCCCGGTTCTATTGAAAAGATCATGCCAGGTGTTAGAATTTCTTCGCTATTTGAAGATATGTAAGGTTTTTCATGAATCTCTATTCCTACACCATGCCCTGTTCGATGAGTAAAGTACTTTCCATATCCTTTGCTTTCTATATAATTACGCGCGGTAGCATCAATTTCAGACGCCTTAAGGCCAGGTTTTATTTTTTCAATAGCTTTTAAATTGGCTTCTAAAACTATATGATAAATATTTTTCAAGGTTTCAATAGGTTTGCCAAAAAAGACTGTTCTTGTCATATCTGAACAATAATAATTTTTTATGCAACCCATGTCTAGTAATACGACATCTCCATCTTTTAACTTTGCATTAGTAGGCATATGATGAGGATTAGCAGTATTCTGACCGTATCCTACTATAGGTTCAAAAGAAACACCATCGGCTCCTTCTCTTTCGAAGATATTTTTGATGGCTTTGGCTAAGTATTTTTCTGGAAGCATCTCTGATACTAAATCTATAACCTTTTCCATAGCTGAGTCATTTAATAAAGAAGAAGACCTCATTAACGCTATTTCATCAACATCTTTTACCATCCTTAATTCACTAATTATTGGAGAAAGCTGTTTTAAAGATAAATCTTTAATAATATCCATTAAACCTAAAAGAAAACGGGTTTCCCAACTTCCATCTATGCCTATAGGTTTATCTTTTTCAATAAGAGAAGATAAAATTTTAAGGGGATCTTCTGAATCAGAATATTTGATTAAATTTTCTTCTTCAACAGTATTTACCGGGAACAATTCGTTGACTAGCAATTTAACTTCGCCAGAAGTATTTACGAATAATACCAATAACCTTTCTCCAGGTTCAAACCACTCATTCAGAAAATAGTAAAGAGAAGGTGGTGAGGATATTATTGCCTGATAAATATTATTTTTTGCCATCTTATTGAGAAGTTTTTCTATTCTATCTTTACGCAACCTTCAAAGCGCCTCCCATGAATAGTGTCTAATTTCATTCGATTTTATATTCATAATTGTATCATAAAAAAGTAGGAAGTAGATAATATCTTATCTACTTCCTACTAGCTGGGGTTTAGTATTATTCTTTAACTTCTTTAACCTTTAGCCACCAATCGTATCCTTCTTCGGCTGACGTTTTTCTCTTCATTGCTTCAGCATAAGTTGATGCTGGTGGAATTATTACCTTACTTCCAAGTATTGAGTTTTCGGGCCAATTGGCTGGGGTTACTACCTTGTTTTTGTCTGACAATTGTAAAGCCCTTACAGCTCTGTATATTTCATTGATGTATCTTCCTACTTCAGAAGGATAATACATGATCAGTCTGATAGTTCCTTCAGGATCTAAAATGAAAACTGCCCTAACAGTTGCCGAACCTTTTTCTGGGTCTACCATTCCCAATTTTGAGGCTACTCTTCCCATTGTATCAGCTATTATTGGAAAAGTAATTTCCACACCTAGGTTATCTTTGATCCATTCCATCCATTTGATGTGTGAATAAACAGCATCAACAGAAAGTCCTAGAAGTTCTGTGTTTATCTTTTTGAAATCTTCATGCTTTTTTGCAAATTCAACAAATTCTGTTGTACATACGGGTGTAAAATCCCCTGGGTGGCTAAAAAGTACCAACCATTTTCCTTTGTAGTCTTTTGGTAGTTCTTTTACACCGTCCGTTGTTAATACTTTCATTTCAGGAAACTTTTCTCCAATTAAAGGAATTCTTCCTTCCATATTTACCTACCTCCTATTTGATGATTTTTTATTTATGAAATATCTATTTTTTAGGTTTGTCTAAAAAAATTATATACCTAAAAAATAGAAAAGTCAAGTAAAAAAATAAATAAAATTTTTAAATTTATATTTCTTTATTATTGCTACAAAGGTATAAAAGTCTTTGGAAAAAAATAATTTTGCTACAAACTTCTAATGTTATAATAATTGTGGACGATAATACATATGAAATTCAAATTGTTGAAAGGAGGGACTAAATTATGGATATCAACAATATCAATCCTGCTGATGGTAATAATTTAGATAAAATAAATCGAAAAAGGCTTGATAAGGATTTTATTAAGAGGCAGGTAAAATCTGAAAACCTAGAAAGTGCAAATAGGATTACAGGAGAATCAAAGAAGTATATAGAACTATCAAGTAAGATACCAGAAATTCGACAAGAACTGGTATCGAAATTGAAGGAATCTATTGAAAATGGCTCGTATAATATCAATGTAGATCAAATTGTAAACAAAATGTTTGAGTGAAGTAGGTGACCAACATTAGTAATGATTTAGAAGCGATAAAAAAAGTATTAAAGGAAGAGAACGTTAGTTTAATAGAGTTAAAAAAATCTTTTTATAACCTTAGGGAAAGCTTAGTAAAAAAAGCATCTATCGAAGAGATTAATTCAACCCTTTTGAAGATTGAAAAATTAGCAAGTAACTTTAAAAAAATAGAAGGTTTAAGAGCACAGTTAATATCGAAAATATGTTTGGAAGAAAGAATACAGAACAAATTAGAATCGATTATTGATTATTTTTCAAAGAATGATTATGAAATTGCACTTCTCTTTTCAGAACTAGTTAAAAATTTAAAGGAGTTAGTGAGTGAAATCGATCTTTTAAGTAACATCATTTCATTTCAATCTAACTTGAACAATTTTATATATCAAATTTTGAATCCTGAATCGATTACGAACAGCAAAACTTACTCTCAAAAGGGTAGTAGATTGAACAAAGATTTAACTTCAAGAAGTTGGAGGGGTTAGCGTGTGCGCAATGACTTTGAATGGATTATTGAACACTGGTTTGCTAGGAGTTTATACCAATAAAATCGCTATGAGCGTTGTTGCCCATAATATCTCTAATTCTAATACTCATGGCTTTTCGAGACAGACTCCGGTTATTGTAACTACCAATCCCATTAATTTGACAACGATCGGAAGTGGGGGAGCAGCTTTATCTTTTGGAACTGGTTCGACAGTAAGCGATATTCAACGAGTGAGGGACGAGTTTTTAGATTTGCAATTTCGGGAAACTTCCTCTCGTTTGAATTATTGGGAAAATATATATTCTAATGTGCATTATATTGAACAATTATTTGGTGAGCCTGGAGAAACTGGTTTGAGGAATTTATATGATTCTTACTGGGCATCAATCGAGGAGTTGAAAACTGATCCGTCAAACGAAGCCGCTAAAACTCAGGTTGTATATCGAGCGGAAGAATTAGTAAACACTATGAAAGATCTTAATTATAGGTTAGAAGAATTAAAAAGTGATATAAACAGTGAAATAAAAATTAGAATTGACGAAATAAACAGTTATTTGAAAAGAATTGCCGATTTAAATCAAAAGATACTGACATCAAGTTCAATAAGTAGTTCCCCTAATGATTTGCTTGATGAAAGGGACAGATTGTTGGATAAACTTTCAGAACTTTCCAATATAAGTGTAACAAATCATTCAAATGGTCAAATCTCTTTGAGTATTGGGGATAAAGTAGTTTTAAATGGAAGTAGTTATCAAGAGATAAAAACCTTAACCATTAATGGAACATATTATGCATATGTAGGCAATAATTTATTAACTTTTAACGACGGAAAAATGGCGGCACTTTTTGAATTGAGGGATGAAATTATCCCTTCTTATCAACAAAAGCTCGATGAGTTTGGCTTGTATTTAGTTGATACAACGAATCTTATCTATAAAGAAGGATGGGATTCAACAGGAACTATAACAGGAGCCAATTTTTTTGCTGATATAAGTACCCAAAGAGGTTTTGAAGATTCAAGACTTTTCCGGATAGCAGGAAATTCAGACGTATTTCATCCAGACGAAATTAAGCACGTCACGAGTTTAAGCAGTTTTTATAGTGATCCTTCAATTGATTTAAATAATTTCGATCTTTACACTGTAGATGCTGCAGCTTTGCCTTTTCATTATAACGATAACAATTCAATAAAATATGATTCAACAAATAATGCTATTTATTTTGATGATACTTCTGGTTTTCAAGACAAATTACTAGTTGATATAGAAGGAGATTTTCTCAGGGAATACGGTTTTCCTACTAAAGAAATTAAGGCATACAAAATAGATCCTGATAAAGTACAAAAGGGCAACCTTGAGTTTGAAATTTTCGGTGAGCCTTATAATATAAGTTTTTCTGATGCTGATGAGTTAGTATCAAATATAAACAGCGGTTCTGGAGGTTACTTGAAAGCAGAAGAAATTGATGGATTTATATACATCCTTCCCACAATGAAGATTCCAAATGCAGACTTGGATACCATCATTTTAAACGACGTAGACGGTTCTCTTTCACAAATGGAAGCACAAAAAGTTACATTGGATGCCTTAGATACTTCACAACCTACTTTGAATAATTTATTAGGTTCCAATGAAAAAACAGAAATGAGTATAAATGGAATAAAAATAGAGATCAACCCTCTTAAAGACACTATTTATGATTTGGTTGACAAAATCAACGCAACAAACACCGGGGTTACCGCTTCTGTTACTCCACATGGTTCATTTGTATTGAGAGCTGGAAATCTAATAGATTTTGACTTAAAGAACGTTACTATAAAGGGTCCTGAGAAATTGTTCAATGCTTTAGGATTTATCGAAGATGATTCTAACAATATCGTTACACTGATTTCTCCAGATATAAGCCCTGAACAAATAGATGAAAAGTTTTCTAAAGCGGATCTTTTACGAATTGATAAGGAATTAGGAATAGTCAATCAAATTTCTGTATCGTCTAATTTAAAAGAGAATCCATCTTTACTTGCAACCGACTTGGGTTATTATGATACTAATTATTCTCCAACCGGGGCGGGAAACGTTAGTGTATGGGATGAGATATCAAAATTGTATAGTGATTCTGTATTAGATAATGGAAGGGTTGGTTTTTCAAACTTCTTAGGTAATATTGTTACAGATATTGGAGTCAAGGGTGAAACCGCTGATAAAATGAGACTCAACAGTGAGATGTTGAATAGCGAAATCCGCCTTGAAAAAGAAAGAGTGATGGGTGTTTCCATCGATGAGGAGATGACTAATCTTGTCAAGTATCAGCAGGCTTTTAATGCTTCTGCAAGGGTTATCACAGCGGTAAATCAAATGATGGATACGGTTATTAACAATATGGGTGTTCGATAATATGACATACAGTACTTGTTTGATCGGTGAGGAGGGAAAAACATGAGAATCACTGAGAATCTTTTAAGTATTAGAACGCTTAGCGATATTCAAAATGTTTTAAGAAAATATAGTGATTTAAATTCTCAATTAACTTCTGGAAAGAAAGTTCGATACCCATCAGATAACGCATCTGTTGCAACAAGAATTTCTAATTTAGATAGTCGTTTGAGGGAAATCGAACGATATAAAACTAATGTAGAAACAGCTCAAAATTATGTGAATATGTATGATACCACATTACAAGAAGTAAGTTCAATATATCTTAGAATTAAAGAACTTGCAGTCAGAGGCGCAAATGATACTTTAACTAATGAGGATAGAGTAGCTATAGCAGAAGAACTCAACAAGATAAATGAACAACTAGTTTCTATAGCAAATACAGAAATCTCAGGAAACTATGTATTTGGAGGGGCTAAGAATAATCAAAAAGTTGTGGAAATAGATAGTAATGGGGATTTTAAAATAAAAGTACCCCCACAAGCAAATATTAGGCATAAAATTTCCGTTGGTGGACAAGATATAGAATATGGTAAAACGGTTTATGATGCTTTTGTAACTGATAGTGGTGCCTCAATTTTCGGCGTAGTAAAAAGGTTGTCCGATGCAATAGAATCAGGAAATAATACTTCAATTCAAACTGAGTTAGGAAATATAGAAGAAATACAAGCTAAAACGTTAAATAATCTAGCTGAAATTGGTGCTACTCAGCGAGTCTTAGAAATGACTTCAAATAGAATGGAGGATTTTAAATTTTTTTCAACAGAATTTTTATCTAACGAAGCTGACGCTGATATCGCACAAGTTGTAATGGAATTGGCAATGCAGCAAAATGTCTTACAGGCTGCTTTAAAAGCGGCTGGTAATATTATTCCTCCGACTTTGGCAGATTTTCTATAAGGAGGTTTTCCAAAATTATGATAAAAGAATATGAAACGAAGTTGGGAAGTGTGAAGATAGAAACTGAAAAAACCATAATTTTTGAGTATGGTATTCCTGGTTTCGAAGATCTTAAACAATTTGTTTTGCTGGAACCTGAAGATACATATCCTATCATGTGGTTAGCTTCGTTAGAAGATAAGAAAGTAGCTTTCCCTGTTACTTTTCCTCAACTTATAAGAAACGATTATCAGTTTGCTCTTCCTCAAGATTTAACAGAATACTTGGAATTAGAGAAACCAGAAGATGCTATAATATTAAGTATATTGACTATACCAGAAAAAGAAGATGAAATAACTATAAATTTAGCTGCTCCAATTATTATTTCCCAAAAAAATCATAAAGGGGTACAATATTTAATTGAAAATGAAGAATACAAAATTAGACATCTTTTGAAAGAAGAATTGGAAAGAAGTAATGCTATACTGTCTGTTCAAAAAGATGGTGAATAGATTTGTTGATATTATCTAGAAAAATAGGAGAATCCATCGTAATACAAGTAGGAAATAGAAAAATAAAACTCATTATGGTTGAACAAGATAATGGAAGTATAAAAATCGGTTTTGAGGCACCTAAAGATATAAAAATTTATCGTGAAGAAGTGTATGAAGAAATTGTAAAGCAAAATAAAGCCTCATTGGAGAGCGATGTTAACAGATTGGGAAAAATAAAGACCAGTATCCCAAAACTAGTAACAAAAGATAAAAAACAAAATACTTAGATACAAGGGAGGAAAAAATCGAATATGTCGCAGGAAAAAGCAATAATAGGTAAAGCAAAGGAAGTTAAACCTTTAATAATAAATAATGAAATGACTAAAGATGTTGAAAAAAGAATATTAATAGGGAAGAGTAATTATGGAGCGCCTAATTTTGTTATGAGGCTATTCACTGTTAAACCAGGTGGATATTCTCCTAAACACTCTCATAGATGGGAACATGAAATATTTATAGTTAAAGGTAAGGCAGAAGTTTATGATGGAGAAAAATACAATACAGTTGAAGCTGGAAGTTTTGTTTACGTCCCTGGAGGCATAGAGCACCAATTGAAGAACGCAGGAGATGAAGATTTAGAATTTATTTGTGTTATTCCAACATCTGCAGATGAAGAATGAATTTTTCATAAAAAAGTGGCGTAATAAATATATCGCCACTTTTTATGCTTTTTGAAAGCAGGTTAATTATTAATAACTTTGTCTATAGCTATCTTTTCTTCCTCAGTCAACAGTTTATCTATATCTAATATTACTAACATACCATCTTCTAAACGTGCTATGCCACTTATAAAATCAGCTCCGCGCATTCCACCTATATTAGGTTTTTCGTTTATTAAATTAGGGTCGATACTTCTTACGTTTTTTACATCGTCAACCATTATTCCCACACGTCTTTGATCGATTTTTAAAACTATTACTTTAGCGTGAGATCTGTCTTCAAAGTCGGACATTTTAAATTTTCTTCTCAGGTTGATGATAGGTAAAACTTCTTCATTGCGATAATTTATTACACCTTCGAAATAGTCAGAAGCATTTGGTAATTTAGTGGTCTCTTCATACTCAATTACGGCATCCACATTCATAATATCGAGGCCAAACTTTTCTTTACCAATGTTGAATGTGACTATTTTCAACTCGGATGGCATTTTTACTCCCCCTTTTTAAAATCAAAATTTTGTTTCTAAAATGGCTAATTATAATTCAATAAATTTCTAAAAAATTATATCATAAAAGTATTTAGAAAAAAAGTTATTTCTAGGCTAAGGAAAATAAAGAAAAAAGAAATATGTT
>JAALLQ010000187.1_pt1 | contig 19677 bp, 17 predicted proteins | sample 7245921 | NCBI WGS metagenome assembly JAALLQ01 (sample SAMN13049200, study PRJNA578106) | oil field metagenome | isolation source: filtered produced water from oil reservoir B7 | place: USA:offshore Texas | collected 2016 | reverse complement strand
TGACATAGAAATCACCGGCACCTGCAGGAAGCAGAAGCGTTACACAGGCAATATAGCTCAGGGTTATGAGCACTGCCGAGTGTTTGAACCCGTGTTTTATCTCCCCTTCGGTGATCTGACCTATAATCAGTCCGCCAAAAAGGGCGTTAAGTATGATCATATGGAAGAAGCCGCGTTCGAAATCAATATCCGAAAGTCCCGCGCCACCGAGCATTTCCATACCCACACCCTGGATCAGGGGAAGCAGGGATGTGGAAAGAATGTATGTGAGCATAACTATGATACCCTGGGCGAGATAGAAGATGACTATGTACTGTTTAAGATTGGTCTCCTTTTCTTTCTGTATGGCTATAACCGACCTCATGTCCTCTGAGGTACGGAACAGCAAGTCTGCAACATTACCACCCGTATATGCAGCCTGCACAACCACATCGATATACCTTGCAACAAGGCGGCTTTTCATGGAATCCGACATGCGGTGCATGGATTCCTCGAAGGATTTACCCAGAACCATAGAAGATGCAGCATCCTGTGCATTGATTGTGATAACACCAAGGTTGGTCTTTGACAGATTGATGAAACCCTTTACGGGATCGATACCACCCCGCATAAGTTCGGAGAGCTTGTACAGCAGTTCGCTGAAGGCCACTTCCCTCTTTTGCAGAAGTTTCTTCTGGAAATAGGAATCAATGGAGTACGGAATAATAGCAACCAGTATTGCAAAAACCATTATGTGGTCCAGATCCTCTTTGGATTTTTCTTCTTCCGGTTGTGGTTCGGGTTCTGCCTCCTCAGCAGGTAACACCTCACCTCTTTCCGCAGCCTCAGCAGCTTCCATTTCTTTTACAAGCTGCTCATATGCAGCCTGTCTTGCGGATTCTTCATCACTTACAACCTCGCCTGCAGCTTCGTCGGTTACAAAGGTATGACCTGTAAGAACAGCCATAGCCAGAATCATCAATGCAACAAATATCGGCACACCCAGAGTCAGGTACTCTCGCTTGATATCATAACGTATTGTCAGAATCTGCACATGACGCTGGATCATCAGACGGTATCGTTCAATATCCATGGCAAAGTTCATAGAATGCTCCTTGAATATTTCATCCACAGCAGGATCAGAAATACTATGTTTATGAACGGCAGCATGAAGTAGACAAAGAACTGGAACATCTGTTTCGCGGTAAATGGTCCAAGGTCGATTCCAAGGGCACTTGTGACAACTATCATCAGCACCACAAGTACAACGCTCATTACGACCCCGCTGAGATAACCTTCACCGTACACACCCAGGGAATCAACAAACTCCTGCTGCATCTTCCTTCTCATGTCCATGAGTTCCCTGGATTTCATATCGAGATATGTACGCAGGCCACCTCCAGATTGCATGGCGTTGGCAAGATCTATACAGATTGCCCTGAGGGATTCTGAAGAAGTGTTACGTATGAGGTGATTCATGGCGCTGACACCGTCTTCACCCAGTACATCCACACGGTACATCACCTTGCCAAATTCGGTGGAAACATCACCGTAATCCTCTATGGCCACCTTTCTGATGACATCCATGGGAGAGGAACCCGAGCTTGCAAGGATGGTCATGTATCCAAGCGTAAACGGAAGCTCATGCTCGATGTTCATGTTCTTGTTGGATATCTTGTTATAGAGCACGAAGGGAAAGCCACTGACTGTCAGTCCGAATGTCAGAAAGGTCAGGGTGCTTATATAAACCAGAGGTGATGACGAATTCATGAAAAGTATCAGAGAGAATATGAATACTATTGCAGTTGCCAGTGCTGCTGTTACAAGTGCCAGGGACATGAACATGCCAGGGGTCATGATCATATCCGCCTGGTAGAGTGATTTTGCAATATCGTTCTGCGGCTTTTTGTCTATATGTTTGCCGAAGACATAGCAGAACATCTTGTACTTCTCAACGTACTTATTGGTAGTACTGTCATTGAAAGCCTGATGAATGTCAGTATCTTCTGTTCTGACCATTTTAATGCATCATCTCCATCAGTTCATCCTTGTGTCTCGAATATTTCCTGATGGCTTTGGCAACTGCCTCGTATTCGGTAATACCCTCACTTGCAAGGCTTTCAAGATATTTTGCCCTGATATTCATCTCCTGTACAAGTTCCGACTGGTCGATACCAAATTCCTCATATATGGCGTCGAAAAGAGCGCTGCTGCCACTATACTCATATTCGTCCGTAACAGGGTTCCATTTGAATACCGGGTTTGTGATAAGATCACCACGCTCGGGATCTAGTTCCACTATCTCAACGATCCGCAGTGCACGCCTGAGGAAGTGTTCACCGACCTTTATCATGGCATTGAAAATGACCATATCCACACTGGCAAAGAGGTTCCTTGGAACATTCATGGGCTCGGATTCCACCCTTGACAGCAGTTCGTGTATTGATCCTGCGTGTATTGTACCCATACACGGGTGACCGACTGAGATAGCCTGGAAAAGTGTACCTGCTTCTGCACCACGAACCTCACCGACCACTATGTATTCGGGCCTCTGTCTCAGCGCGGCTTTCAGGAGGTCGTAGAGTTCGATATCTCCCGCAGACTTCCCGCCTTCATTTCCACCAAAGCCGGCCCTGGTGATGGACTGGGTCCAGTTGGGATGCATAAGGTTCATCTCGGCGGTATCCTCGATTGACACTATTTTGTATTCCGGCGGGATGAAGGCTCCGAGGGCGTTGAGGGTTGTGGTCTTACCTGATGCAGTTCCACCTGCCGCCAGTACGGAGCGCTTATACTCCACCATGAGCCAGAAATATGCAAGCACCGTTGAATCATAGGTCTTGTAGTTCATCAGGTCGATACAGGAGACCGGGTTGGATTTGAAACGCCTGATGGTAAAGGTCGAGCCTCTTTTCGTTACTTCTTTCCCGAGTGTCAGATTGGCACGGCTTCCGTCCACAAGGGTTGCGTCCCTGATGGGCTCAAGCACGGAGATATGCCTGCCTGCTGCCTGTGCCATTCTCATGACGAAGTTGTTGAGCTCTATCTCCTCGTAGACCACATCCGTGGCCACCGAGCCATAGACCCTGTGATTTACATAAAGCGGAGTGTAGGGACCATTACAGGTGATATCCTCGATGTAGGGATCCTTCATGAGCAGGTCCATCCTGTCAAAGCCCATGTACTTCTTATGCAGATAATAGAAGAATTTGTCCTTCTGGGTATCACTGAGCTTCAGACGGTAGATATCCACGATAAGCTCGAACCTGTCTCTGAGTGCTTCCACACGATCCTCTTCTTCCACAAGCAGGATCTCAGAGTGTGCCATCTTGTCAAAAGCATTCTTTATGATGTAAAATGCCTCCTCCTCGCTTTCACTCATGGGAGGCTCCATACAGTGATAGACCAGTGACTCACCTTCAAAACCAATATGCACATACTGACACCCAGGTGTCACTTCATAGGTGATATCAACGTCCTTTTGAGGAACTCCGGGAGCAGGAACGGATAGTTCACCGACAACGAACTCCATCTCTTCGATTGATTCGGGTTTTGGGGTTATTATCTGTTCAATCTTATTAAGAAGAGAAGAGGATATCTTTGCGGATTCCTGTCCCTGCTCATTTGCGGAGTCTGATTCATTTTGATCTGCGTTTTTATCGGAAGATTTCTTTTTTCTTCCGAAGTTGAGACTGAATCTGGACTTCTTTTTTGCAGACTTACCTTCTGCTTTTTCACTCTCATTGAAAGTTTCTGCCTTTTTACTATATTTTTTAGTTTCAGACGATTTTTTGCGCTTTTTACCCAAGCTCAGACCAAATCTTTTCTTTTTGGAAGGTGTTTCTTCCTTTTCTTTCGTGGGTTCTATGAGCTCCTCTTCAGCTATTTGTGATTTTTCAGAGATGGAAATGCTATCTTCTTCCACGTCATCCATAATAGCATGGTCAAAGTCATCATCAAGATTGGATTCTTCCGAAAGAGAGATAACTTCCTCTTTAACCTCATGTTCGTTTATGGAAATTACCCCGTCATCTGCACTTTTTTCAATCGTTTCCTCTTCGATCTTTTCAATATGAGCTGAGCTATCTTCGATATCATCCTCTTCCAGAGTAGACCGATCTGGTTCCGAGCGTGGTTTTCTTCCACTTAATCTGGATCTTAAGCGCAGTTTACCCAATTCTGCGCCTCCAGACTATTAGCCTTGTAACAGCGTTTATTACCATCACGATAACTATCAGTACAAAGGCAGCAGCGAAGCCTTCAGATACAGAGACAAGATGAGGAAATTCAAACGAATGATAGACTGTAATTGGAAGTGCTGCCACAAGATCTTGGAAAGGGTATATTTTCATTCCTAAGAATAGCTTATCGCTAGAGCCGACTTTAAATTCCGGAAAGAATTGAGAATAACCCGCAGTAAGTATAACTACAGCAGATTCTTCAGCTGCTCTCCCTATACTTAATACTACACCAGTCATTATACCTGACAAAGCATAAGGAAGAGTTACGAGTTTAATAGTCTCCCATTTTGTAGCGCCAAGAGCATAGCTTGCATCCTCTATATCATTAGGAACTCTGTTTATGGCCTCTTCAGCTGCTCTTTCGATTACTGGAAGTACCAATATAGCTAAAGCAATTGAACCAGAAATAAAAGAAAAACCTCCAGTATAATGTCGCATATAAAATACTAACAGGAGCAGACCAAATATGCCAAGTACTATAGAAGGAGTTCCTGACATTACATCTAGCAGGAAACTTATCGACCTTGTCATTGGATTATCGTTTGCATATTTTTTGAGATAGATAGCAGTTCCAACTGCAAGAGGTGTGGCGATAACTGTAGAAAATAATGAAAGAAAGATTGTACCTACAATAGCATTACCTATAGCTCCTCCAAACCCTTCGAAATCTGCTTCCGATGTTAGTATAAAATCCAGATTGAGTTCTGGCAAACCTTTTACTGTGATCGTTCCCAGAATTATTATAAGTATTAATAATGTGGAAGTCGCTGAAATATATGAAACATACTTGAATATGTCTCCTTTAATCTTCCTCTGGTTCATAATTTGCCCCCGATTTTTCTAGAAAGGAACACAAATACGATTTCCAGTAAAAATAGAACCGCTGCTATTGCAAATAGGGCACTTCTTGGTTCGGGTTCAGCTATATGAAATCCTATATCGTTCAATATTTTTGATGTCATTGCATAGCCGTAACTAAAAAAACTTGAAGGCATTATTTTCATGTTTCCAAAAAGCATCACAATTGCCATTGTTTCTCCCATAGCCCGCATCATTCCAAGCACAATTGAGGAGAGTATCCCACCTGAAGCTGCTGGAAGCACAACATGCCTTATAGTTTCCCATTGAGTCGATCCAAGTGCAAGAGATGCTTCTCTGTACTCATGTTTAACTGAACGTATCGCATCTTCTGAAAGGGACGTAATAGTTGGAAGAATCATGACAGCTAATATTGAAGAAGCAAGCAGAAGTCCTGAACCAGTGTTAGGTGTGTTATCATTGAAGATGGAAATAAAACCAAAATTTGAAACAAAAAATGGTTCAACATATTCAAAGAAAATATCCTCTAATATGAAAAGGCCAAAAATACCATAAACTACTGAAGGTATACCAACAAGTAATTCAATCAAAGGTCTAAAAATTCTAGCGACTTTCAAAGGTGCATATTCTGCTAGAAAGATAGCAGTAAACAAACTTATCGGTACGGCCAGCATCAACGTAACTATAGTCATTGCCATTGTGCCATATATGAAAGTTCTGATGCCGTAAACACTTTTAGTATAGTTCCATTCAGTGCCCATTATAAACTTTATAACACCCTGGCTTTCAAAAACAGGCATTGCAGTCATGAAAATGAAGTATATGAAGTATATGGCGATTGCTGTTGTAAGAACAGCGCATGATAAGAAAATTAAATGCGGAGCATCAATTTGCAAGTTCTTATTAAGAAAAGATATCCTGTTTTTGTAAAAAAGATGTAAATTATTGTGAATCATGAGCATCCTGTTTTATAAAAAAGCCTGTGCATGTTGCACAGGCCATTGTTTTTATGTTTACCAGTTTATTTACATTAAGTCGACCATTGGGAAGTATCCAACCTCTTCGAAGAAGCCTGCGTTAGCTGGCTGCTTTGCGAAGTCAATGAATGACTGTTCGATGGTGGATGGTGCACCGTTTGTAAGATAGTTGAGTGGTCTGGTCATACCTGTTGGGAAGTCGCTGTCCTCTCCCTTAAGTGCATCAAGGACCTGCTCTTCACAGTCATCTTTGTCAACTGAGTGACCTTCGACACCAATAAGGTCTACAGCATCAGAACCTGCAGCAAAGCCAAAGTCTACAAATCCGAGTGAACCAGTTGTGTCTTCTACAGCTGCAAGTACACCTGCATTGCCGGTCTCACCCTTTGCATTTGTTCCGTCACACCAGTGTTTGTCATTGTCACCGAAGTACTTGGAGAAGGTTTCTTCAGTTCCACTTCCTTCTGCTCTCTGGAATACTGTAATGTTACCTGTTACACCGGCATCAATTGAAAGACCTGCACCAGTAATAACACCCTGAGCTACAGTACCATCTGAGGACACATTGTTGTAGATGTCAGTAATATCTGAAGCATTGCAGCTACCCGTTACGCCATTTGCGATTACCACGACAGCACTACCACCAATGGTGTGGAGTTCAAGATCTGGGTGGTCATTGACTGTATCAACATCCTTGGATGCTGCACCGATGTCTACGATGTCCATTTCCACAGAGGAGATACCTGCATCAGATCCACCAGCTTGGACGCTTACTTTGACACCTGGGTGGTTCTTCATATATGCTTCTGCGAGGAGTTCGGAAACAGGTTGCACAGTTGAGCTACCAGCGAGGAGAAGTTCGGTTGAAGCACCCTGTGCTGCATCCTGTGAGCTTGCACTGTCAGAAACGTCGCTTGAGAAAGATCCCATTATTGTTCCTACTGCTGCTGCACCGGCGATTGCAACTACCACTAAGACGAGGGTTGCAACGATAGGTGAAACACCAGCTTCGTTGTTAAAAAGTTTCTTTATGTTCATATCGTACACCAATTTTTAGTTGTTCTATCGGAGCGGGTTTTACGCGCTCTGAGTCCTACATCGTATCGTCGATATATAATACTTCCACAAATAATGTATATACTCCAACAATCCATATAGATTTACAATATATCTATATACGACTGCATATACAATCAGAGAATATTTTATGGAAGAAAAAGAAGCATTATGTAATCGAAAATATTGTGAAAAGGATACAGATCAGTCAAGAGATATGGATACTTCTGCCTGCTGATTGAAAGCCTTTAGATACAGAAAAAAAGAAGTGTATAAGGAAATTAAGAAGAAAATTATCTGGAAACGAGGGTGTAAACTATCCCGAATACTGCCAGTGCAATGATTATCACAATAGCATAGAGATAATTCTCAACAGCATTGATGGCTGCACCTTCCATAGTACCAAAAGCCGATCCGAAACCTCCGAGAGTGCTCTGGAAAAGGTTGTGCACGAACTGCTGTGCCCTGTTGAAATAATCTCCAAGAGGTCCCAGAAGCTTTGAAAGGAATGAAGGATTGACCGACTCATCACTGACTTCCACAGACGCATCGGGAACGATCAGTTCCTCATCGTTTTCTTCTGTGGAGTGCAATACTTCCTCCTCTTCCTCATCCACAGGATCAGGAGCGGCTACTGCGATACTGGCTGGCTGCATATCTTCGGTATCATCCATCCATTCACCGGTGGACAGGTTTAAATATCGCTTCACTTCGGCACCTGCAACAAAGCGTGACGACTGCAGTTCTCCCTCATAATCAGGGAGACCCCTGAACTCACATGTGGCATAGGGCAGGTCCGGTGCAATGTCAGGATTGATATTGTATCCGAAGGAGAAACTCTCACCGGGTGCAAGGAGCACACCGTCAACTGACATGGTCTGCGTTCCGTTGATCCGGGAAGAAGACCAGTCCCATTCCGAAAGGGGGACTTCTCCTTTCAGGTTTTCCTCAAAGCTGCCACCAACATAATTTACATCAGAAGGTACCCTGTCGGTAACATTGACCCAGGAAGGACGATCACCATCATTTGACACCTCCAGAGTGACAGTGTATCCTTCATCCGATTTAGCAAGAGATTTGCTGAAAAGGATGTGAGGACCATGTACCTTCAGACTTTCAGAACTTGACTTCCATGTAAACTCCTTACCATAGAAATCGGCAGTCACAACCACAGCAGGGAACTTGTAGGTACCTGACTCAATCGGAATCAGTTTCTGGCCGAGATAGTACTGCCCTTCAGGACTGACACGTTTGTAATCACCTGATTCGTGAGTCTCAGAGACCATAAGCTCATCAGGGATTTCGGCAAACTGCACATCAAGATCATCAACAGTATAGAGACCCGTATTATAGATATTCGTCCTCAAAAACGAATGTTCCCAGGCATTCCATATCTCAAAATCCACGGACTGGTGTGAGTCTGTCTGGGTGTAGAGAGGTCGAACGAACCAGGAGCTCATGTTTATTTCCTCGTTCACGACCTCAAGCTTAACTTTCATTTCAGGCTCAGTACAGCCAAATGTTGTGGAATCACCAAAACTGTGATAGTCACCCTTGATATCATAACCACCGGCTTTTGCTGTTATGTTGTAATTTATCGAATACGGAGAGGTTTTTCCATCCCATTCAGGTGCTATAACCGTGAAGTTTACTGTTTTGGAGTCATCCTGCTCAAAACAGCCCAGATTCTTTTTGATCACCTGATCCCTGAACTCAAAATCGCCTTTTGATTTTAGTCTGAACTTATCTATATCCATCTCAAGTACAACATTCTCTATCCATGCATCACCGGTGTTCTTGACTGTAACTTCAACCAATTTTTCTTCACCCGGTGCATACTGATCAGATTCTACTTTGACGTTATCTATTTTCTCAGAACTTGCCTTAAACTCAAAATCAAGTTCAGGTAAACCTCTTGAATAGATTTCCAGCTTAACTACCGGAGTCTCCTGACTACCTGTACTGATATCCGTGAGTGCGACCATTACATCATTGTCCCAGTGGAAGCTTCTGTCACCATTTAGGAAAAGGAATTCACTGCGGACATCTTCATTGCCCCTCTGTGCAGAGATCAATACTCCTGTATTGTCCTCATTGAAGTCATCCGGTCTGAACTTGTAGTCAATACCACCCATTGTTGTTTTCCCGAGCTGACCCCATTTGATAGTGACAGTATCCTCTTTGACCCAACCAACACAGTAATCCAGGTCATCACAGGGACAGAGACTGCTTTCTGCAATTGTAGGCACAGGCACTAATAAAATCAAAAGCAGACCGGAAATACAGAGTAAACTAAACCAATCACTAAGCGTTTTTTTCATAAATTCCACTCCCCACTCATGTTTTCTTCGAAAAGCGTTTGAATACCACATACATAAGAAGAATGTACCCGAACAGGGTCACAAAAACAAAAGGTACGGCCGTATCAAAAAAAGCTGAAGGGGTGTACCAGCAGGTAGAATAGAAAGTACATAGTGACAGTATCGTCGCTGCAAGCAGACTGACCAACCTCTTCATACGGGCTAGTAGGATTGTTCAGTAATATTTCTTGCACAAATGAAATAAATAGATATTTCCCGAGCTATTTCCGGTATGAAAGGTATATAGTACTATAGAATGCATTCCTTTCATCCTTTTTTGAATATCTCGTATCCGAAAACGGAGAGGGCGATTATTATAGAGGTCATTGAAAGCATGAATATCATATTAGAATAAGATTTGCTCAGAATAAACCAAGACAGCCCTCCCAGTACATGGGTCAGGCTCATCAGCATAATTATGAATACACCGATGGGATAGATCTGCTCACCGTCAAGGAACTTCAGAATTGTATAGCCCATAAAATAGTAGAAAAATACTATAAAAGCAAGGTATGGTAGTACAATATCGTTCTTCACCGCAAAAACAAGGGTGGGACTGAACTCATGTGCCAGGAGATTCTCGATGCTTCCGGCAAAATAGAAGGTAAGGGAATAATCGATTATTACAGAAACGCTGAGAAATAAAGGGATCAGTCTATAGTTGTGATAGATCGATAGAATGTTCTGCAATATTCGATGCATAGTCCTTTATCCTGCTGAAACTGTCTATTATGATCTCAATAGAGTCGTAGACCGGCATATTCCCGGCAATTACAAGCTTGCTGTCAAATGCCTCTCCGCTCTCAAGCACCCTGTTGCCAAGTTCATTGTCAGCCTGCCTGAGGGATTCAATGGAATCCATGAAGAGGGTTTGCAGTTCTCCACATAGTTCTGCAAGCAGTAATAAAACATCCGGATGTATTTCAGTGTATTCGTAGTGCAGGGCAATTTTAGTGATGTGATCCCCAATCCTTTCGATTTCTCTTCCTGCCATCCTGTAATAAAAGGCCTCTATCAGGCTCAGAGCATCCTTGCTTGAAGCTTTTTTGAGGTTAAGCCTGTTAACATACTGCCTGGAGACAAGGGTGAACATCCGGTCAATATCATCATCACGCTTTATGATCTCTTTGCATATGGTCCGGTCATTCTCACCAAAAGCCTGCTCGAGTTCGTCAAGCATCAGGTAGATGATCGACGACATGCGCTTTATTCCTTTTTCGATGGTGAACTCGTCAGAATCAAGGTAATTCTGTATTACAAGGTTGGTGTCACTGCTCTCAACCAGTTCGAATCCCACAAGGCGTGTGCACAGAGCCTTGATCTCTTCCCTGAAATCCCGGGAAAGGTTCTCTCCCAGAATCTCTATCATATGATGGTCTCCCACGATGTAGAGACCTATTATATCCCTTTTAAGGTGCTCTACTTTCTTATCGGCTTTGATCTTCTTTGTCTTCCTGGATTCCTTGAAACCTGGTGGTTTGATGATTAGCGAGCCATCCTCGGCATACAGGATGGATAGTGGAGAGCCGGATTTCAGTCTGGATTTAACAGCCCATTTCTTCGGGATCGTTACAATATATGTGGACTTACCGGTTACCTGTACTTTTCTCGTATCCATCTCTACACATCAGTTATTTTTACGCAATGACTCTGCAGAATGAATTAAATAGATAACCTTTATAGATATATAGCAGTTGTATAGAATATATATTTACAATTCTTATCGAAAAGACAATCGTTTGTCCAGTTAAAAAGCAAAATGAAAACAAGAAAAGATTACCTTAGCAGGTATTCGGAATTCATCCTTCCGCTTCGTATCATATGATCTGCCAGCACCAGAGCCAGCATGGACTCGGCCACAGGCACCATCCTCGGAGGTATTGTCGGATCATGACGGCCGCGAACCTCGATGTCCATCTCTTCCATGGAAGACATATCCACGGTCTTCTGCTTTTTTGATATTGAAGGTGTGGGCTTCACCGCAATACGGCATATTAGTGGCATTCCCGTGGAAAGACCTCCTATGATCCCGCCTGCGTTGTTGGTTTCAGTGATAACTGAGCCATCATCCTCCATCACGAATGCATCGTTCATCTGGCTGCCCTTCATGCGGACACAGTCAAAACCAGCACCAATCTCAACACCCTTAACAGCACCGATGCTCATCAGCGCCCCTGCGATATCCGCATCCAGCTTATCAAAGACCGGCTCACCCAATCCTTCCGGTACACCTGTTGCAATGATCTCCACTATACCGCCAATACTGTCGCCTTCTTCACGTGCGAGCCTCACCTGCTCAAGCATTTTCTCAGCAGCTTCCATATCAGCACATCTGACAACAGTTCTGTTAACATTGTCACGGATCTCCTCGACAGTAACCTGCCTGGCTTTTACGCCTCCAAGTTCGATCACGTGTGCAAGAACCTCAATACCAAAGCTTGAAAGCAGTTTCTTTGCAATGGCACCGCCTGCAACCCTTCCGACGGTTTCCCTGCCGGATGACCTGCCTCCTCCCCTGTGATCGCGAAAACCGTATTTTTCCATGTAGAAAAGGTCCGCATGACCGGGTCGTGGAATATTCCTTATATAATCATAAGCACCGGGGTTTGCATTCTTGTTCCTTACAAGCATGGATATTGGAGTACCGGTGGTCATGCCTTCGAAAACACCTGAAAGTATCTCCACAGTATCCGACTCCGAACGCGGGGTCGATACCTCGCTCTGTCCCGGACGCCTTCTGCTCAGTTCCTTCTGAACATCCGCCTCGGTCAGCTCAAGTCCTGCAGGTACGCCGTCAACGACTACACCTACGGCTGCACCGTGTGATTCTCCCCATGTTGTGATCCTGAATGACTGACCAAAGGTGTTTCCTGGCATAGTCCTAAAAAAGCACTGATGTTATTTAAAGTTATGATTATGGGTGTCATCAGCAGGTTCAATATGAACAAGCACTTCCTCTATACCGTCGAAGGCCTCTTTGAGACGATACTGCACTATGTGGGCCACAGTGTGGGATTTATATGTGGGCATTGTCGGATCCACCTCAACATGAAGGTCGACATAGACATTTCCCTCCGGACCCCGGGTACGAATATTGTGACAGCTATAAACTCCTTCCACACCACAGACTATGCTGAATATCTTCTCAGGATCGATACGTGACTCATCGCAGAGTATAGAAGCACTGCTGAATATTATCTCCAGTCCTGCATGTAGTATAACAATAGCCACAAGAACAGAAATGAACGGATCAACGAACGGATATCCTGCCCTTATGGCAATCAGGCCAAGTAGAACAGAGATGGAAACATAGATGTCACTTCTGGTGTGTGCCGAATCTGCCAGCAGGACCTCGCTCTGAAGTTCGGTCCCTTTCTTTTTCTCGTAGGTGGAAACCGTATAATTCACAGCCATGGTACCCAGCATTACCAGAAAACTGATAGTTGTTACTTCCGGGGTATCACCATTACCAAAACGCTCGATGGCCGAACGTACGATCTCAAAGGCTACGATCCCCAATAAAAATGCAATGAAGATAGCTGCAAGGGTCTCAAATTTCCTATGACCATAGGGATGCTCTTTGTCAGGCGGCTTCGAAGCTATCTGTATGCCGATAAGTCCGATGACATTGGACACACCGTCAAAAAGAGAATGATAACCATCTGACTGCATACTCAATACGTTGGTCCACATACCATACGCTATTTTGGCAATGGCAACTGCAAGGTTCAGAAAGAGCACATACCACATGACCCTTTGTATTTTCCGAAACCTCGAGCCCTTAGTTTGCATGCTAAGACTATTAATCATGTACAATATAAAATCTATGATTCTCTTGTCTAAAAAAAGAAGGGGAGCCAACAATATATCATGTCATAACATATTAATATAAAATTATCTCTTATTAATTAAAGGTGAAATCTTGCAGCTAACATATAAGCTACTGTCAATAACGTGTGTTGTGTTTTTAATTGCATTCTCGGGATGTATGGAAACCCCTGAAGCAAGTCCGGCGCTGATCGATGAGAACGCACTTGCAGCTTACGGCTGGTCGCAGGACGAAGAGATAGAATACAACTCATTCCAGCAGAACATTTCCGATTCAAGTGCTATCAGTTTCAAAAGCACTGTCGTGAGATACAAAAATGATCGACTTGCTTCTGAGATAGAAGAGCAGAGGGAAGAATTCAAGCAGGCTTACAATGTCCCCTTCGCCCCGGAAGTTCCGATGACAGAGGCCTGGATCAGGACCAATCGCATAACCCTCCCCGGAGGAGCAAAGATCCCCACTGACCTGATATCAAAACTGAGAGACAGCAACGTGAATGATATGTCAGAACAGAACAATGTCCGCAGTTTCAGCAAAACAGATACAAGAGAGTTGACAATGAAAGACGGTTCGGTTGTTTCAGTATCAATATATTCAGGATCTGCTGGCCAGAATTCCAGCCTGAATGTACTTGGAGTTGTAACAGCATTCGAGGATGAGGATTCAAGCGTAATTGTTATAGGTATGACTCCAAACGGAAGCCTGCCTGTAAACATCGGATCCGTGGAAGCAGATCTGCTATCCATAGACGGTAACAGGGAGATTGAGGAGATGCTTGAACTGATTTCTACTATAGAATGATCTAATAATGCATCATTTGTTACCTTCTATTTTTTAATATAAATATATACCTAATTATGCATATATAGATAAAATAGAGCACTTATTTATACAGGAATCAGCATCGGGTCACTGGTGTTGAACATGATCATTTATTCAAATAAGATACCTGTTAAAGAATGCTCTATCATCCTCATTATAATTTCGGCACTCCTTTTACCGGGATGCATAGAGAGCAGCAGTGGAGAATTAGAAACGACCTATAACAATTCCCTTGGAATGGAGTTCGTACTCATACCTGAAGGTGAATTTTCCATGGGATCAGATTCAACACCCATTGTAGCCTTTGATGACCCATATCATGCAGTCAGCATCTCCGAACCATTCTACATGGGCATATATGAGGTCACACAGGAGGAATGGACCGCAGTCATGGGAGAGAACCCTTCCTTCTTTAAAGATGACAACCGGCCGGTTGAGCAGGTGTCCTGGAATGATGCACAGGAATTCATCGACAAACTCAATGAGATGGAAGGCACAACAAAATACAGGCTACCCACAGAAGCCGAATGGGAGTACGCTTCAAGAGCCGGTAGCACCGGCAAGTTCTCTTTCACCGAGGATGCAGACGATCTTGATAAGTACGGATGGTCCGACACATGTGGATGGTGTGCCCTCAATTCAAATGCTACGACCCACCCTGTGGGAGAAAAGCAGGCCAACCAGTGGGGACTGTATGATATGCACGGCAATGTCTGGGAATGGACCCAGGATAGCTGGCATGACAATTACGAAGGTGCACCTGCAGACGGAAGCGCATGGGAAGATACGAATACTAACATAAAAGTCGGAAGAGGCGGTAGCTGGATGGATGGGCCGAAGATCTGCCAGAGTTCGTTCAGAGGACAGCTTGATGCTGACAGCAGCCTGAACGTTCTTGGTTTCAGGGTCGTGAGGGATATTTAGAATCTACCTCAAACTTACTCGGCTGCCTTATACCCTGCTTCCTGTAAACCGGAAAATATAATTTGTATAAGTCCCGACTTGAAAAGCATGGTTAAGATCGCAATTACCGGAAAAGGTGGAGTTGGCAAGACAACACTTTCAGGCACACTTGCACGCATGCTTGCAAGGAAAGGCTATGATGTGCTTGCAATTGATGCGGATGCTGACATGAACCTGGCATCATCCCTTGGTGTGAAAAACCCACCCCAGCCTCTCACCGATTTTAAGGACCTTATTGAAGAAAGAGCCGGGGAGACCGGGGGCATGTTCAAGTTCAATCCAAAGGTCGATGATATTGTAGACAAGTTCGGGGTCGTGGGCCCGGATGATGTTAAAATGCTGGTCATGGGTACAGTTGAAAAAGGTGGAAGTGGCTGCATGTGTCCTGCATCGGCTTTCTTGCGTGCGTTCCTGCGCCATGTGGTCCTGAAAGACACAAGTGCGGTCATACTTGATATGGAGGCAGGTATCGAGCACCTGGGCAGGGGTACCACCAGAGGTATCGATCTTATGATAATCGTAGTGGAACCCGGCATGAGGTCCATTGAAACGGCCCAGCGCATCAAAGAACTCTCCGAAGGTATAGATATCAGGAACCTTGCTGCCGTCATCAATAAGGGAACTTCTGCCAATATCAAGCCCCACCTGGAAAAGCTTGGAATCCCGGTGCTCGGGGAAATACCCTATGACACCGAGCTTGTTGAAGCCGATTTCAAAGGCCTTGCACCCATAGATGTCGGAGGACCATGGGTTGACTCGGTTACGATCATCAAGGATAATATGCTTGCTATGATTCGGGACTTTGAAAAAGAAACCTGATTTGGATTGTCAGGATGCCAATTAAGAGTACACAAGAGGATATAGAGCCATATATAACAAAAGATGGCTCTTCCATTCGAGAACTAATGCATCCCGAAGTTCATGGAAACCAGGCCCAGAGCCTTGCCGAGGCCACTGTTCCGGTGGGCAGCTCAACCATACCCCACAGGCATAACAGATCTGAGGAAATATATCATATTACAGAAGGCAGCGGGCGCATAACCATCGAAGGACAGAACTTCGAGATAAAGACTGGCGATACAATATGCATTCTTCCCGGAGAGGTCCATAGTATCAGGAACATCGGGGACGTAGCTCTGAAGATACTTTGCTGTTGCTCTCCGCCGTACTCGCATTATCATACGGAATTGTCAGACAGGTCATAAATTATATTACAGGGAATTTATGAAGAGCAGTTTTTTTGATAGATATAAGGTTCCTCTGTTTTTGTCCCTGATAATAGTAATAGGCACTACCTTTTTTCAAACAGCATTCATTTTTTTGCCATTATTTATACTCATATATGGATATTTTTCAGATGACAAGATTGAAGCACCCGCAACTGCAGTGTTATCCCACATGACTATCTATTTGTATATACTTTTAATCTCAGGAGATACGCCTACATCCGATACAAGCAGATTTATTCGATCAAGTGTTTACTGGATCATCTTATCATTCATAGGAGCGACAATAGGTTACTTTGCATCACTAAAGACACGGATTGGTCTGGCGGCATCGACTATTTCACTCGCAGTGTGGCAAATTATTTTCTATATGGGGCTGGATTAGGAATTATACAAAGTAAAGTATCACCGGCAATAATATTACACCCATGGCATGACTCTTGCGTACTTTCAGAAATGGCGCAAGCATGCCCACTGAAGTTGAAATCGCAAATATAACAATCCCATAGGTACCTGTGAAAAGAACTACAATAATCGAAAGGACTGCCAGGACAGTGTAACACAAAACAGGATAGTTCAGGTCGGAGAGCCTGCTGTGAACCCTGTCACCGATATATATCGTGGAAAAATAAGAGAAGAGTGCAGTCAGTGATACTGCACACAGAAAGAGTATCATAACCGATGTACCCGGTTCGATACCTCCAAGCAGACCATCCACTACAACCATTGCACCATTCCTTGATTTACCGATAACTGCAAGGGCGACCAGTGCAAATATCGCGTTGCATGTGTTTACACCGGATACCGAGACGATGAACTCCTTTGCCGGATCAAGCATGGAAACCGGGTCCTCGTATTTGCTATAGCCTTCCCATTCTTCTCCGGGTTCCTGTCGTATGAAAAGCCTTGCAAAGACCGTTGCCACAGAAGATGATATACCGGGTAGCCATGCCACAAAGGAGCCGGAAAGGCCGCCAATGAATATACCCCTGAATATACGTTTTCTTTCAAGATCAATGCGATAACCTAGCTGGGCGGGAATTACAGGAGCTGACATAAGGCTTATGATCAGTTGTGATGAACCGAAAAGACCACTGAGCAATGGCAGCAATATCGATGGCTCGCCGAGGTTAACAACAGGATTCATCAGGTATTCCGTGTTAAAGGCGATCACACCCAGAGAACCGCTCAGCAAGAACACCAGCAATGCATAGGACCTGAACTTCCAGCGGGACAGCGAACCCTGACCATGGATAAACTCACCTTTTTCAGTCAGAATCATTACAATCACTACAATTATCAGAATCCAGGCAAGATAGGATTGTATCAGCCCGTAAGCACTCTTGAACAGCATTGAGAGTGGCAATGCCAGAACTGCTGCAAAGGCTACAGAACCTGCGCTGCCAAGTGCGGACAGCCTGATGGCTTCTGCTCCCCTTCCCTCGAGCAGGAGAGTGTGTCCGGGAAGTACCGCCAATGCCATATCATCACTCGGAGCTCCAAGGAAGATTGCAGGTATAATGTCATGGAAGCTGTGAGCCACAGAGTTTGCAAGTATCATTACCGCAACATAGAACACAGGTATTCCATAATCAGACATTACCGGCGAGAGTGCAAGCAGTACCAGGGCAAAATTATTGGTATGTATTCCCGGGACAAGACCTGAGAACACTCCAAGGAAATAGCCTGCGAGTACTGAAATAATGAAGATTAGAAAAGATATCTCACCGAACGGGCTCATTTTAATATTCCTTGGTTTTGTAGGAAGAATATTCAGCAGTTATTTAATTTTTTCTTTTTGTTCCCGCAAAAATAAGAACTGGAATACAGGACAGCTTTTTATACCAATATCCCGTTGCTTGGACAGAACCTATGACTCTCAAATGTGACAAATGCAATAAGGACGCCATCATCTATCAGAAATATTCGGGTATGCACCTGTGCAGGAAACATTTCACAGATGATGTCGAACGGAAGATAAAACTCACCATCAGAAAACATTACAGTATCAAAAGGAACGAAACCATCGCCGTGGGCCTGAGCGGTGGCAAGGACAGCAGTACAACGCTGTACATCCTGCATAAGATATTCGGAATGAGGCCGGATATCAGGCTTGTGGGCATTTCCATAGATGAGGGTATTGAAGGTTACAGGCCACAGACCATCGAGTCGGCAAAGCAGTTGACCGATGAGCTGGGCATTGAATTGATAGTTCGTTCTTTTAAGGAAGAATACGACAGGACAATGGATGAGATAGCACCCATGAAGCGCGAAAAGGGAGCGTGCAGCTACTGCGGTGTACTCAGAAAGTCATTGCTTAACAAAACCGCACTTGAGATCGGTGCCACCAGACTTGCCATTGGTCACAATCTTGATGACGAGGCCCAGACCATACTTTTGAACCACCTTAAAGGTGATGTGTCACGCATGGTCAGACTGGCACCTCCCAAGGAGCTTGAGGGACTTGTCCTGCGCATGAAACCCCTGAGACAAATTCCTGAAAAAGAGGTTGCCCTGTATGCATACCTGCATGACCTGCCTCTTGGTTTCGGTGGATGTCCGTATTCACATGAGGCCATGCGTAAGGAAATAAGAGTCCTACTTAACGATTTTGAAGTAAAGCACCCAGGCACAAAGTATGCACTGCTCAGTGGCTTTGATAAGATATCAGGTATACTCGGCAGGGAATTCCCGCAGGAAGGTCTGTCTGAGTGCAGCATATGTGGCCAGGCATGCACTGCAGATGTTTGCCAGGCATGCAAATTGCTGGGCAGGTCAAAGTGAACGAGTCAGTTATCCAGCGTGTATTCATCAAATGAATAGAGTTTTCTGTCGTTCCTGTTGAGATAGAAGCGTGTCCACCATATAGTGATAAGTGGCCTCACTACAAGGACCGTGAGCACGAAATCAACATAAGTCCATATCTGCGCCAGTATATCGCTGTAACTGAAGACCTCACCGATAATCACAAAGAGTACAGATATGCCAATAAGCAGTACCCATAGCACCAGTGCTGGAAACTTGTTGGCCATAAAGAAAGAAACACCCTTCTCGATAGCACTGACAGGGTCAAGATGATCTGTCACAAGAGCATATTCGACAAATATCAGTATAATGCTCAGGACAATGAAATAGAGTAACCACAGGATAAGACCGAAAGCCAGCAGGGATGTACTTGCAAGTGCTGTTTGAGGATTGCTAATTATATTTCCGATATCCCCTATTGAAAGAAAACCCGGGATAAGGAAGATGACTCCGGCAATAACCAGCAGCGATATCAGGACTTTTAACAGAAAGAGATTGAAGAAGTTCTCCAAACCATATGAAAAGAGATCACCTATACCCGTATCACCTTTTTCCAGTGCCTCTTTGGACATGCCGATGGCCCCTGCTGCGAAAAAAGAC
>JAALLQ010000183.1_pt1 | contig 20002 bp, 15 predicted proteins | sample 7245921 | NCBI WGS metagenome assembly JAALLQ01 (sample SAMN13049200, study PRJNA578106) | oil field metagenome | isolation source: filtered produced water from oil reservoir B7 | place: USA:offshore Texas | collected 2016 | reverse complement strand
CGGCGGTGCAAGCTGCCGAGCAGTCTGTGCAACGTTTTCTGTTTGCTTATGACTTCAATCAGCCGGAGGACGAAAAGCCGGACCCACGTGCTGTAGAAGGGCAGATTGAAGACGTTGATGCAGAGCCCGAACCGCCGCCGCCAATGTTCACGGAAGAGGACTTGGACACAGCGCGAGAGGAAGGGCGTGTTCTGGGGCATGCGCAGGGGCTGAAAGATGCAGAGGAATCTGCCCTGCATTTTCTGGCGTTGGCGGTAGAGGCAATCGCAGACCAAATGGGCACATTGCATGCGGCACAGGAACAGGCCAATGCGGAAACCCACAAAATGGCAGCGGCGTTGTCTATGGCTGTGGTTAATAAAATCTTGCCAAGCTACATGCAGACCCATGGCATCGCGGAAATTGAAGCCTTGGTTACGGAATGTTTGCCGCATGTCTTGAATGAACCGCGATTGATCTTGCGGGTTGCTCCAGCCAATGAAGATGGCGTGCGCGAGCGGATTGAGCCGATGGCACGGAATCGCGGTTTTGATGGCAGTGTTGTCGTCATGGCGGACCCGGCCTTGGGACCGGCGGATTGTCGTCTGGAATGGGATAATGGCGGGGCAGAACGTCGTGCCGATAGCCTTATGCAGAAGATTCAGGCTATTGTAGATCGCAACGCCGAAGGCATCCTGACCGACGGTCAGGGCACGCAAGCACCGGAAACCGCACCGGATATGGAGTAAGGAGGCAGAAATGGCCGAGAATGAAGACCTTGAACTGAACAACCTTGCCGAAGATCCTGCAGCAGCGGCGTCCGCCCAGCCTGTGGATTTGGAAGACGAGATCAACGAATTTCTGACCATGGATAAGCCCCGTTCCGCATCAGATCTGGAGGCTGTCTACGATATTCCGGTCCGGGTCTCGGCGGTTTTGGGTAAGTCTTCCATGCAGGTGAACCAACTGTTGAAACTGGGGCGTGGTGCAGTGGTTGAGTTGGACCGCAAAGTTGGTGAAGCCATTGATATTTATGTGAATGACCGTTTGGTCGCCCGCGGAGAGGTCGTGGTGGTGGAAAATCGGCTTGGGGTAACCATGACCGAGATCATCAAAAGTGACCGGACCTAACGCGGATCAACGGTAAGCGGACAGCACGACATGGATACGCGGCAGCAGGAACAAGAACAGGGAAATGCCTTTGACCCGGCAACGTTGGTTGGCCTGATCGGGGCGATGGCGCTTGTGGTTTCGGCCCTGTTTCTTGGGGGAACCCCGTCGGCATTTATTGATTTGCCGTCTGTGCTGATTGTCATCGGCGGGTCTCTTATGCTGACACTGGCCAGTTTTACCATGTCGGATATGGGTGTGACCTTTGGGGCGATTTTGCGTACGGTTTCTTATCAGCGTGTCAATCCGTCACTGACAGCATTGGAGTTGTTGCGCCTTGCAGATGCGGCACGTCGGCAGGGGATTTTGTCGCTGCAAAAGCCGTTATCGCAGGGCGATGTTGCCGACCCGTTGCTCAGTAAAGGACTGATTATGATTGTGGACGGCATGAAGGTTGAAGATGCCGAAGACGTCATGCGGCGGGAGCTTGGGGCTATGCTGGGCCGTCATCGCAAGTCCATCAGTGTGTTGCGGCGTGCGGCGGAGATTACTCCGGCGATGGGGTTAATCGGAACTCTGATCGGGTTGGTTCAAATGCTGGGCCGACTTGAAGACCCCTCAGCCATTGGTCCAGCTATGGCTGTGGCCTTGCTGACAACATTTTATGGCGCGGTGTTGGCGCACATGGTGCTGAATCCGTTGGCATCGAAACTGGAACGAAACTCGGCAGAGGAAGCCCTGATCGGGCAATTGAATTTGGTCGCTGCCGGGTCCATTGGGCGACAGGAAAATCCAAGGCGTTTGGAAATGATGCTAAATAGCCTTATGCCTCCGGCGCGTCGGGTTCGCTTTTACGATTAAAATCTACCGGGGCTGCGGCTCCGGTCATTGCGTTTGTATAGTATTGACTTTTATCACGGGGAATGAAGAACCATGCGTTTGTTGATTATCGGCTCGCTCAGTAATCAGATCGGTGCTGCCAGTCGGATCGCAGTTGCCCGTGGTGTATCCGTGACCCATGTGGAAACTACGGCTCAGGCCATGGATACCCTTCGTGCCGGTAAGGGTGCGGATGTGGTCATGATTGATGTGCTTCAGGACGTGGAAAGCTTTATCAAAGCTTTGGAAACCGAGCGTATGAGCCTGCCGGTTGTGGCCTGTGGTACAGAACCGGATTCCAAGGCTGCCGTGCGTGCCATTCGGGCCGGAGCCAAAGAATACATCCCATTGCCGCCGGATGCGGAATTGATCGCTGCCGTTCTTGAAGCCATCGTTCAGGAAGACCAAAAAACCTTGCTGCATGCGGACCCACGCATGGATCGCGTGGTCAAGTTGGCAAAGCAGGTCGCCCCGTCCGAGGCAAGCATCCTGATCACGGGTGAATCCGGTACGGGTAAGGAAGTGATTGCCCAATACATTCACAGCAACAGCAAACGGGCAAAGGAACGGTTCGTTGCGGTGAACTGTGCGGCTATTCCTGAAAACCTGTTGGAATCCGAACTGTTCGGACACGAAAAAGGTGCGTTTACCGGCGCGGTGGCGCGACGGATCGGTCGCTTCGAAGAAGCGTCCGGCGGGACATTATTGCTGGATGAAATCAGTGAAATGGATGTGCGCTTGCAAGCAAAGTTGCTACGTGCAATTCAGGAACGGGAAATTGATCGCCTTGGCGGACAAAAACCGGTCAGGGTGGATGTCCGCATCATTGCCACATCCAACCGTGACCTGAAGGCAGAAGTTAAGAAAGGTACGTTCCGGGAGGATTTGTTCTTCCGTCTGAACGTGTTGAACTTGCCGTTGCCGCCTTTGCGTGACCGTAAAGCTGATATTCCGGTGCTGTCGGATTTCTTTGCCCATAAGTATGCGGAGGCCAATGGCGTAGCGTTCCGTGCCTTGTCCAAGGATGCCATGGCGATGTTGCAGGCCCATTCATGGCCCGGCAACGTACGTGAACTGGAAAACACCATTCACCGTGCGGTCTTGTTGGCAGTTGGCCCGGAAATCGGCACGGATGCGATTATGCTTCTGGATGATGGGGATGATTCCTCGGATGAAGCACATGGCGGGTCTTTGGTTGGGCGCACCGTTGCCGATGTGGAACGGGATTTGATTATTGATACCCTGAAACACACGGTCGGGAATCGTACGCATGCGGCGAACATCTTGGGTATTTCCATTCGTACTTTGCGGAATAAATTGCGCCAGTACATGGATGAAGGCCATGACGTTCCGGCTCCCGGCGAAGGCGAAGTCGCAGGTTTGTAGGTGGTAGGCAGGTATGTCGGAAAACGATAACAGCTCAGTTCCTGCCCAGTCATCCGGCTCTGCCGATGGTTCTGGTGGATCAGGTTTTGCCGGGGATTTCGGTGTGAAATTCCTTGGGCGTCTCAGCAGTGCGCTCAGACGGGGCGATATTGGCTTTGCCTTGGGCGTGGTGCTGATCCTCGTCGTTTTGATCATGCCGTTGCCGCCATGGCTGTTGGACGTTGCGTTGGCGATTTCTATCACCTTTTCCGTATTGGTGCTGATGGTGGCAATCTTTACGGAAAAGCCCGTGGAGTTTTCCGCATTCCCCCTTGTTTTGTTGATCGGCACATTGATGCGATTATCGCTCAACCTTGCCTCGACCCGTCTGATTTTGGCGGACGGGCATAAGGGAACGGATGCGGCAGGACAAGTGATTAAGGCCTTTGGCGGCTTTATTATGGGCGGCAACTTCGTCATTGGCGTCATTGTGTTTATCATTCTGGTGATCGTGAACTTCGTGGTGATTACCAAGGGTTCAGGCCGGATTGCAGAGGTTTCTGCCCGTTTCACATTGGATGCCTTGCCCGGTAAACAAATGGCGATTGATGCCGATTTATCTGCGGGCCTGATTGACGAAAACGACGCCAGAAGACGACGGGAATTGCTGTCTGAGGAAAGCGCATTCTTTGGTGCCATGGATGGTGCATCCAAGTTCGTGCGCGGTGATGCCATGGCGGGCCTGATGATCACAGGTATCAACGTGGTCGGCGGTATGATCATCGGTATGGCACAAAGCGATCTAACGTTTAAGGAAGCCGCCGATACCTATACCCGGTTGACGGTGGGTGATGGTCTCGTTTCGCAAATTCCGGCGTTGATTATTTCTGTTGCCGCCGGTGTCATGGTGTCCAAAGGCGGCCTGAACGAAAGTTCGGATAAGGCCCTGTATCAGCAAATGGGCAGCACGCCAAAGGCATTGGGTTTGTCCGCGGTCTTGGCGATGGCGTTGGCTTTGCTGCCGGGAACGCCGATGCTGCCGTTTTTGCTGATTGCGGCAGCGGCTGGCAGTGCGGCCTACTTCATCGGGAAGGAACAGGGCAAAGTCGCAGAAGCCGCCGAAGAAGCTGCGCAAGCTGCAACCATGAAAGAAGCCCGCCCGGCGGAGGAACCGATTTCCACGGCCCTGAAAATTGATAATGTGCGGCTGGAATTGGGCTATGGCCTGTTAACCCTGATCAATGAAAACGGTAATTACCGCCTGACCGATCAAATCCGCTCTTTGCGGCGGGCTATGGCAACGGATATGGGCTTTGTCATGCCGTCCGTTCGGATTCAGGACAACATGCAGTTGGCGGCGAACCAGTATGTGATCTTTGTGAAAGAGGTCGAGGCTGGGCATGGTGATCTGCGCCCGAACATGTTGCTGGTTATGGACCCGCGCGGTGATGAGATTACCCTGCCCGGTGAAAAGACAACGGAGCCGACGTTTGGTTTGCCTGCCATGTGGGTGGACCAATCACACCGGGAAGAAGCCATGTTCCGTGGCTATACCGTGGTCGATCCGCCGACGGTGATCACCACACATCTGACCGAAGTGGTGCGGGAAAACATGCCCGATTTGCTGTCGTACACCGAAACGCAAAAGCTTTTGGATGAATTGGACAAGGACCACCAGAAACTGGTTGCCGAAGTCGTCCCCAATCAGATTACGGTCAGCGGTTTGCAACGGGTCCTGCAAAATCTGTTGCAGGAACGTGTTTCTATTCGGGATTTGCCGACCATTTTGGAAGGGGTGTCCGAAGCCTGTGCCCACACCCGTAATATCACCCTGATTACAGAGCACGTACGGGCGCGGCTGTCGCGGCAACTGTGTGATGCCAATGTGGATCACAACGGCATCGTGCCGCTGGTGTCGTTGTCCCCGAACTGGGAGCAAGCCTTTGCCGAAACCATTATCGGACAGGGCGAGGATCGACAGTTGGCAATGCCGCCATCGCAATTACAAGAGTTTATTTCCCATGTCCGGCAGGCATTTGAGAACTATGCCCGTCAGGGGGAAACTCCGGTGTTGTTGACCAGCCCCACCATTCGACCGTTTGTTCGGTCAATTGTGGAACGGTTCCGCCCGTCCACGGTGATCATGAGCCAAAACGAAATCCATCCCAAAGCAAAGATTCGCACATTGGGGCAAATTTAACTTTTGTGCGGCATAATCCTGCAAAACCGCATATCTGGGAGACACGCGCACCATGCGCCTTAAGACCTATTCAGCACCAAGCATGGCAGAAGCCATGGAAAAGGTGCGCGCCGAACTGGGTGAAGATGCGATCATCGTATCGACCCAGCGTGGCGCGGGCGGTCAAGGTGTGCGGATCACCGCCGCGATGGAAAATTCAGAGGAATTGGAGCAGGACATCCAAAAGGCTCTGCATGGGCCACAAGTCCTCAGTCCGACTCTGAAACGGGTAAAAGATGCACTGGATTATCATGGCGTGCCCGATCGCTTGGTGGAAAAGCTTCTGACCATTGCCCGTGGTTTGGATGATGAAGGCCCGGTTCTGGCCTGTGCCGCGGCTTTAGATGCGGCGTTTACCTTTGATCCGATTCCCGATGCATCGCCGAAGCCGATTATGTTGGCGGGGCCGCCCGGTACGGGCAAAAGTCTGACGCTGGCAAAGCTTGCCGCCCGTGCACGTTTGGCTGGGCAGCGGGTCCGGGTTGTTTCTGCCGACGCCGTGCGTGCTGGGGCCATGGATCAGTTGCGGGCCTTTATGACGATTTTGGAAATTGATCTGCATAAGGCACGCGGGGCTGCCAGCCTTGAAAAAATTCTGAATTCAGATGACAGGGACAGTTTTGATCTGACCTTGATCGATAGTCCCGGCCTGAATCCATTCAGCCCGCCGGATATGGCGTTTTTGAAATCCCTATACGATTGTACCCCCATGGATATGGTGTTGGTGCAGGGTGCCGGTGGTGACCCGGTCGAATGCTGGGATATCGCTCGGGCTTTTGCCGAAGTCGGTGCCACGCGTCTGTTGGCAACGCGGCTGGACATGACCCGACGTTTGGGCGGTATCCTTGCCGCGGCTGAGGCTGGACGCATGAAATTTTGTGATGTGACCATCAATCCGCACGTTGCGGATGGACTGTGTCCGATTTCCCCCATATCTTTAGCTAGGCTGATTTTGCCGCCTGATGATGCTGCTGAACTGCCGCCGCCGCCGTGGGCAGATGATAACGAGGTTTCCGTATGACGACGTCTTCCAATCCGCAAAACACCAACGCGCCGTTTGTTGCGCGTCCCGGTTCCGGGCGTGGGCAGAATATTTTGGCTGTTGCTTCGGGCAAAGGTGGCGTTGGTAAAACCTGGTTTGCCATTACCCTGACCCATGCGCTGGCCCGCCGTGGGCAAAAGGCCTTGTTGTTTGATGGCGATCTTGGTCTGGCAAATGTGGACATCCAGTTGGGGCTGATGCCGAAGTATGATTTGGGGTCTGTCGTTTCTGGTCGATTGACTTTGCCGCAGGCGACCATGCCCTATGCCGCAGGTGGGTTCGATGTGATTGCCGGACGCTCTGGCTCCGGGTCTTTGGCGAACATTCCGCTCAGCCGGATGCAAATTCTGACCGATGATTTGCGCCTTGCTGCCGACAATTATGATCGCTTGATTCTGGACTTGGGTGCAGGGGTGGAAAAATCCATTCGCAGCCTTGCTCGTTGTGCCGGGACGATTTTGGTGGTGACCACCGATGAACCGACGGCCTTGACTGATGCGTATGCCTTTATCAAGTTGTCAGCCGCCGATGGACGTGGTGCCGACATCCGTATTGTGGTGAACGCCGCAAATTCGACCCGTGAAGGTGAACGCACCTACAACACGCTGTTGAAAGCTTGCCAAGGGTTCCTGAAAATTTCACCGCCGTTGGCTGGCGTGATCCGCCGCGATACGCGCGTACGTGAAGCCATCCGCAACCAAACCCCCATATTGACCAGATCGCCGAATGCGGAAGCCGCCCTTGATGTGGAGGCTATCGCGGATCGTCTGTTGGCTGGCTAGGGCATGATTATGGAGGGGCGCGCATGAGCAATAGTATTCAGCCGCCTCCGCCGCCGGTTCCGGTGCCTCCGGCACCTGCTGCGCAGACGACAACCGTTACAATCCAATCTTTACCCGATGTATTGGCACAGTTGCCAAAGGGGACCGTGGTGGAAGCCCAAGTCGTCAGCGGTCAGGCTGATGGCACGGTGCGGCTTACGGTTACGACGCCAGATGCAGTCGTTGATGTGAATGCCAAGCTGCCCTTGCCGCTGCCCAGCGGGACAACGGTTTCCCTGAAAGCCATGCAGACAGCACAACTTGGCGACGCGGCGCAATTCCGTCTGACGGCCATAAATGGCAATGCCATCGTTGGGGCAAATGCGGATTTGGCAATGCATATGGCTGCCGCTAAGCCAATTCAAAATACTGTGGCAGGAGCAACTGTCGGTGTCGGTTCTCTGGGTTCCAGCCAAATGGCGGGGGCTGGCGCACCAGTGTCTGCGACCAGTACGGTTGGGGTTGGACGCCCGATCTCTGCTTTGGTGTTGCGGAATGATCTGATGCAAGACCCGCAGGGGAACAAGTTCCTGATTGCAGGGACTCGGTTATCCGTGCGCATGACGCAAATTTCCATGCCGGATGTATCCGGGAACGGATCTCCCTCTCGCCCGACAGGTAGTGGTTTCCCCACGGTTTCTGCCGGGACAGGGCAATCAGGTCAGCCCGGTGGTGTGGGCAACGCCGCCATCGGCCTCGACAACGGACAGGAGGGGGCGGGCAAGCCCGCTATCATCCCCGGAACTGCCGCTGCTAAGTATGCTGCTGTTGGACGTTTCGGCGGTGGCTCTTTGCAATCCGCTGGAGCTGGGCAGAATCTGGCTGGAACGGCACCGTCGTCACTGACGGGCGGTACGTCACAGGTACAGACACCCAGTAACACTCAGGGCGCGAACCCAACGGCAGGATCAACATCAATCACGGCGGGACAGGGGCAGACTTCGGTTTTGACCTCTATGACCGGGCGTGTGATTGGCCTATCGGCGGTGGGGCAACCCACTATTCAGGTTGGCAATGCCACGTTGGCGTTGGATGTTCGGGCGCCGTTGCCTCCCGGCACACAAATCCGTTTTGATGTTTTGTCTGCGTTGCCGCCGCAACCGGGAGCAACCGCAGCGGCATTGGGGGGAGGATACGGACTTGGCCCGCCGAACCCATGGGCTACGTTGGATGCCTTGTGGCAAAGCCTTGGTCAGGCTGATGCACAGGCCGCAGCACGATTGGCGGCGATTTTGCCGCAACCGGGGCCGCAGATGTTGGCTAATATGGCTGCCGCGATGACGGCAATTCGCAGCGGCGATGTGAATGGTTGGCTGCGTGCGCAGGATGATGCCGGTAAAATCGACGACAAGGCAGCACAAAGAATTAAAAAATTGGCGGATCGCCTGACCGAAGATGTGCGGGACAGCAGCCAAGCCGCGCGTAAGCCCGTCGGAGAATGGCGTGGGTATTCGTTGCCGATACTGGTTGGCGGGGAGGTCGAACGCATTCAAATGCTGGTACGACGCGCCCCAGACCGGGACGATGGTCAGGACCAAGATGCGGAGCAGCGCAAACGCAAGGCCAGCGACGTACGCTTTCTGCTGGATTTAAGTTTAAGTCGCCTCGGCGTGATGCAATTGGATGGCTTGGTCAACACAGATGCCAAAAGTTTTGATTTGGTGGTGCGTACCCATAGTGCCCTGCCGAAAGTCATGCCAAAGGATATGTTAGGGGTCTTTGCCGATGCCCTGAAAACTGTTGGCTACACCGGATCATTGGCTTTTCGTGTAACATCACAGTTCATTGTGCCCGAAGATGTGATAGATGGTGGCACAGGCCAGTCTTCAGGTGTTGAGGTTTGATATCAGTATGCAGGACAAATCTGCGGACCCAAAAAATTATTACGGAGTGCTTGGCGTGTCCCCCGATGCGGATACGGACGCGATCAAGGCTGCGTTTCGGTTAAAAGCCAAACAGCTTCACCCCGACGCCAATCCTGATCCGAATGCGGCACTGTTGTTTCAACGCCTGAATGAGGCCTATGCCGTCCTGAGTGACCCGGATAAACGTAAGGCGTATCATGCCCGCGCTGCTCGTAAGGCACAGGACCGCAGCAAACCAAATGGTGCCCAGTCGTCTTCCCGTTCACGGCAGGATCAAACTTCGGATGCAGGCAAAAAGCCTAACGACAGCTCAGGCTATGCTTCCACGGCAAAGAATCCTGACCGCCGTTCGCCACCTAAGGCGCACTTCCATGCGTGTAAGTCGTGCGGGATTCTGTCGGCACAGCCGCGCATTATATCCGTACAGGAAGTGACAGGGCGACCGTTTAAGGTCAACCGGGATGAAATCTCCGGCGTGTTTTGTCCCCGGTGTGCAGGGGAAGTTGCAGTTAAAGCCAGCTTGCGAACTTGGGTACAAGGGATGTTGGCCTTACCGCAAGGACCGATATGGTCACTGCAAGCCCTGTGGCATAACCTGTGGGGTGGCGAGCGTCCAATTGAAGCGAATGCCAGAATGCTGATTTCGCAGGCACGGGCATTTTTGGGGCGCGGTGATGTGGATTTAGCCCGCGCCACCATTGCGCAAGCTCTACCATTTGCGGAAAAAACTGCCTATCGCCATGAAGCCGAAACCCTACTGTCGTCGTTAAACTTCAGCAGTCAGAAAACACTGAAGAATCACTGGACGCGTTTTGGTAAGGCGTTTTGGTTGCAGTTGGCCCCGTTTGTTGGCGTGGTTGTGATCTTTGCTGCTGCCATGACGTTTTCGCTGATGCGAGATGGGGGAAGTGCTTCGTCTGCCCCTGCCAGCGTGGAGACAGCACCGTCTGTTATCAGCAAACAACTGGTTGCCTTACCAACTGGGCCGAATACGCCGTTGCCGACTTATGTGACCAAGCGGGCCAACGTGCCGTTACGAACCGCGCCTGAGGACAATGCATCGGTTCTGGTGCAGATCCCCAAAGATACCACGGTGACCATGATCGCAATTATTCCCCGTGAACAGTGGGTTCAGGTACGCCTGCATACGGGAAAAACCGGATTTGTCCTGTTGGACGATTTGCAGTAGTTCAACCCGGTACTGCTGCCGACACGAAAATGGCCCCGCATTTTGCGGGGCCATTTTGGTTTTAGCTGTTCTCAGCCTTAGCGGATGATACGGACCAGTTCGTCCAGCATTTCATCGGCAGAGGTGATGACCTTGGACGCAGCGGTATAGGCCCGTTGGGTCGTGATCATGTTGGTGAACTCTTGCCCGATATCCACGGTGGATGCTTCCAGTGATGCGGAGTTCACCGTGCCTGCGCCGCCTTGGCCCGGTGTGCGGACGGTCGGCTGACCGGAGGTGTCGGTTTCAATCCACATGTTGCCGGTGCGGGCTTCCATGCCGTTCGGGTTGACAAAGGTTGCCAGCGGAATTTGGGCAATCGCGCGGGTTTCACCGTTGTCGAACAGTGCAGTCACGATGCCGTCCTGCCCGATGCTGACACCAGCATAGTTACCGAATTTTGCACCGTCCTGTGTGATGTAGTTCGGAGCAAAGGTACCGGACAAGTGGGTCAAACCATCGGCGGTGGAGGTATTGCCAAAGAACAGGTCAGCCCGCAAGTCAACGGCTTGCCCGTTTTTCACGGTTTCTTCCATGTCCTCGGCACCGTTTGCCCATTCCAGCTTAACGCTATCCACGTTGAAGTACTTCGGCGTACCATCGGCGTTGAAGCGTACTGCCGGAACCAGTGCACCGGATTCTGCTTGTGATACGCCGTTGAAGGAGAAGTAACGGGAATAGGTTTGGTTGATCGCACCACCAGAAGTCACGGTGTTCGTTCCGGCAACGGATTCCTGCGTCAGGGTCATGTTGGCAACCCCGGCGGAGGTCACCGTAATGTCCGCACCGGAAGAGGATTGCATGATGTTCAGTGTCCGTCCGCTGGCGATAAAGCGGTTCGGTTCTGCGACGTTGGCATCAATCCCGGCTTTCAGCGCGGTCACAACAGATTGCGGAGTAGCGCCGCCGTCAACCTGAATTTCCGTGTTGTTGGCCGGAGCACCGTTGACGAACGAGAAAGTTTGACCAGCAATGGTGATGGATTGGCCCGCAGTCGGAACACTGCTGAAATCCAATTTCATGGTGTTTTTCAGCGCGCTGTCGATTTGCGGGATGGTGTAAATCCCGGACGGAATGCCCGTGTTGGCATTTGGGTTACATTGGGATTGCAGAACGGTCAAAGACCCGGATGCATCCACGGTAACCGCACCGCCTGCGGTCGATTGGATGATGTCCATTTTGGAGCCGTTGGCGACAAAACGGTTGGAATCCAATTGACTGGTGTCGATCTGGTTCTTCAGAGCAAGAATAACGTCTGAAATGCTGGTGGCGGAGCTGATATCGACCTCGACCACGCTTTCGCCTGCACCGGCAGTGTAGCTGGTGCCACCACCGTTGGTGAATTCATAAACATAGGTCGTGCCGGACCCATCATCGATTTTGATGTGTTCGCCATAGCTTGGGATTGAGGACAGCTCGATTTGACCGCGTGCGGCATACACGTCTTCCGCACCGGAGTCCGATGTAACCTCACGGTCGTCGTACACGGTCAGGGTTGCTGAACCGGACGGCATTTCCATATCCATACCCCAGCCGTTGGAAGAGGTCTTGGTGAACTGCATGTTCAGGTTATGGTCATTACCTAAGCTGTCGAAAATCAGAACGGCAAGGCTGTGACGACCACCTGCCCCGGCGTTGGATGGATCAAAAATCGGATCAGATGACGGCAGGTTTGCGCCAACGCGGATGTTTTGGGTTTGGGTGGCGGTGCCGCCGATTTCGTTCAGGTTGATCGGTCTCAGGTTACGGTTATCAATGATGTTGTCGTTCACATAGGTGGTGACGCCGTTGGTGTCCTGATAGGCTTTCATGTAGGTGTTTGCGCCTACTTTGACCAATGATGCACTGGTGCTGCCGTCGTAGGTTTGCAACGGCCATGCCTGAATATATTGGCCGCCAACGTTACGCAGGAAGCCTTCATCATCCAGTTTAAAGGACCCAGCGCGGGAATACCCCCACACGTTGCCGGACCCCGGATTGGCTGCTTCGTTCACGACAAAGAAACCGGAACCGGAAATACCAAGGTCGGTGGAGGAACTGGTGGCACTCAGCAGACCCTGCACATCGATGTTGGCGCGCGGTTTCGGTTGCGCACCGCCAGCGGAATATGTGGTCAGCGAGGTTTGTTTGGTCACCAATGTCTGGAAGTTCACCGACGTGCCTTTATAGCCGATGGTGTTGACGTTGGTGATGTTGTCGGCGATGGCGCCCATTGCGCTGGACTGCGCGGACAGACCGGAAACGCCTGAATAAAGTGCACCGTAGAGGCTCATGAGTATGTCTCCTTAACGTCTTTTGCACCGGCGAGGTGCTCTAACCTGCAGCGCCGGTGGGGGCTGCTGGGTTAGCTACTTGATGTTTCTGTTTGTGTTTCGTCGGTTGTGCCGTCTGTGCTTCCGGTTCCATCGCCGGATCCATCGGCACTGTCGCTTCCACCGTCTGTTTCACCGCTGCCGCTGTCTCCTGTGTCCGGGGTTTTTGCCGGAACGTCGCTGACAGAGATGATGTAATTCATGCCGAACAAGACCGGGCCGGCGGCGATCAGAACGTCATTGCCGTCGCTGGCAACCGAAGTCGCAATACCAGTCGTTGTCGTGTAAATATTGGACATGGTCGACCCATCGGTTTTGGTCGCCTGAACTTCAAGGGTATAGGCACCATCAGGCATTTCATTGCCTTTGGAATCTTTGCCGTCCCATGTCATGTGGTGGGTGCCGGATTCCGTATCACCGTTCAGGGTGCGGACGACTTTGCCGCTGCTGTCCTTGATGATAACGAGGGCTTCTTTGGCTTGATCGGTCAAAGTATAGGTGAATTTACCCGGGCCACCGTCTTGCAATGGCAAGGTGTTGGATTCAGCCTGAACCTGCTTGCCGATGTAGCTGACGGCAGATGCGCTGATGCTGGCTTGGGTCAACCCCAGAAGGCTTTCCAAGTGCTCGTTCGCGTTGATCTGTTGTTCCACGCCGGCGAACTGTACCAATTGGTTGGTAAATTCGGTGCTGTCCATCGGTGACAACGGGTCCTGATTCTTCATTTGTGATGTCAGAAGAGTCAGAAAGTTGTTCATGTCCGCAGCCAACTTGTCCTTAGAATTCGTGGACTTTGCATAGTTGGCGTTTTGGGCAGCAAGGGCTGTAACTTCGGCCATTGTGTGTATCCTTCCTGCTCTTTAAACCCGAATATCAACGCCATCGGCGCTGCCGGTATTGGCATACCCTGCCAAGTTATCTTCCAACATCGCCAGATCATCTTGATCCGGGGATGATGCATACGGTGAATTTCCGTTGCGTCCATCGCCGTTAGCCATGGTGCCGCCTTGGGTGCCTTGTCCACCTTGATCACGCAGGCTGAAGTTCAGGGAATCTTGCCCGGTTTTCAGCCCGGCATCTTGTAGGGCACGGTCCAGTCCGGCTGCGTCGCGGCGCAATACGTCCAGTGTTTCCGGTCGGTCCGCAACCACCATGGCGCGAACGCTACCATCGTTGTTGATTTCCAGTTTTACATCGACGCGACCAAGTTCAGTCGGGCGCAGACGGATGTTGATTTTATCCACGCCATCTTTGGCAGCTTGGGCAATGTTGACCTTGATTTGATCCACAATTTGTTTCGGCGGTACCGGAGTTTTCGGCACGGCGGCTTTCGCAGATTGCGCGGTTTGAGTGGTTTCGGCACTCTTGGTCGCGTTCAGTTGCGCCACGGTCGGCTGTGCCGTCGTGGTATTGGCTGATGTGGAAGAGGTACCTTCCACTGTGCCGCTTGCTTGTTGCACGCCGGATGCCACGTTGCCTTGGTTGCCTTGTGCGGCTTGCGCTGCTTGTGACGTTTGGCTTCCTTGGGCGGCCATGGCTTGCTGGAAGACGCTTGGCGCGCCGGTATTGGCTGCGGCTACGCCGCCTTGGTTTTGTCCAGCAACAGGCTGTTTCGGTTGTGACGTTTGCGCCAGATTTTGTTGCAGGTTGCCGTTGGTGTTGCCCTCAAGGTTGGCGTCAACATCAGTCACGGCGGTTTGCAGTTGGGTTTGCGTTGCCGTTGCCGACTTATCCGTGGATGAAGCCTGAGCCGTTTGCTGTGTTTGCGCGGCATTTTGCGGTTGTTGAGTCTTGTTTACTGCAATGGCAACGTTTTCAGATTTATCCAGCTTTTGGGCAATTCCTTGGGCCTGTTGTTTTGCCAAAGGATCAACAGCCGTTTGTTGCTCAACCTGCTGCTGCGGTGCTGTTTGTGCCGTAGCTTGCTGAGTTGTGCTTTGCGCCTGTTGTGAGGTTGCCTGTTGAACCTGCTGTGGGGCAGTGGTGGCCTGTGCAGATGTTTGGGCACCTTGCTGGTTCTGATCTGTACCTTGCTGTGGTGCATTGGCCTGAGACGCCGCAGCTTGGCCCGTAAGGTTGCTCACGTCTTTAGATGGTTGCGCGACTGCTGCCGTATCGGCGGATAGGGTCGCAACCATATCGGTTTCCGTCTGCTGGGCAGAGGATTGTGCAGAAGATACGGCTTCCTGCCCGGTTGCTTCAGCAGTTTGTGACTTGCCGTTTTCACCGACGGATGCGTCGGTGGCATCTGCACCATCCTGAACGGCACCAGTTTTTTGCTGTGCATCAGCCGAAGACTTTGCCGAGGTATCTGTCGCATCCGAGGACTTGCAGTCAGATTTGTCTTCGTCACGCGGTTTGGTTTCGTCCGTGCGTGCATCTTTTCGATCGGCGTCACGGGTGTCTTTGGCTTTTGGCTTGCGTTCCGCAGTCTCCAAACGTTCAGTCGGTTTGTCGTCCGGTTCCTGACGTGCGCTGCGGTTGTCCACCATCTGCCCCAAAGCCGAGAATGTATCCGTCGGCAGAGCATTGCCAAAGGCAGACGTCAAGGCATCCGCAAACCCAGCCACGGAAGTGGAAGGTTTCGTCGTGGTCGATCCGGCAACATTGGCGGAGCGTTTTGCGAGCAGTGCTTGAAGGTCCATGACCCGTCCTCTTTGCATGCGAGTGAATTCTTGTCGCCATACTCACAGCAAAACGCGGGCCAAACTCGGCATTCCTGTCTAGTGTGTTGATGTATAATGTTTTCTTATTAGTTTTTGTGGAGGCTGTTGTTTGGGAACGTACCCAACCGGGTAAAAATTGCCGCCTGTGCCGGGCGTTTTTACCCGGTGGAGCGGCAAAAAATAACCCCCGCATTTCATACGAAAGCGGGGGTGTGATTGTTCCAAAGTGGGTATCAGGTTATGACATCAAGCAGAGGGTTGGTGTTGACGCTTTTGAAAATTTTGCTGTAGTTGGCCTGTTGGGCCGCCATCTGACTGAATGTATTCTGTAGGATCTGCAGTTCTTGCTGTTTCTGGACTTGTAATTCGTAGCTTTCGGTCATCTGTGCGGTCAGGTTTTCACCACGTTTTTCTTTGTTAAGTTCCAATTCTTTTTGAACTTTTGCAGAGTCATTGGCAATGGTGGCTTTCATGCCAGTCAGCGTTGCTTCCGCGCCAACGACTAAGGCGTCCGCCCGATCAATGGCTGCCAGTGCCTTTGCCCGACCGTCTTCGGTATCTAGGTCATAGAACCAACTTTGCATCAGCTCGGTTCCGCCCTTGTGGATGGTTCCGGTGACGGTTGTTGGGTTGTTTTCCGGATCAACAGTGACGGTGATTTTCCCGGTTTCCTCGTTGTAGCTGTTTAAATACAGACCAGAGCGGGTTGAGGCAAAGCCATCGCCCTTGGTGCTATCTGCCACATTGTCCGTTTTGTAAATTTCATATTGTTGGATGCTGGATGACCCCGGGTCGGCGACCCACATGGTGCCATCTTCAGCCTCGATATAGAAGCTGGAGCCAATATAGGTTCCGGTCATCTCTGTGCGATTGCTGGACTGATCACGTTCATAGGAAATTGTATTTGGGGTCCAGTCCGTATTCACTACATTGCCCACCGGGTTGTAGGCTTTGGCATACAGATTGACGGAGCGGTTAATTTTGTCGACGTACTCATCGAAGTCCGTGCGGAGCTGTTCTTTATCATCAGATTCCGGGTAATTCCCGAGCAAGATCCGCATCTTTAGCAGGGCGTCCTTGACTTCCTTAACGGCATCTTCGCCGTTATCGACTGCAATTTCCGCGTTGTTGATTCCGGCTTTCAGGCTGGCGAGTTTTTGGGATTGTGCGTCCAGCAGAACATTCTGCGAATCGTACTTTTCCTCAACCTTGGCTGTTTCTTTTTGTAGTTCTTCGCTGACACGAGTCATGATTTGGCTTTGGGTGACCTGTTGCCAGCTCAGGCTTTGTAACCCGTTGTTTTGTAAAATGCTCGTGCTCATGGTCGTGTTCCTTTGTGCCTTCTGTCGTGTCGTCTTCGGAACGGTATGCAAAGGGAATTCTTCCCGCAAAGACACAGTTTACCATGCATGAGTTAGCTAGGTGTTAATATTTCATGGTGTATGTATGAACAAATTGGGGCAATTGACCTATTTAGTATTTTTATCAGTGCGTTGATGTTGTTTTTTTGAGGTGTGTTTTTAGTAGGCGGTGGCTGTTTTAAGATGGCTTCAGTTCTTTTGGGGGAAGAAGGCAACGATGGATATTTCCGTTATCATTCCAACAAGAAATCGCGCAAAGCTGCTTTCCCAGATGCTGACCGCTTTGGCAAGGCAACAGCTATCCGGACGGGATCGTTACCAAGTCATCGTGATTGACAATGGGTCAACGGATATCACGCCTCAGGTTGCAGCAGATGCCCAGGCATATTTTGATGATTTTGTCTATCACACCGAAAAAACACCGGGATTACACGCGGGTCGTCACGCCGGTCTCAGGCTGGCATGTGGTGAAATCTGTGTGTTCTGCGATGATGACATTGTGCCTTCCGCGACATGGCTATCAGGAATTATTGACGGATTTTTGATTCCTCGGGTTGAAATTGTGACGGGGCCATGTCGCCCACTGTATGACGTGCCGCCCCCTGATTGGGTTGAATGTCTTCGGGAAAAATTTGAAACCGGGTGGTGCCTTTACGATTATAGCCTGCTGGATCTTGGTTCTGCTGGGCAATACATACCCCCGGAACTCGCGTTTGGTTGCAATTTCGCCATACGCAGGCAGGCCGTCGTTCAATGCGGCGGGTTTTTGCCAGATTCAATGCCAACAGAGCTTTTGGAGTACAGGGGGGAAGGTGAAACCGCCCTGTCACAATCGGTTGCCGCAGCTGGGCGGCGCGCGTTTTACAGCCCTGATGCAAGTATAGAGCATGTAGTGTCTCGGGAACGGCTAACACCTGAATATATCTATAAGCGCGCGTATTCAGAGGGGATAACCCATTCATATAGATTGGTGCGCAACAACGGTGCGCGTCTCGACTTTCCTGAAGAATGTGTGCCGGGCATGGTGACGGTTCCGCCGCCTTCGGCAGGCGAGGATGCTTGGGTAAAGGCTGGGAAACAGCGGGGCTTTATTGACGGTTTCTGGTTTCATCAACGACGCCTGCATGAGAATCCAAAGTTATTGGAGTGGGTGCTTCGTCCAACTTACCTTGATCATGAAATGGTTGATGTGCCTTCGTCTGCGTGTGGAGGGTGCAAATGAATATTTTGATCGTGCACTTGGAAGGCAACTTTAACAACAATCCATTTTTATATGGGCTGGTGAAGCTTTTGTCTGAGCGGGGCCACAGAATTCACATCCTGTCGAATGCTTCAGAGGCATCGCAAGATATTCATCTTGAAAGGGTGGCTCTTCATTTGTGGGATAATGCCGATGAAGAACTTCCTCCCGATGTTGAATGGCATTGGGTCTTCGGCATTGATGATGAAGGGATTAAACGGGCATCACAGATTGCAGAGCAAATCGACATCAGGCTCGGGTTTATTTCTTTTGAGCTCGAATTTGCTTTGGAAACGAGTTATGCGCAAAAAAACAAAGTGATCGCGGCGTGTCGAAATGTCGAATTTGCTGTTGTTCAGGATCGCTTGAGGGCGATGTTGCTTCAGGTCGAAAACCAAATTCCTTCGGATAAGATTTTGACTATCCCGTTGGCAGCATGCGGGGTTATTCAGCGGCGAAGCAAGGGTGAAGACTTCAGAAAACGGCACGGAATTGAACCGGATGAAAAAGTTGCGATTCTTGCCGGGTCCCTCGCGTATTGGACGATGACAAATGACCTGTTGTCCTCAGCCAATGTTTGGCCTGAAGGCTGGAAACTGTTGCTACATGAACGCTATGGCCTGTCTGATGATATCCGAGAGCATATTCTGTTGAACAATACCTCGGGTCGCGTTGTCATTTCACATGAAGACATCCCGGGTATTGATGACATGGGACAGATTTTGGACGCTGCGGATATTGGCGTTGCTTTTTATCGTGGGCTTACTGAGGGGCCACTTGTTGGCAGTAACATCAGGTACATAGGGCAATCCTCTGGGAAAATTTCCACATATTTGCGACATGGATTACCGGTCTTATGCAATTGGTTGGGGGAGCAGTCTGAAATTATTAACCACTATGGGTTAGGGTTTAGCGTTTCTTCCATTTCGGATATTCCCAAAGTTCTGACTGGGTATAAACGTGAAGATTATGAAGACAATTGCTTGGATTACTTCAGTGCGCGGCTTGATTTGGAAAGAAATATTGGCGAGCTCGTTGACGTAATTGAAGGGAACCCGACGCCATGAGTGGGAATGATTTCTGCCAGTTTGTCCATCATGATGGCTCTGTATTGGCGATTATTATTCGCAGAGACTATAGCGGAAACCAGATTGAGTTTTTTACGGACCCAGCGTTTTCGCAGCAGTTGGCGTGGATGGGACATGCCGCGGGGCATGAGATTTTGCCGCATTATCATCATCCGATTGCTAGAAATGTTCAGTTCACGCAAGAGGTTCTTATCCTACGGAAAGGTAAGTTGCGCGTCGATTTTTACGCCGACACGGAAAGCCATGATTACATTGGTAGTGAGGTTCTCGGCGGTGGCGATGTTATTCTTCTTGCCTCGGGAGGGCACGGCTTCAAAGTTCTTGAAGATGTCGAGATGATCGAGGTGAAACAGGGGCCATATGCCGGACCCGAAGAAAAAGAACGGTTTCAGGGAATCGCAGAGCAGTCCGTTACATATCTGACCATGAATTCTGGGGCTTCAAATGAGTGACAAAGCCGCATTTATCCCGGTCAATATTCCGCATCTGTCTACCGAGGAACGCGATGCCGTTTTGGCCTGTCTCGATAGCGGCTGGGTCAGTTCCGAAGGTCCCTTTGTCGCCAGATTTGAAGAAGAATACGCAAGGCTATGTAATCGCAAATTTGGTGTTGCCGTTACCAACGGGACCACAGCCTTGGAAATTGCCGTTGAATCATTGGGATTATCACCCGGCGATAAAGTCATTTTGCCAGCATTTACGATTATTTCCTGTATTCAGGCTGTGATAAAGGCGGGGCTTGAACCTGTTCTAGTGGATTGTTGCCCCCAGACGTGGACAATGGATGTGGATCAGGTCGCGGCCAAG
>JAALLQ010000286.1_pt1 | contig 20253 bp, 21 predicted proteins | sample 7245921 | NCBI WGS metagenome assembly JAALLQ01 (sample SAMN13049200, study PRJNA578106) | oil field metagenome | isolation source: filtered produced water from oil reservoir B7 | place: USA:offshore Texas | collected 2016 | reverse complement strand
TTACTAAAAGGGCTTTTGGTTTTAAAACATTAAAGAATTTAAAAATCACTATCTTTATTGCCCTTGGTAAACTTAATTTAACTCCAGCTTAATTACCCACTATTTTCGTGATAGAACCTTAAATTTTGAGTTGATCAAAAAATGTATCAAGTATGTAAAGATTAAATATAAAGAATTTAATCCCCACTTTACTATAACAACAAATGGTACTTTGTTATCTTCAAAGATCGCTTCTTTTCTAGTTCAAAGCAATTGTTCGTTAATTGTGAGTTTGGATGGTCCTAAAGAAGAACACGATCGAAATAGAATTTTTCCCAATGGGAAAGGCTCATATGATATTATTATGAAGAGATTGAATAATCTAAAGAAGTTTTATCCGGACTTACCTGTGTTCTCCATTGCTGTTTATGACTGGAAAACTGATTTTGATAAAGTTAATGAATTTTTTGCCCGGAAGGATGTTCCATCGCTAATCAAAGCAAATCTTGTTGACGCAAGGGGAACTTACTATGAACAATTTAATAAAGAGGATTTTGATACTTTTAAGGAAAAAATTAAAAAGATGGAATATTATAATGCAGAAGTATTATCCACTAATGAGAAAAATAATCTCTCGTTGTATAGTCACTATTTTTCCGGACAGGTTGTGGAAACTTATGGTAGATATATTGGAAAATATAGAAACAATTATATCCCTTATACAGGTGCTTGCATGCCGGGATTTAAAATGTTTGTTGACTGTGACGGAATAATTCATGTTTGTGAAAAAGTGGCAGGAGAGTTATCTGTTATAGGAGAAGTAAAAAATGGATTAGATTATAGCAAAATAGAAAAGATTATAAAAAGGTTTCGTGCAGCAACTTTTTTTTGTGAATCTTGTGATATCGAAAATCTATGCACAATGTGTTATGTTTTTTTCATTAAAGGTGATAAGATGGAGCATCCTCATCATATATGTGAAAATATGAAAAAGGAGATGTTGTCTTTATTCCCATATCTATGGACCATTGCAGAAAAGGATAACAAAGTTTTTTCTCACATAAGTGACAATTTTTTTAATTTAGAAAGCAAAATAGGGAGGGAGTTACTATAATGTTTTTTAGACTTAATCCTGAGGCACGAATGGTATTAGGTGTAAAGAAGGGCGTAATTTACGATTTTTTTAGTAATGATATATATTCGATAAAAGGTGAAGAGGGAGCTGTGTTAAGGCTCGCAGAGGAAAATATCGATTCAAAAGAGATCTCTAAAAAATTGGATATTTCTGAAGAATTCATTATGGATATATTTAAAAAATTGAACAAGAGAGAATTAGGAGAATTTTATGAAAAACCCCCTTTTATCGAACCTTTGCATACTAATTATCCTTTTTCTAATAAAACTTTTTTTAAACAACCACCCATTTGTACTAAGCTTTTTGTAGAATTGAATAATAGTTGTGATAGTCAACAATGTGCTTACTGTGGCAACGAAAAATTAAATCGCCTTTTCTCATGTATGGGGTGTAATGTATGGAAAGAAAGTAAAATGGAAATATTGCCTGTAGAATCATATGTGAGTATATTGGATCAAGCAATTAAGCTTAATTTTCGAGAAATTATTTTGACAGGTGGTAATGTATTTAAAGATCTTGATAAATTGGCAACTCTCTTGAAGTATCTCGAAAAAGTGAATTTTTCTAATGTCATATTAATTTTGCATGAAAAGCAGTTTAAAGAAGACTATATAGCTTTCTTAAAACAGTTCAAAACTATTAATATTGCACTAAATTTTGATATCCCAATAAATGAAAAAGCATCAGAGAAAATTTCAAAAATCATACATAATTTAAGCCAAAATATTTTTTTAATAGGGATTATTAATTTATCAAAATTTGGTAGCAAAGAAGAGTTAATGGAAAAGGTAAATTGTGAATATAAAAAAATAGTTGTTAAAAATAAAAAAAATAAGGTTGGATGGCAAGTTGATTTTTCTTCTTCTAATTTTAGCAAAGATTACCTAAAAGTGCCTATCTTTGGAAAAAGCAGGCTTTTAAGTCCGAAAGTATTCCTTTATGAGTGGTGTCAAGAGTTTCACCCATGCTTAGGAGGAATGTTAAATGTTGCTAGCAATGGATATGTCTATGTTTGCAGAGTAATTAAAGAAAAACCAGTAGGAAATATATTGCAAGAAGGGAGCCTTTCCCAGGTAATCCGATCTAAGAAGAATGAAATTGAAAATTTTTGGCATCTAACCAAGGATAATATCGAAAAGTGTAGGGATTGTGAATTCAGATATTTATGCAATGATTGTAGAGCTATAGAAAAAGATTTCCTTCAAACTTCCCTGTGTACTTATGATCCTTATAAAGGTAGGTGGTTTGATGATTTTTCTCAAAAACGTTGAAAAAAAATTTGGAAAAACAAAGGTTTTAGATAACATCTCATTCAACATACAAGAAGGGGATGTTATTGCTTATGTAGGACCAAACGGAGCTGGGAAAACGACAACTATAAAACTCATACTCGGACTTCTGAAACCTTCTGCTGGTGAAGTAAAAGTTTTCAGTGAAAATCCTTATTCAAGTTTGAACGCTCGAAAGAAGATCGATTTTGTATTGGATCATCCAGGGGTGGATGACGATCTAACAGCTTATGAAAATCTTAAATTCTATTCAATGGTATATCATGCAAAAGTTAATAATATAGACAACATTCTTAAAAAGGTTGAGCTTTATGGCGTTAGAAATAAGCTTGTTAAAACATTTTCAAGGGGTATGAAGCAAAGGTTAACTATTGCACGCTTATTCCTAAGAGAGCCAAAAGCCATAATAATGGATGAACCAACAAGTGGGTTAGATGTAGATGGGAAACTTCTGATAAGGTCCCTTATCAAAGAGCTTACTTTAACTAAAATTCCGATGTTGATAAGTTCTCATGATCTATACGAGCTTCAGCAAATATGTAATAAGGTTATTCTTATTTTCAATGGAAAGATTGTGAAAATGGATTCAATAGAAAATATTTTAAAAAGTGAGAGTGAAGATTACCAGATAATTATAAACGATGAAGCACCAAATTCATTATTAAGATCCTTAGAGATGTATGGTTTTACTTCTTATGACTCTAAAGAAAAAAGGATTTTCATAAGACTTATGGCAGGGAAGATAACTGATGTTATAAAAGTTATTTCTAAAGAAAATATAGAAATAAAAAGTATAGACAAAGAACAAACAACTCTTGAAGATGTTTATAGAAAGGAGAAAAAAAGAGATGTTTAAAGCTATATTTTGGCGTGAATTTAAACGTAATATTAGAAAATTTAAACAGACTCCTAATTTAAATAAGATCTTTCGTGTTATTTATATAGTTATTTTTTTCTTCTTTTCTATATTATTGAGCTTATTAGATGATTCAAACTCGTGGAATGGATTATTCTTTTTTCTAATCAGTTCTACTCTATTTGTGGCAAGTTCTGTAACTAATTTCAAAGAAGATTGGAAAAGAGAAATGTTTGATTACATTTTAGCTATGCCAATAAGTCCCAATGGTTATGTATTATCAGTTAGTCTTTTTGGAGCTTTAATGTCAACTTTTTTTGTTATTCCAGCTTCATTAGTACTTGCTTTGATCATGTTGTTTATTTTTAAAGGCTCTTTTACTCTAATTGTTTTTTTCTACATTTTATTAATACCATTTGTGCTAGGTTTTCTCATTGCTTTGAGTAATTCTACTTACCTACTTTTCTCATTAAAAGTTCAATGGGTCTACGGGATTATCTATTTGATATTCTTTTTTGTGTCTATTATCATACTTCCTTTTTTACAGCTTATCAGACAAATAGACATTTCGTGGATTCATTTTACTTCAGTTTCCATTTTAATTTTTTTTATGATAGACATCCCAGTTGTAGTGTTTTTGGATAAAGAAAAAGCGGTGATTAAACAATGAAATATATTTTTTGGTTAGAGATTAAATCATTAAATAAACCACTTTGGTTTGTTGTTATAACAATTTCTATTGTTATATATATATTACTTTTCATCTCAAAATATATCGGTTTGCCTTTTTTAAATTACCTTCCCATACTTTTAATTGTAACAGTACCCTTGTTTATTCAATCAGATAAATTTAGAAGAATAGACAAATCAAAAGGGTTAATAGACTATTTTTTAGTTATTTCAAGTGCAAGGGCAATTTTGTTGATCAGGGGATTAACGGGGGGATTAATTGGAACGATTATTCTTCTTCTTTCACTACCAGCGATAATCATAATAGAGGGATGGAGTTATCTTTTATTTGCTATTGCCGCTGTCGTATGGACAACTGCCTATATTTTAGTTGAAGGTTATAGTATCTGGTATAGATCTAATAAACTTTCTTCTATCTTCACTATTGCTATCATGTTTGTAGTAATAATTGCAATAAACTTTCCTCAATTAGATTTTTTAGTTTTCACTGTTTTATTCATTAGTTTTGTAATTTCAGGAATATTAGCCTTATTTTATGCAGAAAAAGATAAGGAGAAGATTTTGAGTTAAAACAATGGGCATTTTCAATATGAAATGAGATAACACTAATTTTTTCTGAAAGGAGGTGAAAAAGATGGAACCTTTATGGAGTTGGTGTTCAGCACTCTGTTCAGCTGGTTGTGCAGCGGGGTGTTCGGCGGGGTGTATCGCATGTGGTTTTACTCCGTTACCCTTAGATGAAGTAGTAGGCGCTAAAGGTGCCTCAATCGCTTCCGCTGTTTCAGCTGGAGCTGCTGCTGGATCTGCTTCTGGAATCTAAGAATTTATTTTAGAAAAGCAATCGAGTAGGAGGCTACCCGTTAATTGAGTAGCCGTCCTCTCACACCATCGTACGTACCGTTCGGTATACGGCGGTTCAATAGAATTAGTGGACTAATGAATATTGTAGGCTGATTGATGGTAGTCCTAATTTCTTGGGATATTCATTGATAAGGGTTTTCGCAAGGATGGGGCTAGCTATAATTCGCCCGTAGCTCTTCCTTGTGTTGGCATATTCCCAAGCTTTTAAGTTTGGTATGCCAAGGGATACAAGGTTATCGTGTTTCGTTTTGATTCTTTTCCACTGTTTCCAAAAGCACATCCGTATCCTCCTTCTTAGCCACATATCCGCAATACCAAAGTAGTTCACCCATCCTACAATGATTTGCTTTAACTTTTCCATTTTCTGGGTTATACTCATAGCATTGCTTCTACCGGTTATTTGCTTGAGTTTCTGCTTGAATTTGGCAACAGATTTAGGGTGGACTCTTACTCCAATTTCATCTTGCTTTTGCTAGGAAGAAAACCAAAGGAATTTTAGTTTCCATGGCCTGTCTACTGCACTTTTCTCTTTGTTGACTTTGAGTTTTAGCTAGCTTTCAATAAAGTGGGTGACACTGGTCATGACCCTATGAGCTGCCTTCCTACTTTTGACGTAGATGTTGCAGTCATCGGCATAGCGGCAGAATTTCAATCCCCTTCTTGTGAGTTTCTTATCCAGTTCGTTGAGCACCTCCCCGGGTAAGTATGATAGCTTTCATCCCAGCTACCCACCACATTTATTGTATGGAATTCGGGCAGTGTCGGACTTCGTTTTGTTCAGTAAACTCATCTATTTCAATTCAGCCTTGTATGCAGTTCTTGTTCATCAGGCCGGGATTTTGCCTCCAGCTTCCTTCAGATTCCACCTCACGGTGGACACCCTTGCCTTTGGCTAATGGTTCCCACTGCCAAGCCCATAGCGGACTTTCACCGTCAAGCTATCATACATGCCGGGCGCACAAGATGTTCTTTAATCAAAGAGGAAAAGTATTTAATTCCTCACTTTAGAAATGAAGGGAAATTATAATTAGCTTAAAGTTAAGAAGATTGAATAAAAGATAAGAAAGGCTAAAATACAAAAAGTATTGCTTGAATTCTTAATTGAAAGTACAATCTTAACGGTAGTATCAGTTTTAATAGGGATAGTGTTGGGAGGATTTTTATCAAGCATCCATAGTTCATTATGAACTTTTCTATTGTCTCTTTTTCTTTTGAATCAAGTTTTATATATTTTTCAAATATAAACTATCTTTTCGTAGTTTTAAAATATCTTTTTCTATTTTTTCGATGACTTCATCATAATTGATATCCCAATATAATTTCAATATTTCTATGTATTCTTTCGTTTCAATGTTTAAAGAAGTTGATTCAAGATAATTCATCGATGGTCTTCCAAATCGTCCATAAGTTGACAACCTGGTAACTAATTCTAAAAGCATTTGAATTATCTCCTTATGAATATCTACTTTTGTTTCACAATTGTCATTTAATAATAACATAATATTTACTTTGGTTCCAATGTTAACGAGCCGATATTCATTCACTTTTCCCTTTTTAATCGATTATATCATAACTATCATCAAAAAAGAGAAAGCGAAAACAGAGTATAAAACATGATAAAAAAAATCTTAATTAAAGTTTACATAAGCTTTTTTAAGGCAATCTCTGAAAATACGTTTCAATCTATATTTGAGGCCAATAAAAAAATCGCTTGTTTATCATATAGAAAATTGTATGATAAAAATAGTGAATGGTCTTTTGAGTTTGTAAGAAAAATGTGTTTCTCAATTTACTATTATGCGAGGGGTGATAAAAAGTGAAGAAAGTCGTTGTTATTGTAATGATAATATTACTGCTATCAGGGGGAGTTTTTGTTTTTGGTGGGGATGATGAAATAATCTCATGTATAGACTCAATAAATCCTGGAGAAATTGTAAGTTATATTGAAGAAAGTTGGTAAGTGTGTATTTTAAACTTTTAAAGAGTATTGGAAAAGAAGAACAAAAAGTAAAAAACTTTTAGAAATTTAGGTGCAAATTATTAAAGCTATAGAAAAAACACATGACCATTTTACAAAAATTAACCTTAATACAAAAAACGAAAAGAAAGGTGATCAAAATAAAAAAAGAGATAACTATTCTTTTTCTTTCATTGATCAGCCTGTTTTTAGAAAATTTAGGAATATGGGTTAATAATGCTGTCATACAAAAGTTGCTGGCTTTATGTATTATAACAGGCCTTTATATTTTTATTAGACGATATAGAAAAAAAATAATTACAATAGTATATCTTATTACAATTGCAATCATTTTATTAGCACAATCATTTACTCCTATTTTGTTACCATTAAGTGTGGCAATACTTTTGTCTACTTCGGTTATTAATAAAAAAGAACGTATAAATTATTTTTTGTTGGGAATTTTAGGGATTTTGATGGTATGCTCAATTGTTAACTACTCTCTTAGTAATATTCCTTCTTTGTGGTATTTTTTCAACAATATATCATACTTGTTGACTAAATTTTTGAACTTTGGGACACCAATAGGGTTGTCTCTTTCTGGGTTATCTTCATTTTTTGTAAGTTGCCTTACTATATTATTCTTTTGTTGGTTTTCAAGATCTTTGAGATCTTTACTAAAATATGTTGTAACAAGTATAGTTATTTATTTTATAACCCTCAACGTAGTTACTGTTTTATTGATAAAACAACCTCTATGGGCACTTAATTGCTTATTTATTTATCCTTTTGCACAGTTCATAATTTTATCAATTTTAGTTAATAAACATGGTGTATTGTTAAAAGATACTTTAAAGTTCCAAAAAAACAAAAAGATGACTTTTATCCTGGTTCTAATGTGTTTTACTATCTTATTTATAGGAATCATCCCTATCCCCATTTTTAGTCAAGACTCCAATAAGAATATTACATTAATCAATCAAGGATTAATGGTTGATTTTGATGGAAAAATGAGTAAAGAACCTCCTTATGGCATAATGATGAGCGGAACGACATTTGGGATTACTCCTTCTTACCTCAATACTTATGGTTTTAATGTTTCTATTGTAAATAAACTTGACGAAATAGAATGGGAAACGACAGATACTCTAATATTTGTGAACTTTAACAGGAAAATCGATTCCAGATTTAAAGAAGAACTCAAAAAATTTGTCGAAAATGGTGGAAATGTATTTATTTTAGGTGATCACACAAACTTAGAAAATTTAATGACAGTAACCAATGATATTTTAAATTGGTCTGGCTTAAGTTTGAAAGACGACACAGCAGATCCCATCCTTTTGAAACGAGGGCAACATTGGAAGAATGGATTAAATTTTTATAATCATCCAATCTTATTTGGGTTACCTATGGAACAATCGGAGGTTCAGATTTGGGGAGGAGCTTCAATTGATATAAATCACTATTTTTCTACCTTTCCCCTTGTAACAGGAAAGTTTGGCTTTTCTGATAATCCAAATCCTTCAGTTGAAGGAAGATTAGGAAACCGAAGAGTAGAAAAAGGAGAAATTGTTGGTGATGTCATTCTTTGTGCTATTGAAGAATATGGAAAAGGTAAGATCCTTATGATGGGAGATACTTCTACTCTTCAACTCAATGCCCTACCAACATGTAAAAGCTTTGTAAGCAGACTCTTATGGTATCTCAACAGTGAAAGCTATATTAGTTTGAAAATGTTTGTTGTTTTAAAACTTTGTTTGTTCATAGGATTTCTCATTATAATATTTATTTTAATAATGAAAAAAAATTCAAAAATAACAATTTTACCTTTTTTCATTCTTTTAGCAGTAATAATTACAATAACTGCAAATTCAATAATCACAGCTAATTTTGAAAAGCGTGTTGAAAGTCTAATGAATTACAATGATGTTGCAGCAATTGATACATCCTTGGGAGGTTATTTCCATACTTCTTTATTACACGAAACCAGTTACAGTATTTTAGGATTTTGTAATACTCTTCAAAGAGCGGGATTAGTGCCAATAATTTCAAATAATTGGGAAGAAAATTTAAAATCTCAGGCACTTTTTATTGTTGCTCCTACAAAAAGTATTACCGATAGTAAAATAAGACAATTAGACAGATATGTAATTGAAGGAGGAACATTATTTTTATTTGCTGGAGGAGAAAGAAAGCAACTTATCAATAATTTACTAACAAACTTTGGATTAGAAATTGCCCCAATTTTCTTAGGCCCTGTACCGTGGAAAAACCCAATGATACCTGAAACATTGGACGCATCAGGACCTGAATTCAAAGAAGCTTATGCCATCAGAGTAACAGACCCAAAGATATCTCTTCCATATTATGTCTATGATTATCAAGAAGAAGCATACATTTTAATATCCGTGTCTGAAAAAGGAAAAGGAAAATTTGTTTTTATAGCTGATAGTAGATATCCCTTAGGAGAAAACATAGAAGGAGAATTCAGCGGACATACTGAAAACGTAAAATTCTTACTGAAGTTATTAGAGGAGACCTTACAGAATTCAGCAGAAGAATAATACTTTTACGAATATAATAGAAAAGATTTTTTATAAAAATTATTTATAATTGGTGTGAGCAGGCTTAAACTTCTACTGGAAAGGAGGGAAATAGCATATGAAGAAAGATAAAAAAAGATTTATTATTATTGGTATATTGGCTATGGTTTTAGTCCTTTCAGGGTTTACAACGGTAGAAGAAGGAAAGACAGAAATAATTCAGAGCCCGTTATATTCAGTTAGAGCTGAACAAACAGCAGAATATATGGCTGCCCCTTCCAATGTCATTCAAAGTAACGAAGTAATTGAAGGAAAAGGCGAAGTAACTCCAAACACTCCTCTTTCTCTAAATCCTTGGAGTGCATGCGCTGGAAGCTTATGTTTTGGAAGTGTCTGTAGTGGAAGTCTTTGTTTTGGAAGCACCTGCGGAGGTAGTGCTTGTAGTTCAAGCAACTGTGTAGGTAGTGGTTGTGCTGGAAGTGTTTGTGGAGGTAGTGGCTGTGCTGGAAGCGTTTGTGGATTTAGCGGATGCGTTGGAAGTGTCTGTACTGGTGAATGTGATTAAAAGAAGTAAACTTTTGTAAATTTTGGAGTAAGCCAAGTTTTTATAAATAAATTTTATTATCTTTTTATCATTAACTTTATGACTAAATTCAAAAAACTGCTCACACCTTTTTTGTTAATTTTATCTAAATGTAGCGTTATAAAAAATACTTTACTAAAGTTTGAAAATTAATAAAGTAACGTCTTATTAAGTTCAAATTAAGAGGTGGTTGGGTTATGAACAACTACAAAGATAGTAAAAAAGGGATTATATCATCAATAAAGAATCTGTTGTTTTGGAGCGGTATTTTATTATGTACTATGAGTTTTTTTGTTTATACTGGTTTTTATGAAACTCCACCTAATATTTTTTTAGGAAATATAATAATATTAATAGGGATAACATTCTTATTTGTAGCCTCACCTCATTATTCTTTGATAGTAGGTTTGAAAACTGAGATCGGATTAATAAGTGTTTTAATTCTTATTATTCTATTTTTACCGTATCCTTACAACATAGGGCCACTATTTTTAACTGTATTTTTTCTGGGAAGCAAAACAAAAATACAGTTATTTGGAAAATTTTATCTCCCAGGTACAGCTTTAACAATCCAAACTATAACATTTTGGGTTGTATACTCCATTTTCCCAAATTTACATCAAATTAAAGGATTAAATATTATTTATGTGGGGGTATTAAAACTTTTAGGAGCCAAGGTAAACCTATTTCATAATAATCTTGTATTGAGAAGTGGAGACTCTACCATTGCTTTCTTTCCTTCTTTTGAGCAATTGGGAATACCCATCTTTATTGTATTCTTTATTCCGCCTTTGATAATGATGTTAAGTGGCTTGTTTTCAAAAAACAATAAAACTCTTGGTAGATTCGTCTTATTAAATCTTATATATTTATTTTTAAGATATATGTTTCTAATTTTGTTGGTTCCCTTTTATCAAATTGATTTTCCACCAATGCAGATCTTCTGGGGAACAATTCCTACTATAATTTCTTTTATTCCTCTTATTGTCTTGTTAACTTTTTCTATGAGTTTAAAACATAATGAAAACGAAATTATAATAAAAACTAATATCCTAAAATGGTCTACTATATTAGGTATTGTTGTATTTTTTTGCATTCTTTCTTTTTCCATAATTGACCCCGGTAAGCAAAATAAAAAGGGAAGAATTCTCTTTGATGAATACCATGGTGAAGGTTGGGAAACAATAACCGAACCTTTAGATACTAAAAACTTTGGAGGTCAAAGGTCTGTCTATACTTATTATTCATGGGTAGAATGGATGAAGAATTTTTATTCCGTAGATATAGCCTTAGATCCAGAAAAATATGAAGAATTGAATATAGAAAATTATGACATTTTAGTCTTAAAAACACCAACTCGTCCTTTTTCTAAAAATAACATAGAGAAAATAACAACGTTCGTAGAAAATGGAGGAGGATTGTTATTGCTGGGTGATCATACAAATTTACTTAATATGAATGAACATCTCAACGATATAACAAAAAAATGGGGTCTTGAATTTGTTTCTGATGCAACGTTTGATTTAAATACAACGAGTATGACTATTTACACACCTCAGCGACTTTTTCCTCATCCTATCGTACAAAACATCGAAAAATACAAATTTGCTACAAGTTGTTCTCTAAAAACTAATTTTTTCTTTCGAAATATAATGATTGGACATGGATTAGGTGCAGAATGGTCGGATCTATCGCATCCAAACTTTTTTGGAGACTTGAAACTTACTCCAGAAGATCGTTGGGGTTTATTTACTCAATGTGCAGCAAGAAAGGTTGAAAAAGGAAGAATTGTAGCTTTTAGCGATAGTACTACATTTTCAAGTTATTCCCTTTTTATGCATGATAACCCTTACTTCATTTTGAGTATCTTTGAGTATCTGAATAGAACTTCTTCAGATTTGTGGAAATTTTTCCAGATTATAACAATATCTGTATTTATTGTTTTCTTGATTTTTATAGTAAAATATAAAAAAGAGATTTTTATATCTCATAATTTAACAATTTTTTTAATTATCCTTTCTTTGGTAATAACAATAACTAATGTAACAAGCCAGTATGTGAATAAAATAAACTACGTTGAGCCAGTGAATATTTCTTTGAAAAATGATCCTGCCGTCTATTTTTATTTGGGGCATTCTCCCGAAATAACTATTCCACATTTTATAGGATATACCGGAATGTTTAGCCCTGCAGAAAAAGAATTTTCTAGCTTTTTTATTGCCTTTCAACGAGCTGGTTTTGCTCTTAGAGAAACAACTAACCTTCAAGAATGTTTGGAAGGTAATTTACAAGCTATTGTAATAATTGAACCCACCTACAACTTCAAGAAAAGTGAATTAAATGGGCTATCCAATTACGTCTTTGAAGGGGGAACATTAATACTTTGTGACAGCATTTTCAATAACAATTCTACATTAAGAAATATACTTAGTTCTTTTGAATTGGATTTAAATAAGAGGAAAATCATATTACCTATTAAAACTTCAGAATATATGAAAGAAAGTACTAACGATTTAAAAAATGAATCTGATATAGATGAAACATTTGTAATATTGCCATTTATAAACTATTTCCCAACAACTATACAAGGATCTTCAGAATGGGAATACTTTAAGAGCAAAAAATACGAAAATTTATTCCTATTTAAAAAATCCTTTGGTTCAGGACAAATCGCTATTTTATCAGATTCTTACTTGGTAAGTAATGCTGTTTTGGGAGATCCAGGTTCTCCTCCAACTCAAACTCAATATGAATTATATCAAGAGATTTTCGACTTTTTGGATATTCTCAGGGAAAAGAGGTGACTTTCTACATTGAAAAAAATTATTTCTTTAATTAAAACTGATTTTCTAAACTCAAAATTTTTATTTTAATGTACTTTTTTACGTCGTAATCACCCTTCATGGAGATTGGAGAAAAATGAAAGAAATGGTAAAATAAAAAAGCTGGGAATCAGTGATTTTATTATGTAAAGGAGATGATTTGATGTTTAAGAAAGTTATGTCAATTGTGAAAACAGATTTGTTATACTCGAAAATATTTGTTTTAATGTTTTTTTTAGTGTTTGGTTTAGGCTTTGGTTTTTTATATGGACTTCCTGCTCGCTTTACACAAGTTTCAGAATTGTCCTATTCATCTTCGTTACAAGCAGCTTTTTTCTTGGGAGGGTTGTTTTCTTTAATTTTGCCTTTTAGTTTTCTTTTAACAGATAAACAAATTAAAGCTGCTGAAATGGTATTAACTTCAGGGATCAAACCATTTGAATACATCTTTTCTAAATGGATTAATGGTGTGTTTCTTGGAATTGTTACCGCTTATACCTACTTGATTGTATATACATTGTTAACCTTACCTTTGTATGCGCAATACGGTAATATTTCTGTGTGGTTATACGTATTGTTATTTGCTATCATTTTTGCGTCGTTGGGAGTTACATTGGGTGTAATTTTTACAAAAGTGAATCTGTTAAGAAAGATACTTTTAATTATATTTCTTATGGTTCTTCCAAATTTGTTGTTTGTTTTATTGTTTATTATAAACAATACGGGTATATTTCTTAAGTTTTCAATTCCAATTTTGTTAGTTTATTCGCTATTATGTTTCTTTTTATCTGTAAGAAACGTAGAAATCAAAGATTTCGTAGTATAGAGGAGGTTATTAAAGGTGAATAAGCATATTGATGCAATTAATGTTGATTTTACTTATGATAATAAAAAACTTGTGTTGAATAACGTCTCTTTAAGTACATATCAAGGCGAAAGTGTTGGTTTGGTGGGACCAAATGGAGCTGGTAAGACAACTCTTGTTAGAGTACTGTTAGGAATTCTCTATCCCAAGAATGGAAATATACAAGTTTTTGGATACAATCCATTAAATAAGAAGGAAAGAGAAAAGATTTATGGACAGATGGGTTACCTTCCTGAAGGAGCTGATGTATATCCACAATTAACCTTGAAACAATATATTGAATTATTTAAAACACTCCATGAGGTTGAAGATAATTCAACTATAGAAGAGCTCTTAGATATGTTTGATTTACAAGATGTGTTTGAAAAAAGATTAGGTACATTTTCAAAAGGTATGAAACAGAAAGCGAAACTTTTGACTATTCTTATACATTCCCCAAAATTACTGATAATGGATGAACCAACAGATGGATTAGACATAGCTTCAAAGGAAGAAACAATAGAATACATGAGAAAATTAAAAAAGAAAGGAACATCAATGTTAATAGCAACTCATGATCCTTATCTTGTTGAAAACCTTTGTGATAGAATAATCATGATAAATAAAGGTGAAATCATATTTGAAGGGACAACACAACAGTTGCAAGAGGTTGCACAAAATGAACCTTGTTATGTAATCGAGTTGATGGAAAAGGTAAAAAAGGAAAAATTAGAAGAGATATTGAATAATATTGGCGAGCCACAAAAGATCATAGTTGAAGAGAATACAATAAAAATTTGGACTGATGATGAAAATATAGCTAAAAATGTTTACAAAAAAGTTGTAGATGAAGGGCTGATAGTAAAGAACTTTGATAGATATTTACCAACTTTTTCTCAAGCTTATAAGAATTTTTTGGAGGGGAAATAAAGTCAATTACTTTTATCCCTGCAATACAATAAGTCTCCTGTATAAATAACTCTTACTCACTTTAGAAATTATGAAACACAGATTCTATAAATGTTTTAAATTTATTCAGAAACACTTCCCCACTTCTAATTCTCACTAATTCTTAATTTCTTTAACTTTTTCGGTACTTGTAGCCAAGGAGGGGGAGAGGGCTCCGCCCTAGACCCATTTTAAATTCAAAATTCCATTTTTAGAAAATTCTCATTTCTAAAGTCCCTAAAATAACTCTGTGTTGCAGGGATAAAATAAAATTAGCAGATTTCAAACTCTCTTTCTTCACCTTCAAAAACATAGAAAGAAGTTGCAGATAGTCTTTTTTAAAGTATATTTATTCACAAATACATTAATTTCTTTTGGCACTTTTGGTCTTAATTCTTTTGGTATCTTTCTTATTTCATAATACCTTCCATAGTTCATTATGAACTTTTTTATTCTAATTCTAAAAGCATTTGAATTATCTCCTTCTACATATATATGCTTTTGTTTCATAATTGTCATTTAATAATAACATAATATTTACTTTGATTCCAATGTTAACAAGTCAATAGTTAATCGTTTTTCTCTTTTTAATCAACTATATTGTAACTATCATCAAAAAAGAGAAAGCGAAAACAGAGTATAAAACATGATAAAAAACATCGTAATTAAAGTTTACATAAGGTTTTTTGAGCTAATCTCTGAAAATACGTTTCTATCTATATTTGAGGCCAATAAAAAAATCGCTTGAAAATCATATAGAAAAGTGTATGATAAAAATAGAACACAGAATAAAAGTGGGAGGTTATTTGAATGCTAAGATATAAAAACTCGAATTATAATGTTATTTTTGAGGATGGAGACAAAGTTGTTTTTGTTAATCTTTTAACAGAAGCAATTGCGACTGTAAATAAAGAAAAATATAATAAAATAAAAGAAATAATGGAATCGCCAAATAAAGAATGGTCAAGAGAATATGCAGATTTAAAAAATGACCTTATATATGGCGGTTATTTAATAGAAGAGAATTTTGATGAAATACAACATTTAAAGGCAATGAACTATAGAAGCAGATATGATGCTAGTTTTATAAGTTTCACAATAATGCCTACAATGAGATGCAATTTGGATTGTATTTATTGCTATGAAACACATGAAGGACCAACTATGGATGAGAAAACAACTGAAACAGTTGCAAATTATATTTCAACTGTGGCAAAAAGTAAACGAAGAATACATATTGGCTGGTTTGGTGGTGAACCTCTTTTAAAATTTGATACTATGAAATATATTAATGAAAAAGTGATAAAAGCTTGTGAAGAATATAAAACTAATTTTTCTTCTTCCATTTCAACAAATGGATACTTACTTTCAGCTGAAAAAGCCAAGCTATTTGACGAATTAATGATACGCAACGTACAAATAACTCTTGATGGCCCAAAGGAATATCATGACAAGTATAGGCCCTTAAAGGGAGGAGGACCAACGTATGATATCATGTTTGAAAATATAAAAAATTTCTTCGAATTGACAAAAGAATCAAGAATTACTCTAAGAGTTAACGTTGGCCCAGATAATTATGACGCAATATATAAGTTGGTGGATGCGCTTGAAATTCTTCCAAAAGACCGTCTAAGAATTTATTTTAGATGGATATTTCAAGGTGGGGAAACGGAAAAAGAAATTCATCGTGAAGTTATGAATTTTAGAGGGGAAAATTCTTACGAAAAATTGGCTAAGTTCTATTACTATGCATCTCAAAAAGGATTTGAAACTTTTCTTCCTATTCTTTCTAATCCGATTTATTGTGAATATGACTGTGAATCTTCTATTTTAATAGGGCCTAAAGGCGAAGTTTTCCCTTGTACAGTTGCAGTAAATGAGGGGAACGAGTTTGGAAAAGTAACAAACAATGGCATCGAATATGATAAAACAAAGTACCTTTTATGGTATAAACACGATGCTTTTCAAGATGAAGAATGTAAAAAGTGTGAGTTACTCCCTCAATGTTTTGGAGGATGTAGAAATGCTATAGTGAATTCAGGAGTTAGAGGATGCCCAGAAGAAAAAACTGCTTTAGAATCTTTCGCAAGATTGTGGTATTTCACAAAAGACATGGAAAGAAAGCTGAAAGCGGTGAAAAAAGATGAAAATATCAAGGTATAATCAACTTATAGAAAAAGATAACTATCTCATTTTATTTAATAGCATTTCAAATGCCATTCTATATGTTGAACCAAACAAAGTAAAAGAAGTTAAAGAAGTTCTTGAAAGTGGAAATATAGAAGAAATAAAGCTATCTGATGAAGATATAGAAAAGTTGAAAAAAGGATTATACATTATCCCTGATGAATTTGACGAAATAACATATTTGAAGATGAGGTTAAACAATTACAAATACAGTGATAGATTTTTAAGATATACTATAAGTTTAACTGAAGAATGTAATTTTTCTTGTGTTTATTGCTATCAACAAATGTTGATAACTTTAATGGATAAGAAACCCGCAAAAATAGCAAAAAATATTGTAAACACAATTCTAAATATGACGGAAAAAAGATTTGAAGAAGAACATCCTAAAGTATTGAGCATAACTTTTTATGGAGGAGAGCCGCTTCTTGCACTCGATGAATTAGAAACGTTAAGTAAAGGTTTTGAAGAAATGTGTAAGAAGTTCGAAGTAAAGTATGAAGCGAATGTCGTAACGAACGGTTATTTGTTAACTCATGACATTGTCAATAGACTACTGAACTGTGGAGTAAACTCCGTAATAATAACAATTGATGGAGATAAGACTCTTCATGACAAATATAGAAAGACTAAAAGTGACAAGCCTACTTTTGATAAAATTATGGAAAATATAAACTATGCACAAGATAAGATGTATGTAACCATTAGAACAAATATCTCTAAAAATAGTATAGAAAATGTGAAAAAAATGATAAAGATACTTGCAGAAAAGGGATGGAGAGTTGATTTTGATTTTCAACCAGTTGAGGTAGTGGAAGAACTATCTACGGGATTTAATGATGAGATGCTTACATTGAGAGAATTTGCTAATGTGGAAGTAGAACTATACAAAGAAGTCATCACACTCATACCCGATTATCCATTCAATCCATTTAGAAGATTAAGAATGGCCAGATGTGATGCCTTATGTAAAAATAGTTGTGTAATAGATGTCGATGGGAGTATTTACAAGTGTTGGGGAGAGATAGGAAATAAATTTTCTTCTGTAGGTAAAATAACAAAAGAAGATATAGAATTAAACCATAAATTTGAAAAATGGATAACTTACGAACCGTTCGAAGATCAAAAATGTATGGAATGTTCTGTACTTCCAATGTGCATGGGAGGATGCGTTTTTAATGCAGTTGTTGTTGATAGGTTAAATAGCTCTCCATGGAGGAAACCATACACATGCATTCCTTTAAAATACAATCTAAAAGAAATGGTTTCTTTATTATCTGATAAAAAATTAGGAGTAAAAATTTAAAAGGGGTGGTGATATTATGGAATTCATAAATGAACCTGTGTTTGATAAAGACAGATATTTAGCTGCTTGTGGAGAAAATGGCGAGAAGGAAGGTTGCGAAACAGTTAAAAATTGTGATTATTGCCACAATCCACAGTGTAACAATCCATGTCAGGATAAAAAATTTCCTTGGCTATGTGCAAATGGAGAAAACAATTAAATTAGCCTCATTTGCAATTAGAAATGATGGCAGAGATTAATCAACCGAAAAGTGGGGTTCAATCGTAGTATCTTTAGGATGAGATTTACTGCATCCACGATATGAATAAAAATGTGATCTTAAAAATATCGAAAAGGTAATGATTATTGCATGATAATGATGTAAAATAATGTATGTTTGTTTAATTTTTATCTTTCGTAAGATATGAATGAAGGGACGATATTCTGGAAACGATAAAAACACAAAACCTAACGAAGATATTCAAAGTAAAAAAGAAAAAAATAAGAGCCATACAAGATATAAACCTATCCATTCAAAATGGAGAGATATTTGTTTTGCTTGGACCTAATGGTGCAGGGAAAACTACCTTTCTAAAAACCATCTCCACTCTCATACTACCGACATATGGAGATGCTTGGGTTAACGGATACAACATCAAAAAAGATGAGTACAAGGTAAGAAAATCGATAGGGTTATCAACAGGATTTGAAAGATCGTTTTATTACAGATTGAATGGTTATCAAAACCTCGAGTTCTTTGGTACTTTGTACGGTATAAAAAGTAAGGACTTAAAAGAAAGGATAAACTTTTTACTCAATCTGTTCAATTTAGAAGACGCCAAAGATTTAAAGTATATGAAATACTCAACTGGTATGAAGAAAAAACTTTCTTTAGCAAGAGCATTATTACATGATCCTGATGTATACATATTCGATGAGCCAACATCTTCTATCGACCCAATAAGTGCAAATGAGATAAGAGACATAATTCTATCTCTCAAGGATAAAAATAAAACTATTATACTTTCCACACACGATATGCATGAAGCAGAACTTCTTGCCGATAGGATAGGTATATTGAACAAAGGGAATATGCTCGCTGTTGATAAAAAAGAAAACTTAAAAAGAGTATTAAAAAAAGAAATAATAAAAGTGAAAATAGATAAAGGTATCAATGAAGATTTAATCGCACAAGACGGCATCAAAGAAAAGATAAACCTATTTAGAAAGATAAAAGATAACGAATTTGAAATAGAAGTCGAAAATTCTTCAGAAGTACTTGATCAACTGATAGAAAAACTGAAAAACCAAGACAGAAAGATACTTACAATAAATGTTGAAACACCTTCAATAGAAGAAGTATTCATAAACTTTGTAAGGAATGATAAAAAATGAGTTTTTTAAAAAAATTATGGATATTCACGTACGCAATACTTGGAATAGCAAGTATGCTGATAGGTGTTTTAAGGTTTGGATTCATGGCTAATTTTTTGCAAGAAGGGAACACCTTCCCCATGCTCGAACCATACGGTGGAGACTTAATGGCATTTCTAATAACAGGAACAATGTATATGAGCTATGTCTCAGTTGCATTAGATTCTTTTAGAAATTCTATAAGGTCAGAACAAACAATGGGAACACTTGAATATTTATTGATGAGTAACACACCATTGTGGCAACTGTTAATATTCAATGGAATAAATAGTTTCATATGGACTACAATAAATGTAGGAGTTATTTTTTTGTTTCTGGTTTTGATATTCGATATTCAAATGACAATAAATATAATTTTATCGTCAATAATATGTATAAGTGGGATAGGTCTTATGAGTGCAGGAGTAATAATGGTAACAAAGATGGGAGATCCAATAAGTTGGATTTTTAGTACACTGTCTGGCCTTGTTAGTGGGGTACTATACCCAATATCCATATTACCAGCATGGTTGAGGAGTTTTTCATATTTTTTGCCGCCCACATATGCTTTAAGTGCATTGAGAAAGTCCTTACTGACAGGGGCCACCTTTGCTGATGTGAAGAACGAGATAATAGTTTTGATCATCATGAGTTTACTGACGATTCCTTTGGGATTGTTGTTGTTCAGATTCGGTTTCAATAAAGCAAGAGAAACAGGTAGTTTGATAGAGTATTAGACATTATTTAACTCAAAAAGTTGACTTTTTTGTACAATATGTGTTATAGTTAAATATAACAACAAAACATTGGGGGTGAATGTAAATGTCCAGGTACAATTATTTGTTAAAACTTGTCTTTGCC
>JAALLQ010000180.1_pt1 | contig 20584 bp, 21 predicted proteins | sample 7245921 | NCBI WGS metagenome assembly JAALLQ01 (sample SAMN13049200, study PRJNA578106) | oil field metagenome | isolation source: filtered produced water from oil reservoir B7 | place: USA:offshore Texas | collected 2016 | reverse complement strand
TAATGTACCTGTGGATCAGATCGCAAATGTCAGCGACTCGGCAGGTGACGAGTGGGAAATAATGGAGGCAGACGAGAATAATCCGCTGGGCACTTTCCAGGCTGAGGCAGATGCAGCAGATTCAAATGTCACGCCTCCGGTAGTAGTAACGTTTGAAGACACGTGGGACGGAACATTGCCTGCAAATGATGAAGGAAACCCGGTAGCTGTGAACATTGGAAATATTGGAGAGAACAATGAGGATGCAGCATGGGTAGCCCTTGGATTCTGTGAAGAAACTGGAATTATTACAGAAGAGGGAACAGCTGATAATGTAACAGATGATAATGTCACAGACGAAAACGTCACCGAAGGTAACATGACAGATGGAAATGTGACCGACGGAAATGTAACTGACGGTGAAACTACTGATGACAATGTAACTGATGATGGAACAACAAATGGAGACATTGTAGCTACTGATGAGGTCTTAATAACCGACTCAGGTATTGACCCCGCCAATATTCGTGTTCCTGTGGATGAAGGTGTTACATGGACCAATGATGCTAACCAGAGTGCTACTGTAAGCGATGGTTCCTTCGATTCAGGATCAATCGAACCTGGTAACATGTACAGTCGTCTCTTCAGAACTGCCGGAGTATACGAATACACAGTTCAGGTTGGAGATGATTCCTACGATGGTACTATAAATGTCGGTAACGGTGCTGTAGTAACTGAACCTGATTCGGCTAACGAAACAATGGACAATGCTACTGATGACAACGTAACTGACGGTAATGTATCCGACGGAAATATGACGGAAGGAAATGCTACTGATGGAAATGCTACTGATGGAAATATCACCATAGCCGGAACTGTTGCGAGTGACGAATCTTTCTCCACACTATTAACAGCTCTGGAAACAGCTGGTCTTGTTGAGACACTGGATGGAGAAGGTCCATTTACGGTCTTTGCACCAACTGACGATGCTTTTGATAAGCTTCCTGAAGGTACTGTAGAGTCACTTCTTGAAGATCAGGAAGCATTGACCAGCGTTCTGACTTACCATGTGGCTGAAGGAGAATATAACTCCAGTGCACTTGTCGAATTAGATAATCTGACAACCGTTCAGGGCGAGAACCTTAGCATATCTGTTGAAAACGGCGAGGTAATGGTCAATAATGCAACGGTAACTAATGCTGATATTGAGGTCAGCAATGGTGTGATACATGTAATAGATGAAGTATTAATCCCACCATCCATGCAGGAAAATGTTACTGACGGCAATGTCACTGATGGTAACGTAACTGACGGTAATGTTACAGATGGTAACATGACCGATGGCAATGTAACTGAAGGCATTGACTTCACAAACGCTACAACTTGCTATCTCAATATAGTAGAAGATAACAAGAGTCAGTATGATGGTCAACTCAATGCCTCCATGATGGTCAAGAACGAAACTGTTCCTTATGCGATACAGCTGGATCTGACCAATGACACTATGGAAACCTTCCCGGATGCTGCACTCGGCAGTTTCATGCTGAATGTTCCTGCTGACCAGATCATGAATGCAACAGACTCAGCTGGTAATGAGTGGGTTGTAAATAATGTTGATGACGAACCTGACGATAACGTAAGTGCTGAGCTTGGAGGCGAGAATGTAACAATCGCCGAGGTAGCTGCAAGTGCAGACTCACTCGAGACACTTGTCATAGCCCTTGATGCAGCCAATCTTACAGATACACTGGCCGGAGAGGGACCATACACTGTGTTTGCACCAACAAACAAGTCCTTTGACAGACTGCCAGGAAATACGCTTGATATGCTTCTTGAAGATGAAGCTGCATTAACCGGTGTTCTGACATATCACGTAGTTGAAGGAGAATACAACGCCACAACTCTTGCTGAAACTGACAACCTGACCACGGTTCAGGGAGAAGTGCTCAATGTAACTGAAGAAAATGGCACTATTATGGTAAACAATGCCACAGTAACTACTGCTGATGTTGAGGCCAGCAATGGTGTAATACACGTAATAGATGGAGTACTGATTCCACCAACAACAGAGGAAGCACTTGGAGACATTTATCCGTTCGGAACCTTTGCAACAGAAGTTGAACCGGGTATGAACGCTACGGATGTAACCGGTCCTGTAACTATCTACATGAATGAGACATGGAATGGTACACTTCCGGAAAATGCTGATGAATACATCGTAGCTCAGGATGTCCAGAACATCGGAGAGATGGGTAATGACAGTGCATGGATTACCGGATATTGTGACAATATGACGGAAAACATGACTGAAAATATGACAGAGGGTAACGTCACCGGTGAATGGGAGCTGAGTGAAGAACTGCCCGATGGTGTCATGATCGACTTTAATGTCACATGTACTGATGGCCAGCTGAACATTACGGATGCAAGTGACTATGGGGATCTTGAAGATGCAAATCCGGGAATCAAGTCAATACTGGTCAAGCCGGGATCCGAGAACATAACCGACAATAATGCTTCAATCAACTGGGATGTTCCTACCGAGATGCCTTTCCCTGGTCCATATTCAAACAACTTTGAAAGTGGTGATGCTTACTACGAGATAAGCGCAGCAAATGAAAGAAGTACAGGTGTCACAGTAGAATACGATGAATGTCCGGAAGAAGTCGACCTGGCAATCCATATTCGCTGGGGTGAGGATTCCTCTGTATGGGCATACAACAACATCACAAATGTGACTGTTACTGATGGTGATGCTACGGGTAATGTGACCGAAGGCAACATGACAGATGGTAACGTGACTGATGGAAACGTGACTGATGGAAACGTGACTGATGGAAACGTAACTGATGGAAACGTAACTGATGGAAACGTAACTGATGGAAACGTAACTGATGGTAATGTAACCGATGGTAACGTAACTGATGGAAACGTTACAGAAGGCAACCTTACAATGTGCTATCTTAACGTAGTAGAGGATGAAAAGAGCCAGTATGATGGTCAGCTTAATGCTACACTATTGATAGATACAAGGTCAAGTCCTTACATGGCTGAGATGAACCTGACGAATGATACCATGGAAACGTTCCCTAATGCAACTGTGAATACATTTCTGCTAAATGTCCCGGCTGATCAGATAGCGAATGTAACTGATTCATCTGGTAATGAGTGGGAAGTAACTGCACTTGATACTGAGAATCCATTCGGTTTCTTCCTTACGAGGATAACCACAGAGGAACTAATGGACAATCCATTCGGTGATTTCACTACAATGGTCACAGTGAATGAAACTGCAGCCGATAATGCAACAGGTCCGATATCCATAAACTTCGATGAAAGCTGGAATGGCACACTGCCTGAGAATGAAGAAGGCTATGTGATTGCAACAGACGTCCGGAACATCGGAGAGACAGGAGACGATAATGCCTGGATCACTATCGGAATGTGTGAAGAAGTGGAAGAAGGTGAAGATGGAGTAGTAACTCCTCCGGCTGGTATGGACAATGTAACTGACAATGTTACAGATAATGTCACATGCTACCTTAACAATGTGGAAGAGTCCAAAAGTGAATATCAGGGAGACCTGAATGCAACTCTCATGGTCAACAATGATACCACTCCTTACACTGCGGAAATAGAGATCACCAACCAGACAATGGCAACATTCCCGGATGTCGTGATCAATACAATTCTCCTGAACGTACCAGGGGACATGATCACAAACGTGACCGATAGTCAGGGTAACTGGACGGTATTGAACCAGGCTGAAGGGGCCGTGATCACGAGGATCATGTCCAATCAGAGTAATATGTCCAATGGTCCGATAACAATATACTTCAATGATTCCTGGGATGGTATGCTGCCACCAAATGATGCAGGATATAATATCGCAGTAGATTTCGACAATATCGGAGAGATGGGGGATGACAGTGCATGGGTAACATGTAATGACACTGCCACTATGGATGAGAATGCGACCGGGGACATGAATGCGACTACGGATGACACAGCCATGGAAAATGAAACCGGTAACATGACCAATGAAACAATGGAGGACGGAACCTCAGACAATGCAACTGAGAATACCAGTGAGGATTCTCAGGCCACTGTTCAGGGTGAAATTGTGAATACTGACGAGGTATCAATCAGTGAATCTGGCATTAATCCTGAAAACATCCGTGCTCCTGTGGATGAAGGTATTACATGGACCAACACTGGTAGCCAGACTGCTACTGTAAGCGGTGATTCATTCGATTCTGGCTCAATCGAACCTGGTAGCATGTACAGTCGTCTATTCAGAACTGCCGGAGTATACGAATACACAGTTCAGATCGGAGAAGATACATATCAGGGTACTATTACAGTAGGGAACGGATAAAAGCCAAAAGAAACATTTTGAGATATAGTGGAGATACAGAGTTCCTGTTTCCTATCAGGATCTTAAATTTCCACTATATTCTTCCAAATTTTATTTTTTTTTAACTAGCTGTTTTTAATTATCACTTATTAATTTACTCTTCTTCCATTGCATCTTCCACACTTTTCCTGATGATATAGCCTGCTTCATGGAGGATGGTATCTCCAATCTGCGGGTCCTTTTCCATGCTTGCAGTACATGGATACGAATGATGAGCACCGGAAATTGTTTCCTTGTAATCTTTAACATCTGACCACTTGAGTTTCTTTGCAACAAACCACGTGGACCCACATGGTGCATCCCTGAGAACTTCTGTATGAGTGAAAATATTATTCTTTTTATCCAGCTCGATTTTCAAAAGAGGTTTTCCGAATCCAAGTTTCACAAATTCGTCTATTGGGTCTTTTCCTGTAATGTCCAGTGAACAGAAAGGCTTGGGACATTCACATTCAATACCCTTTGCTTCCAGCTCTTTTTTCACCTGTTCGGTCAGGCCTGCGGGTGTTAATCTTGAGTCATCCACCGGGATGATAACACCTTTTGCGCCGGAGTTTTCAGCAATTTCGGGTATTGCCATAAGAAGATCGGGATTGAGGTCAATTGCAAGTATCAGGTCACAATCAGGAATATTTTCCGGCATGTATTCCATGGGCTCTTCCACAAAGTCCGGGAGATCGGTTCTCAGTTCGAATATTCCTGTGATGATATCTGCAAAACCTTTGCGGGATTCCCTGCAATGGTCACACAGGTCTCCACAGGACACACAGAATCTGTCGGAGTTTATGAGGTTTCCAATCACTTTTTTTCCGAAATCGCCTGAATAAAAGACGTTAAGACGCATGTCGGGATTTTTCGGTATCAAATCTTAATTAGGTTTCCCCTGGATACCTGCCTTTGAATTCACAAGTCCCATGAGATATGCCGGAATACACCCGATGGCGGTGCAAGTTTCCAGGGAAATACCATTCCCTGTGATATCAAGATGATATGGTGCCATTCCTAAGAGTTTTTTTGGCAGACCTTTGTGCCCCAGTCCCACAAGCAGCAGGAATGATCTGTTATTCATGATCTCATTAGCCAGTTCTTCCGGGCTTATGGCATTTTTATCCTCGGGTTTTGAGGATGTGACCACAACTGAGCCAAACTGGGCCTGGAATCCTTTTTTTGGGAGGTCGAATACAAAGAGCTTCCTGTTCTCATGCAGCAGGCGAAGGAATTTTCCGGATTCACCGATGGTGGTCTTGTCGGCCACATAGTCCACGAGTTCATCGGCTGTCATCTTAAAGGGAAAATCAAACAAAGCCAAAGAGAATCCGAAGGCATGGCATATGGGAGCAGCCCTTGCAATGGCCCTGTAATGGGCATCAAGAACCTTTATTTTATCATATGTATTCACTATTCCAAGGGTCAGCATAGTTTCACCTTTTTCTTTTTTATTCCATTTTCAGGCACATGACAGATTGTTTACAGGTATTTAACCTGTCGCATCCTGCACAGTCTTCCCATATTTCTGTCTTTTTTAAAGGATTCGTTTCCACAAATCCTGCCTTTTCAAAAAAACCAGGAGATGTCGTTCTGGCATAAACAGAACTCTTGTCCTTGACCCTTAGTAATAGGTATTGTATAAGGGATTTGCCGATTCCCTTTCCCCGGTAACTGGGATGCACGGCTATTGAATGGATCTCCGGAAAAGTATCATATTCAAGGGCACATGCACCTATTATTCTCTCATTGAGTTCTGCAACTGCAAAACTGTCCGCTGATATCCCTTCTATGTCAAGGAAATATGTTGACATCAGTACCTTTATGGCTTTGAGATCATCTTCCGTTGCGTCACGGATGGATATATCCGGCTTCACAATATCTCATCCATACTGCCACTTCTGAATCCTTCCAGATCCAGTGTCACATAATCAAAACCAATGTCTTTGAAGTAAGAAACGATATTTTTCCTGTGCATGAGCATATCCCTGAAATCAAAGGGTTTTAGTTCGATACGGGCTATTCCGTTATGATCCCTAACTCTCAGCTCCGCAAACCCCAGATCCGAGAGGAAATTCTCTGCCAGTTCAACTCTTTTGATCGCATCTTCTGTCAATTTATTTCCGTAGGGAAACCTTGAGGCAAGGCAGGGAGATGGAGGTCTTCCGGCAACAGAAAGTCCTGCACTTCTGGCAATCTCACGTATTTCTTCCTTTGTAATATCGAGTTCAAGATAAGGGGAGTAAACGGGCTCAGAGCTTTCCTGAATGGCTTTTCTTCCCGGTCTGTAGACATTCCTGTCTGAAGCGTTACTGCCTTCCATGATAACATTGAACCCGAATTCCTGTCTGACATCATCAAGCAGATGCAGTATCTCTTTCTTGCAATGGTAGCATCTTTGGGCAGTGTTGCTGGCTATTGAAGGTATTTCCAGTTCATTGAAGAATATGACATGGTGTCTGATCCCTATCTCCCGGGCGACATTTCTGGCATGCTCAAGCTCCCTGTCCGGAAATGAGTGTAATTTGACGGTGACGGCCACTGCCCTGTCTCCAAGTGCCCTGTGAGCCAGATATGCAAGTATGGCACTGTCCACTCCTCCTGAAAAGGCCACTATGGCACTTTCTTTATCACTGATCGCAGTTTCAAGTTCTGTGATCTTTTCTTCTGTCATATTACTGAATATGGGAAAATGCCTTATTAAGATAATCACATTAAGAATAGCATAAAGTCTTAGTTCTAAGATAATATCTGATTATTGTACACGGGTGATATTTAAATGGCGTTTTTTGGAACAAATGGTGTAAGGGGAATAGCAAACGAATACATTAATCCTCAGCTTGTGATCGATGTTGCCAGAAGTGTTGGTACCTATATGGGTTCAAAGGGAACGGTGGCCATAGGCAGGGATACGAGGGCTTCAGGAGAGATGCTCAAATCTGCTGCCATAGCAGGTGCACTGTCTGCAGGACTGACAGTTATAGATGTGGGAATAGTCCCCACTCCTTCAATTCAATATTATGTAAAGGATCATGCCGATGCAGGTATAGTGATAACTGCCTCGCATAACCCCCGTGAGTACAACGGAGTAAAACTGGTGGCTGCCGATGGCAGTGAATTCTCCAGGGAAGGGGAAAAGGAAGTTGAAAAGATATACTATTCCAGGGAATTCTCAGCCGTATCATGGGAGAGGACGGGAGATCTTAGAACCGATCTCAATGCCAATGAGTACTATCTTAACGGAATAATAAACTCAGTTGACAGTAAAAGTATTCGTGACAAGAAGTTCAAAGTGGTCATGGATACCGGCTGCGGGGCGGGTTCGGTAACTCTTCCTTTCCTTCTCCAGAAACTCGGCTGCGAAGTGATTACTATCAATTCCCAGGTGGATGGAACGTTCCCCTGGAGAAATCCCGAGCCAACTCCTGATGTTCTTGTGGAGCTGATCGATCTTGTGAAAACAACAGGTGCTGTTATGGGGGTGGCCCAGGATGGCGACGCTGACCGTGCGGTGTTCATTGATGAAAAGGGTAATTTCATACCGGAAGACGTGCTGCTTGCGATGATGGCAAAGTATGTACTTGAGCGGAAAAAAGGTCATGTGGTAACGCCTGTAAGCTCTTCTTCCAGGATGGTGGATATTACTGAAGATGCAGGTGTAGATCTTGTATGGACGGCAGTGGGTTCTATCAACGTTGCCCGTAAGATGATGGAAATTGATGCTGTGTTCGGTGGTGAAGGCAATGGCGGGCTCATCTTCCCTGAACACCAGTACTGTCGTGACGGTGGCATGGCCTGTGCGAAATTCCTGGAAATCATCGCGAACGGAAAAAAACTTTCCGAACTTGCATCAAGTGTTCCTGTATATTATAATTCCAAAACAAAGATCAAATGTGATGATCTTGAAGATACCATGGAAAAAGTGAAACAGTCTTTTGAAGGCAGTGAAAATAAGGTGGATACCATTGACGGGGTAAAAGTGTGGTATAGCGACGGCTGGGTGCTCGTAAGGCCTTCAGGAACCGAACCCATTATACGCATTTTCGCAGAATCGAAGACACAGGAAAGAGCAGAAGCATTGATGCAGGAAGGAGTAAAGCTTGTGGAAGAATGCAAGGCATGATGCTTCTTCAGGCTTTTCCTCTTGATTCTCCGAGAATGATCCCTGTGGCAATTAGATGAGCCACACGCAAAGGCTCGGGGATATTGCTTCTTGTGGCGCTGATCCGGACTATCCTGGCAGCGTCCTTCATTTCTATCCCGCTGCACTGGATGTAGACAGGATTGTTCACGTCTCCTGTATTCACTTTTACTATTTTTCCTGCTTTTTTGATGATTTCACTGCGCATTTCTTTATGTGGAAGATAGGAAAGTGCCCTGTCTATCATCTCAAAATCGGGAAGTTGTCTCATCAAAACTATTACAGGTATGTCGGTTTCCTCATATAGCTGAACTATGTCTATTGTATTGAATCCACCATATGTTATACCATCCAGCATTATGATACGGATCTGGGGATAATGTTTACTGCTTTTGACCATTTCCACAAGAGTGTCCGTACCATCCAGTCCGTCTTTCGTAAGGTAGGAACTCATTACACCGTCCATCCACAGCCCTCCCCTGAAAAAAGCGCCAACAACAAGTATCTTTTCACTGATCAGGGCAGAGTCATCGATACCCAGTATGCGAATCTCTTCTTTGATATGAAATCGTCTGCTCACAAAAACAATTATACAGAAGATTGCAGAAGTAATTTACCGATTGGCGGATATTTCACTCAGATCCTATAATGGATGATCTGGTTAATCTAAAATGTAAAATTAAAAAAGGTGAATTAGCCGAACATTCCTGTTGGTAATTCTTCCTGTTTGCTTTCGAGTTTTGACATGACCTTCCTGGTGGATTCCATGAAATCTTCCATTCCAATGGATTCCTTGTCGAATCTGACGGCAAGCATACCTGCTTCCATTGCAATTGCATTCAGGTCTGCTCCGCTTGCAGTTTCGGTCATACGGGCAAGCTTTTTGAAATCAACATCCTCTCCAAGGTTCATGTAGCGTGAATGGATCTTCAGGATATTTGCCCTTGCCTCTTCATCAGGCATCGGTACGTAAACTACCCTGTCAAATCTTCCCGGTCTCAGGATTGCAGGATCCAGTACATCCAGCCTGTTTGTGGCTGCAATGATACGTATCTCACCCCTGCTGTCAAAACCATCCATTTCTGCAAGCAATTGCATCAGGGTTCTCTGTACCTCACGGTCAGCCCCATTGGTGTCGTTCAGACGTCTTGATGCGATGGCATCAAGTTCATCTATGAATAATATGCTCGGGGATTTCTTTCTGGCCATGTCGAACAGATCCCTTACAAGCTTGGCACCGTCTCCGATATATTTCTGTATCAATTCGGAACCCACTACTCTTACAAAGGTAGCCTGTGTCCTGTGGGCAACGGCTTTCGCAAGTAGTGTCTTACCGGTTCCCGGCTCACCGTACAGCAATACTCCTTTTGGCGGAGATATACCGATACGGGCAAATGAATCCGGCTTTAAGAGCGGCAGTTCCACAGATTCTATCAGTTCCTGTATCTGCTCATCAAGACCACCAACATCATTGAAATCGACATCCTGGGCCTCTACAACTTCCATTGCGGATACTGTCGGATCTTCCGTAGCAGGAATTACATCGACAATTGCCAGGGTCTGCTGATTCAAAGCTACCTTGGTACCAGGTACAAGGCTGTCGTCATCTATGTATTGGGATACGTTGACCATGAACTGAGGACCTGTAGAGCTTCTCACAAGGATCTTATCATTGCTGATCACATCCATTATAGTGGCAACTACCAATGGAACGGTCTTCAGACGGTCGATCTCAGACTGAAGCCTTCTGACCTCTCTTTCATATTTCAATTTCTGGCTTTCAACAAAGCGCTTCTCAGATTCCATCTGATCGCATTGTTCTTTTAGCATGCTGTTGCGCGATTCGAGTTGCCTCATGCGGTCAAGAAGGTACTTTGAAAAATCCTCTTCGCTTCCTGCACCGGCATAACCGAACTCCGCCTTGTTAACGCCTGTGAAATCGTATCTTTCGTGATTATTTACATCACTGTCAGTGGTTTCGCTCATATGCCTCCGAACATTATTTAAGCCCGAAGGGTATATAGCCCTTTCGTAAAGACGAGATTTGGCTTGTATGAGTTGAGATCTATGCAATGTGAAATATGTGGCACCGATATTAAGGGGCCTTCTTTTAAAGTAAGTATAGACGGTAGTGAACTCACTGTCTGTGGAAGATGTTCACAATATGGTAAAAACGTGGATAAACGCACACCGGTATCCCGAAAAATAGCACCAACAGCACCTGCTGCCCAGCGGAGGAAAAAATCTAAACCAAAAGGTTTTGAGACCTTTACTGATGAACTTGTGCCTGATTACGATTCTATCATCAAGGAAGCAAGGGAGAAAAAGCAGCTTACACACGATGAACTTGCTCACAAGATAAAAGAGAAGTCATCGCTGGTCAAAAAGCTTGAACGGGGAGATATCGTACCGGAAGAGGATGTCCGTAAAAAGCTGGAAAGGGAACTGGACATCAAGCTTACGGAAAGGACCAGCCAGGATGACTGGAGTGGAGAGCGCCTGAACAAAGGTACTACGCTCGGCGATATAGTAACGATCAAAAGGAAATGATTTATTTTTATTTTTATTGACAAGAGGATCTAGTGGTTATAATGGGCTTGGACGGAAAAAAAATTGGTTTTATCGGAACAGGAAAAATGGGAAGTTCTTTAATAAGAGGTATCCATGCTTCAGGGATCATTCCTGCTTCTGACATATATGCAAGTGATGTTTTCGAAGCATCTCTTAAGGAGCTGCACGATGATCTCGGAATCAACGTATCAACGGATAATCTGGATACAATACAAAATTCTGATATTATCATCCTTGCCGTAAAACCACAGATATTGAAATCCATTCTTCATAATATAAGAGCTGAGATCGGCTCTGACAAACTGGTCGTATCTATCGCAGCAGGTGTCAAACTGGAAGCACTTGAGAGAGAGCTCAAGCCGGATACACGTGTTGTACGGGTGATGCCCAATATTGCCGCAACAGTAGCCGAAGCAGCTTCTGCAATATCGCCCGGTAAAAACGCATCCGTAGAAGATGCTGATGATGTACTGGAGATCTTCGAACTGGTGGGTAGCTCTTTGATCGTGCCGGAACACCTTATGGACGCAGTGACCGGACTCTCTGGAAGCGGACCTGCGTTTATTTTTCCTGTTATCGAGGCAATGGCCGATGGGGCTGTATTTGAAGGTCTTGACAGGAACAGTGCACTGGTACTTGCGGCACAGACCGTACTTGGTGCCGCTAAGATTGCACTTGAGACCGGTACGCATCCCGGAGAACTAAAGGATATGGTCACCTCCCCGGGAGGAACGACCATAAGGGGTGTTCATGTGCTCGAAGAAAGCGGTGTGAGGGCTGCTTTTATGAATGCCGTTATAGCATCTTCTAACCGTTCTAAGGAACTTGGGGATTAATTAATATTTACCTTTTATTATTTTTATACGAATCAAAATAGAAAAGCTTATTATATCGCAAAGTTTTAATAAGATTTAAGCTGGTATTTCTATACTGCCGTGGAGAGGGTAGAAAAACAAAAAGGATTGAAATAAACTAGCAAGTAAAAAAACAGGGGGATAAAATTAAAATGGGGATCGAAGTAAAATCTTTTGCCGTAATCCGGGGCGATAATCCGGATAAAGTAAATGTTGCACTACATGACCTTGAACATTATGGACACATGAGGTTCGCCTCCAAACCAAAACGGATCGAACCAAACTTTGCTGACAACCTGCTTGTAAGCGTTGCCGGCGTTCCGCTCAGGGCTAAATGTAGTTCAGCCGCTCTCGTTGAACTTGACAACAATGCAGGTGCGGCAATAAGCAAGCTTAGGAAGATACATCCACCTGCCCATGTGGTTATAGTCAGCCCGAGGCATGATGTATATACCGAACTTATGGATAAGTCAGAACTCTATCCTGAATTTGAAAGGACGTGGGAACCACATCATAACGATACATTCTGATCGATCGTAACGAATTTAGTCTTAAAGTGTGGAATATCCTGTTATATGTCTTAATTTCAGGACGTAGGTGGGAAGGCCTTCCACATCTTTTATTTCTTTCTGGACAATAGCTATCAGACGTTCACGTATCCTGACATCGGGGTTTACACCAAGGGAATGGAAATGCTTTGTCAGATCGGACATGAGCATGTTCCCCCGACGGTCCCAGTCTGTCAGGATTATCACATTTTTGCCTGTTTTTGCAATATCCTCGCAGAGATTTGAAGTTGAGCCATGGGTTGCCATTTCAAAATGTCCTTTTATACCAAGCCTGTTAAGTGCTCTGACATCTCTTTTACCTTCGACTATGATCACTGTATCCTCTGGCAGGTGCAGAAGCTCATCAATGATCTCTTCGATATTCTCAAGTCTTTTTTCATAGACATGCAATGGTGCTTTTAGAGATCTGCGGTCTTTTTTATATCTGGACATGAATTCCCTGAACTTCTCTGATTTCAGATATACTTTATATCCCTATATTTCTGTCAGGTTAAGAATAAAAAAACAATGGCCTTAAAAGTTGCTACGTATTTTGATTTAATTATATACGGGTAAGAAAGAAATAAACGGAGAACAAGTGAAAGTAGGCTCCCTGCCGCAACGAAAGCAAACCGTTTGGAATCAGGAGGGATTTGCGGCAGAAGCCGGAATACTATCACTTGTAATAACGAACGAATTCTTCGAACTGTTCATAGTAAGTTGCTCTATCTACCAGATTTTCAAAATATTCATCCATCTGTTTCACCTCAGTCTGTAAAATGGCTTCCCGCATATATTAAGGGACTCCGAGCGGGGTGAAAGTATTCTTTAATTAGTATCTTTATAGATCGTATAAAAAAATCGTAGTAAAAACAGTTATTCGGCTCCCTCAAGGCTGGCTTTGAGAACGGAAATGACCCTGGAAATATCAATACCTTTTACAAGAACAGATTTCCTGGTACTCTTATGACCATTGCTGATCGCAACTTCTGATGTCTTGAGTTCGAAAAGGGCTGCGATGTTCTCGACCAACTGTTCGTTAGCCTTACCCTTACGGGCATTTTCCGAGAGCCTGACCTCTATTCTCTTTCTCCAGGGATTATATCCGCTGGGAATGCATATGTTTCTGGATCCCGGTGTTACTTCCACATGGATGATGACACCGTTCTCAGCCTGTTTTAACGCATCCTCAAAAGACATAACAACGCTCGTAACCGTATGTGATAATTTAGACATAAAGAATAAGTGAGATAATGCTGTCGCCTGACGCACTAACTCCGGAAGTTCATCCTCTGGGATTCCCGCTGTCCCTTCCGGTTTCCCTCGTGACAGGCTTGTGTCGCACTATCCTGATGTAGCGTATTGAGGTTGTCTGTACAATCACGGATAGGCTCTGCCATTTTCTCATGCAAGGACCTAATAATACGCAATTCCATAAAGAGGAAATTGCTTTATATATCTGTCGATGCTATGGAATGCATATATAAAAACTAATATTAGTAGTAAGATACCTACTGCTAAAAGATGATTCTATGGTTAGGGAACAGACCGTTCACGGAACAATCCTTTACGGCCCTGAACTGGAAACTATTCAGGGATATATTGCCATAAAAGATGGTATCATTACTGAAGTTGCTGAAGAGCGGACAAGGTCGAAGAATATCATAGCACCATGTTTTGTAAATGCCCATACTCATATCGGTGACTCTGTGATAAAGGATCCTCCGCTTGGAAAATGTGCGGACTATTATGTGGAGAGGGATCTGAGTTCACTGGTACAGCCTCCTCACGGGCTCAAACACAGGGTACTCGAAAGTACCGGGCACGATGAGCTTGTGGAAGGCATGAGGCGCTCTATTACGGATATGCTCCGGACGGGAACATGTGCCTTTGCTGACTTCAGGGAAGGTGGCCTGGAAGGAGTTCTTGCACTTCAGGAGGCCCTTCAGGACTCTGAGGTGATGAGCAGGATACTTGCAAGACCCAGGGACATTCATACTGAGAATCAGGAACTGCGCCAGGAGGTCGAGCGCATCCTGCTTGACGCAGACGGGCTCGGAATGAGTGGAGCCAGTGACATGGATATGCGAATCCTTAGAACCGTAGAGCAGCTTACAAAAAGCAATCAAAAGACCTTTGCCATCCATGCAGGGGAAAATGGCAGGGATGATATTGACAAAGCACTTTCCCTGGATCCTGATCTTCTTATACATCTTACACAGGCTGACCATACTGACCTGAAAGAAGTGGCTGATATGGATATACCTGTTGTCGTATGTCCGCGGTCCAATTTCATAACCGGGGTCGGAATGGCACCTGTAAGGGAAATGCTAAAGGCCGGGATCGATGTTGCCGTGGGAACTGATAATGTAATGCTCAACTCGGTCAACATGTTCTCTGAAATGGAGTTACTATCTAAAGTTTTTGGTCTCGAGGACAGACAAGTATTTATTATGTGTACACTTATGGGTGCAGCAGTATTAGGACTTGGTAACATAGGTCCTATTATGGAAGGGAACAGAGCTAAAGTGATGATCCTCAATGGAAATTCAAGTAATCTCTCAGGAATAAAAAACCCCGTAAGCAGCATCGTTCGAAGGGGGAGACCTGACGATATACTATCTGTAATCCTTTGATTCCGTATTATCACATATTATCACATAGGAGAGGGATTATGAAAAGCGATCTCTACAAGAAGATTTTTATTGCAACTGACGGATCCGAGCAAAATAAAAATGCAGTCCAGCATGCACTGGAGCTTGCAAAGACATGTGGGGCAAAACTGTATGCAGGATATGTGGTTGACACGGCTGCTTTTGCTTCGATACCAATGGATGCGGGGTGGGAAATGATGTACGAACTCCTGGAACAGGAAGCCAAGGAATCAACCAGTGTAGTTGGAGAAATGGCGGAAAAAGAGTCTGTACCATTTGAATCTGTAGTCCTTGAAGGACACCCTGGTCCTGAGATAGTCCAGTTCGCAGAGGAACAGAACATGGACCTTGTTGTTATGGGAACTCTTGGAAAAAGAGGACTCGATCACTTTTTACTTGGTAGCGTTGCTGAGAACGTCATCAGAAATTCAAAGGTGCCAGTACTTGTAGTACGTGGTAAATCCTCCGAAGAATAATTGGAGGCTTAAGATGCCAAAGAATGTTAAAGTAATGGATATAATGAGAACGGATGTTGCTTTTGCGACATTGCCCGGTTCAAGGGATGAGGTTCACGCATTGCTCAAAGAGAAAAGGGTATCCGGTGTGCCTGTCCTTAAAGACGGAAAAGTTGTAGGAATTGTCAGCAGGGCTAACCTGCTTAAAAATCCCGAAGAGGAGCAACTGGCTTTATTGATGACCCGTAATCCACTGACCATCGATCCGAATGTGGATATCACAGTTGCATCCAAAACACTGCTTGATAATGGTATCAGAAGACTGCCGGTTGTTGAAGACGGCAAACTCAGGGGAATCATTTCCGTAGCTGATATCGTTGCAGTGCTTGCCGAAATGGAAATCCCGGATCATGTTGGCCAGTACATGAATCCGAAATCAGTGCCTGTGTGGACAAACACTCCGCTGAATGTTGTGGCAAGGATAATGGAGCTTGCAAGGTCCAAAGCTGTCCCTGTGATCGACAGTGACCTTGAGGTAGTGGGTATGATCACTGACCGTGATGTCATCAGTGCAAGCGTCATTGAGGATTCAGTTGAAATGTCAGACATGTCAAACGGAGCAGATGACGATGAGTGGACATGGGAATCCATGAGAGACACCATGAGTATCTATTACAGTGTTTCAAGGGTCCAGGTGCCTGCAATCCCCGCAAAGGATGTAATGGTCAGCGATCTTGTAAAAGCTGCTTATATATCCGGTGTCAGCGAATGTGCGCTTAAAATGAAGCGCAACCGTATTGACCAGATCCCTATCGTTAATGCAAATCAGCGTTTCCTCGGCCTTTTGAAGGACCGTAATCTGCTGAGAGCAATCGTTAACGGCAATTGATATCGAACCCCTTTGGGTTCATGTTTTTCTTTTTTGACCCCGAGTGATTACCATGGGAAGACCCTTTACATTCATCAATTCTGCGATGTCTGCTGACGGAAAGATATCCACAAGGGAAAGAAAACAGGTACGGATATCCGGTGATATCGATTTTGACAGGATGGATGCTCTTCGGGCAGGCTCGGATGCCATTATGGTGGGCATCGGGACCGTACTTGCAGACGACCCCAGCCTGACAGTCAAATCTGAAAAAAGGCGACTTGAACGTAAACAGGCAGGACTCGAGGAAAACCCCATAAGGATTGTTATCGATAGTAAAGCAAGGATAAGTCCGGATGCTGATATTTTTAAAAAAGGAGAGGGCAGAAAAATAATAATTGTCTCCGAATCAGCACCATCCGCTAAGCTCAGAGAGCTTGAGGATATCGCAACCGTGATCGTTGCAGGAGAAGACAAAGTGGACCTTGTAGCATCCATGAGCAAAATATGGGAAATAGGTGTTCGAAGACTGATGATCGAGGGAGGAGCCACCCTTAACTGGGGGATGGTCTCGAATGGCCTTGTTGATGAGATATATACATTTGTGGGTAATCTGTTGATAGGTGGCAGCACGTCTCCCACCTTGATCGATGGCGAGGGTTTTACCGAGGAAGAAGCTATGAAGCTTGATCTTATCGAAGCAGAAACAATGGAAGAAGGTGTTCTTCTGAAATGGAAATTGCTGCCCTGAATGCCTGATTCATATTTTTTTGACAAAAGCCTTTGTGAGGTATATCCACAACCATGCATAAATACATGTAAAAAGAAGTCTATAATAATTAAGAAAAACATGGTACTATTATGAACAAAATAATCTTGCGATCAATATTTATTGTAGCCCTGATACTCCTGTTCAGCGGTTGTGTCGACAATAGTGGTTCGGATGCGAATACATCACAGCAAAGCGCGGGTATGGTTGCAGTGACTGATATTGAGGATATCAACCAGGCCCTGGAGAGTGGTCCGGTACTTGTGGAAGTGGGGTCTGAGACCTGCTCTGCCTGTGCTGCCCAGAAAGGTATAATGGACGAGATCGCAGCCGAGTATGAGGGTCAGGCGAGCGTTATGTATGTTGATACGAGGGATGCCACCCCTGTAGCTCTGAGCTTTGGTGGTATTGAATATGTACCAGATTCCTTTGTAATTGTGGACAGGGAAGGCGATCAGTACATCTATATGGGAGCTGACGGCCAGACCACAACAGACCGAAATAATGCAAGATTTGTGGGCCTGACCAACAAAGAAAGTCTCGTGCAGGCTCTTGATCCTGCAGTAGAGATGCGCCAGGAGGAAAACAGCCCGGACGAGGCCGAAGCAGCTCCTGTTGAAATGCAGGAAAGTGTGGAGATGACAGAGGTCACCACCATTGAAGAGATAAATCAGAGCCTTGCCACCGGACCTGTAATGGTGGAGGTGGGTTCTGAAAGCTGCTCTGCCTGTGCTGCCCAGAAACCTATAATGAATGAGATAGCAACCGAATATCAGCAGGATGCCAGCGTGCTGTATATAGATAACAGAAGGGGTAATGAGCTTGCTGTGTGGTTCGGGGCAGGCTACGTTCCGGATTCTTTTGTCATTGTGGATATAGAGGATGGACAGTACGTTTACATGAAGCCTGACGGTCAGACTACCACTGACAGAAGTGTCGCCAGGTTCCTCGGGCCTGCTGAGAAAGCTTCACTTGTGCAGACCCTTGAAGAAGCAATAGAAGTCCGGCAGTAAAGCCAAGCCTTATGTTGAACTGATATGTCCGATACACTGATACTGGATCCCATCGCATCTTTTGTCGCAGGTGTGGTAAGCATACTTTCCCCCTGTGTGCTTCCTCTACTGCCGGTGATCCTCGCGTATTCTGCCGATCAGAGCAAATTCCGGCCGTTTGCCATCGTAGTGGGACTTAGTTTCACCTTCATAATCATGGGAATAGCCGCATCTGCCTTTGGTGCGATTTTTCAGACCTATATACAGTTCTTCAGGATACTGGCCGAACTCCTGATTATCATATTCGGACTGGCGATGCTAACGGATTATGATCTGTTCGGAATGTTCGCACAATATACCGGGAACCTGCATGTGGAAAAAAAAGGAATCTTTGGAGGGTTGCTGGTCGGTGCTTCACTGGGGATAGTATGGATACCATGTGTGGGACCAATACTTGGAGCGATACTTATGGGAGTGGCTATTGAAGGAAACATTGTTTACGGGGCAACACATCTTCTTATTTACTCCATAGGTTTTGCCATACCAATGCTTTTGATCGCATATTTTGCTAATATCTCATCTTCCAGGCTGAGCGAGATCTCAAGATATGATGTCAAACTGAAAAAGCTGGCAGGCCTTGTGCTTGTGCTGGCAGGTCTGTGGATGGTGTACACTAATCATCTTGTTCTCTACCTGTAAGAATACGGATGAAAATCAGAATGGATCAATGTCCGGCTACAGAAATAATTAGAAATGAAGGTGAATGTGCTCAGTCGATCACACATTCATCGTCGTTTGCTATTGCAACAAGTTCATTGACACAGGCAACTGCCATTGGTGTTCCGCCACGTGTCCCCTCACAGGTGATGGAAGGTACCGGTTCTTTTCTGACAGCTTCCTTTGATTCTGCGGCGTTGACAAATCCCACGGGAGTTCCTACAACAATTGCCGGCTTGATGCCGTGTTCGATCATCCTGCATACTGCAAAAGCAGCAGATGGTGCATTGCCGATAGCAACGATCGAACCCTCTAGGATGTCCTTGCATTTCAAAAAGCCTGCTGCGGTCCTTGTTATTCCATGCTTTTTGGCAAGTTCTGCGTCCTCGTCTTTATCCAGAACACAGATGATCTCACAGTTGTGGCCTCTTTTGGTAACTCCTGATTTGACCATATTGATATCAACAAGGATGGGAGCACCTTTTTTGATGGCCTCCACGCCTGCTTTGATGGGGTTGTTGACAAAGCGCATGAGGTCTGCAACAGCAGGATCGCCCGTAGAGGTCACACAGCGCTGTTTAACTTTATCCTCTAATGTTTCGTCACCTACCAGCTTGCGGGCGATATTGCGGCTTGTCATGTAGATGGCTTTCGCCTCGTCGGTCTGTGATCCAAGGTCATTACAGATGGCAACAAGATCCGGATCGATCTCGGTTGTCATTTCCACAAGTTCTTCGATACCTGTGTCCTTCTTTTCGGATTCAGTAGTCATATTTCCGGTGATACCCCCTGGGAGTGATTATCCTCTTGCCGTAAGGTGAATCCCATATGCGGGAGTCATTGCTTGTGATAAGGATCGTTGTGCTCATGTCCACCCAGTCGTTGTATTCCATAACTTCTCCAAGGGTGGTAACAATATAATCCTGGTTCTCATCCCTCAATGCATTCTTTACCAGACCAACAGGAACGGAGTCATCCTTGTGCTTTCTGATTATCTCGATTGCCCTTGCGAAATTGGACTTGCGCTGGCGGCTCTTCGGGTTGTAGAGTGACATGATAAAATCTGCTGATGCTGCGGCGTCCAGCCTTTTCTCGATGACTTCCCATGGTGTCAGGAGGTCACTCAGGCTTACGGTACACATGTCATTGACAATGGGTGCACCAAGTACACTGGCAGCTGCCGTGATGGCTGTAACACCTGGCAGTACCTCTATTTCAACATCCAGGCCTTCATGTTCTGCGACCTCAAGGACAAGACCGGCCATGCCATAAACGTTTGCATCCCCTCCGCTTATCATGGAAACAACACGCTCCTGTGCTAGTTCCACTGCTTTGCGGGAGCGGTCGACTTCCTTGCCCATGGCACTGCGCACGATCTCCTGCTCATTCAGGAGTGTTGCCATCTGGTCCAGATAGGTGCCGTTTCCCACAATGTAATCCGAACTCAGGATTACATCCCTTGCCTTAACTGTGAGCTGCTCCACCGAACCCGGACCTATGCCGATAATGTAAAGTTTCCCTTTACTCTGCGATTGCGATTGTGATCCTTCCATATACTTTCTTCCTTAGTATCAATTCCTTTTTTTCCGACAACGCCAGCGCAGCAGGTTCTGCCACACCTGTAAGTCCGAAGCGTT
>JAALLQ010000202.1_pt1 | contig 20603 bp, 24 predicted proteins | sample 7245921 | NCBI WGS metagenome assembly JAALLQ01 (sample SAMN13049200, study PRJNA578106) | oil field metagenome | isolation source: filtered produced water from oil reservoir B7 | place: USA:offshore Texas | collected 2016 | reverse complement strand
ATGGTGCCCGGGGCCGGAATCGAACCGGCACGGGAGCAGGCTCCCACAGGATTTTAAGTCCTGTGCGTCTACCAATTCCGCCACCCGGGCAAAGTGGCTAAATGCCTGAATTGTTGGATTTTTATATGCTTGTTTATGAAAAATGTCAAGTGTTAAAACTTTATAAGTAACCCTTTTTTGGATTACAGCTTGTATTATTTTTAAAAACAAAAGCATACGCAAAATTGGCAGAAATTGATATTAATATTAAGTATTGAAAAGTGTCACAAGTAAGCTAATTTAAAAATGTTATTCTTTAGCGGAGGTGAAAAATGGAATTGATGGATGCAATTTTTAAAAGAAGAAGCATAAGAAGTTTTATTAAAGACAAACCTGTGGAATCCGAAAAAATTGAAACACTCCTAAAAGCTGCAATGAGTGCTCCTTCGGCAGGTAATCAGCAGCCGTGGCACTTTATTGTAATTGATGACAGGAAAATTCTGGATGAAATCCCTGAAATACACCCTTATACCAGCATGATAACATCCGCTCCACTTGCAATACTGGTGTGCGGTGATGTTTCTCTGGAAAAACATAAAGGTTTCTGGGTACAGGATTGTGCGGCATCGATCGAAAATATGCTTCTTGCAACCCAGGAAATAGATCTGGAGGCTGTCTGGTGTGGAATTTATCCGAATGAATCGAGAGCGGAAGCTTTTAAGAAAAAATTCAATCTACCGGAAAGTGTGTATCCGCTTGGACTAGTAGTAATAGGCTATTCTGAAAAATCAGGTTTCAAAGTGGACAGGTATAACAAAGAGAGGATACATAACAACAGGTGGTAAAATTATTTTGCCACCTCTCTGTCTATCATCTGCACAAAGAATAGAGAAATAAGGCTCAGAGCACTGCCCATTATAAAAGGGATTTTGTAGTTGTATATCCACAGTATACCACCGAATACGGGCAGAATAACAGCAGCAATATGATTTATTGTAAACCCTACAGCCATACTTGGTGCAATATCACCAGGTTCTGCCATTTTTTGAAAAAACGTCCGGATTGCCAATGCAAAATTGAAAAATATGTGATCCAGTATATACATGATTCCCACAAGAATTTTGCTGTCTGAAAATGCATAAACAAGAAAAATTACAATAAGACTGCCATATTCCAGGGAAAGCATTTTTCTTTCACCGAATCGGTTTACGGCTTTACCTATTTGTGGACTTATAAAAAAATTAATCAGATTATTAAGTACAAAAAGAGCTGAGACTGTAGTTACGCTGTATTCAAATTTCTTTACAAGTAAAAATACAGAGAAAGCCACGAAAATCTGTCTTCTGGCACCGGCAAAAAACGTAAGCACATAAAAAAGCCAGTATTTTTTCCTGAAAATCATTTTTTTATGCTGAGCCGGCATATCTTTTTTGGTGGGGTCCATAAAAACTGTTACAAAACCTAACGAGGCAACAAATATACCTGCAAACAGAAAAATGGTTTTGTATGTTAAGAAATCAACTACAAAAAATATGATTACACCTATCCCGATGCTTGTAATTGCAGCCAAAGAACGCAGTTTTCCAAATACCACGGGAGCTTCGGATGTAGTGAAGTATTGAAGGGTCAGGGACTGATTAAGTGTTTCATAGTAATGAAAACCGAAGGACATAAGAATTGTTGTGAAGATAACACCCTGAAAAGTGGGTAAAAATCCTGTCATACCGATACCCACTCCGAGCAGAATTATTGACAAGGATGCCAGCCTGTGTTCGCTGATAAAGAGCAGAATGTAAATGACCAGAAGTGCTAAAAAGCCAGGGATTTCTCTCACAGACTGTACTACACCTATATTAAAGCCGCTCAGATGTGCCGTTTCCACAGCGAAGTTGTTGAATATTGTGCGCCACCCCTGCAGCCCGGAAAAAGCTGCAATGGTGAGAATCATCAAAAAGATATACATTTTTGTGCTTTCTGTTTTGAACATAAGGATATGTTTTTAAACCTATTTTGATTTAGGAGCAATAAAAATATTTTGAAATTTTTTGAGCTCTATTACGATAGAAGGACGTGGAGTAGCAAGTAGAGACCTTTGCATAATTCCATAATTGTCACCCTGAACTTGTTTCAGGGATGCTGAAATAAATAATTGACTTCGTCTAGCACCAGTCGTTTAGACTGGTAAATATGTTGTTAAACATCCAATTTAGCAACTTTAGTTGCTGCTACAGCATGACTAAATAGAGTTGTGTAACATAAGAAGCGATTATTTATTTCCAAAAGTTTCCATACTTGACCCTATCAATACGTATACGGTGCCAAAAAACCACGTAGCAAACGGTAGTGTTGATGCTATTGTACATGTCCTTGAAGGATATTTTACAAGAAAATATCCGAGCACACCCATACAGGATGGTTTTGTGGAAACTATAGTGGAAACTATGATTTCATCCACAAAACAAATACTTGAAAACCCAACCGATTATGATGCAAGGGCAAATTTCATGTGGTCAGCCACATTGGCGCTAAATGGCCTAACAACAGCTGGCATTGGTGATTATGCTTTCCCCAACCACATGATGGGACACTCTTTATCGGCACTCTTTGATATAGCTCATGGTTCTACGCTATCTATTGTATTCCCTGCATGGTTAAGGTACAATAGCAGCGATTTAAGTGAAAGATTAAAACGCTTTGGATCAAGGGTATTTGGCACTCAAGATCCCCAGAAAACTATAGAAGCCATTGAAAACTATTTTGCTTCAATAGGTGCGCCAACAAGATTAAAAGATGCAGGGTTGAGTGAATCTGATATTGAAGCTTTAGCGCAAAATGCAGTATCTCTTGCTCAAAAATGGAATCTAACAGAATATACAAAAGAAAGAATTGCTGAAATTTTGAAATATGCCGTTTGAATGTAGATTATTTAATCGCAAACGCACTTTTTTGCATTAATATACTAAAAATTTAGTCCCCTTTTATCAAAATAGAAGGGGACTAAATTATCTTCATTTATTTAGGAATGGCGGTTAAGGAAATCATTAAAATTAAGAACTTGCCGTCTATTCAAACAAAGTTTTTGAAAATCACTTTCACATTATTTTTCTTTTTATAAAATTAGACAAAAAATAATACGAACAAATCTGGCGGGAGTGTGTAGGAATCGAACCTACCTCCCACCCAATAGGTGGGACTGTCGGCTTTGAAGGCCGCGGGGTGCACCAGCTACCCATCCACTCCCATATCCCAATATGAATATACATATAAATAAAATTACATCAAGAAAAAGAAGAATTTGTTTCATTGACAAATGCTCTAATCCTGTATAAATACTCAAAACACTGGAGGTTTTTCTATGCTGGTTGCTCCTTCCCTTTTAAGTGCTGATTTTGCCAATCTTCAGCGCGAGATTGAGGCTGTTGATAATGCAGGTGCTGATTGGATCCATTTTGATGTGATGGATGGTCATTTTGTACCTAATATTACTTTTGGCCCCTTGGTTGTAAAATCGCTGAGAAAATATTCATATAAAGTTTTTGATGTACATTTGATGATAGAAAACCCTGGGAAATATGTGGAAGAGTTTGCCAATGCTGGAGCAGATATTATTACTGTGCATCAGGAAACAACTGTCCATATTCATAGACTCGTTGCGTTGGTTAAAAGCCTTGGATGCAAAGTTGGTGTTTCCCTTAATCCGGGCACCCCTGTGAGCATGTTAGAAGAAATTTTACCATATATTGATATGGTGTTAATTATGAGTGTAAACCCCGGTTTTGGCGGTCAAGAATTTATTGAATCATCTATAGAAAAGGTGAAAAAAATAAAAGGTATGATATTAAAATACAGTCCTCACGTAAAAATTCAGGTGGATGGCGGTGTAAACAATAAAAATATTGCACAATTAAAAGATGCAGGCTGTGATATTGTAGTTGCCGGGAGTTATATTTTTGGCTCGGACAACTACAAAGCAGCCATAGACTCATTAAGATAATTTAATTTTTACATGTGAGTCAAAATTGTCAAAATTCGAGCTTTTTTAAAGGAGTAAACTTTCTCTTCTCCCTATCAAAGAGTTGGGGTGGGCAGCGGATCATAAAAATTGAGATAGCTCAACTATGCAAAGCTTTTGAAATGACAATAAGTTGTCCATACCCTAAGCGTCAGGTTACTTTATAAAATTCAGTCGGCGGATTTCCTACTGACTTATGAAAGTGCTTTATTTTAGTCTATTCAGTTCATTGACCATTTTTAATATTTCTTCATCAGAAAACCCTTTTTCTTTTGAGACCTCTTCAATAGTACCCCAAATAGGCTCGCCGCACAAAATACACCTTATCCCCTTTTCTCTCAGGTATTGAATCGCTTCAGCTTTTATTGCCACCAAATCTTCGATTGTTGTATCTTTTGTAATCATTTTTCTATCCCTTTATAGGAAACTCTTTAGCTGATCGAGGTTTATTTTCCAAAGTTCATCCTGAATCTTTTCATCAAAAGCGATCTGTGCAGGAGCCATAGGTTTTTTATCCATAAAATATGCTCCTGAAATATCTTTAACCTCATCAGATTCTGCAACATAAAGTATGTTATCAGCCCCCTTTTTTACGTCGGCTCCGAATCCACCCCACCCCTCTTTGAGTAGTTTTGTGTTTATTACACCAGGATGGAGGCAATTGACCGTAACGTTATCGGGGCGGGTAATGGCAGCAAGCTTTTTTGTAAAAAGTATATTACATAATTTTGAGATTGCATAGGCTTCATAACCTGAGTGTTTTATACCCTTTCTAATTTCATTCAGATCAATATTTGAAGCGTGAGCCATAGATACCACGTTAACAATACGTCTGAGATCTGATCGTTTAACGTTATCCAGCAACTTCAACGTGAGTAAAACCGGTGCAAGGTGGTTTACCTGGTAGGTGATTTCAAATCCATCGTTGGTGATTCTATAATCCGAAGAATAAATGCCTGCGTTATTTATTAAAATGTCGATCTTTTTGTGTTGTTTGGCAATCTCTTTAGCCATGTTACTGACTTCTGTTAAATTTGAAAAGTCAGCAACAACTCCGTAAATATTGTTGCAGTCAGTATGTTTTTTTAATTCCTGGATTACTGTGCCTACTTTTTCAGGATTTCTTCCATGTATTATAAGATCGTACTGCTTCTTTGATAATTCCTTGGCTGTTTGCAGCCCTATTCCGTCTGTTGATCCTGTAAGCAGAACGGTTTTATTCATGACTGACCTCATCCTCCTTTCTTATTTGTTTGCTCTATTCGTGCAGTATAAATTGTCCCCCAAGCACTTAAAGTATTAAATGCTTGGTTCCAATAACATCCCAAGTGTTGATAAATTAACGATCAGGTTCTTGTCTGTGTAATTTTTTTTGTGATGTATTGAAAATGAACCCCCAAAATAGCCAGTTCTATTACACTTGGCAGAGCTTTGAATTTAACAAAAAACGTTTTGATGATGAGTTTCCAATACAAAATGCTTGATCGGGAAAAAATCCCAATACGCCAAATGCTTCTCACTAAAGCTTCAAAATCTGCCAGTGAGAATTTAGCTTTTGCTGTGGGATTAAAATTTTTTACAAAAGTGTTAATTCTGTCGTAGTAATAGTGAGGGGAATAAATCTTTTTGACAATCCATTTATATCCTTCAATAAGATTATTTTTGCCCATTTTTGGTATGAAGTTTAAATGTGTATCTGTATTATTTCCCGTCCCCTCGGTGAGCAATTGTGGCTAAATCATTTAAAAAAAGTGGGAGGGTAATCTCCGCCTCATCCAGTACGAAATGGTCAACTTCCGGGAAAGAGTCAGTCTCGGCGTTGAACGCAGGTCCACCTGCTACTACGATTTTGCCACTTTCTTTGGAATGTCGGATAATTTCTTTTGCACTTTCCTTTTGAATAAGCATTCCGCTTACAAATACAATATCTGCCCAATCTATATCATCCTGTTCCAATTTATCAACATTCAAGTCAACAAGCTTTTTTCCCATTCTTCAGGGAGGATAGAGGCAACAGTAAGAAGCCCAAGAGGGGGTAATGGCGCTTTTTTTGAAATAAACCTCAGCGCTTTTTTAAAGCCCCAAAATGTTTCTGGATATTTAGGATATACCAAAAGAACTTTCATAAAATACCTCCGAAAAAATTCCATATTATAAGATATGGTAAGCCGTTGCATTTATTTTGACAAGTAAATAAGTTTACCAAAATTACGGTTTCATAATATTTTTACATTTTTTAAATTGCTGTATTTAAAAAACAACTATTCGTAATATAAATCTCAATATACATATAAACAAGGGATATTTCTCAAAATGAGAAAGAATTAGTGTGAAATTATATAATAGCCAATATTGAAGGAAACGGGTATTTTGTTATTTATAGAGAAAAGCTCTCTGTAATATTTTAAAAATGAATTATAACTGCTTTTGCTTATAAATTTATTTGCTTTCACTGTAGCACCTGTCATTTTGTGACTTTCCAAAAATTCTCTGACAGTATCAAAAAAGATAGTGTGTTTTTCTTCGTAGCTGATGTCTACATTGAAGCCGTTTTTATAAAATGTTTCCAGATAATATCTGCTGTCTTTCATTTCTAAAATGTTCCCAAATCCTGTCAGTTTATTTACTTTATCCATTTCATAAAAAGTGCCTTTTAGAAAAATACTGAATGCCCCCTTGAAATGGTTCTTGCTGACAAATTTAATCTCTTTTAAAAGTTCATCAAAATTATATATCCATTGAAACGTTGATGATGAAACCACCCAATCAAAGGATTCCTGCTTAAGGGGAAGCTTTAGAATATCGCATTGAACTTTGCTCGGCTCACTATTGAATTTAAGAAAATTATATGCCAGATCACTACAGATGATATTTTCATAATCAAAATTATTTTTTATAAGATTGGTAAGAATACCGCTACCAGCACCTAACTCAAGTATATTTTGAAAATTTGATTCTCCCATACCTTTCAGAATTTCTATCAGTCTTTTAGCTGCTATTTTCTGAGCATGGGCGTTATTGTTATAATATTCTGCAACTTTATCAAAATTATTTCTAAATGTAATCATAAGAATTGTGCCAACATCTCTTCATTTACGAAATGCTGTTGTTGCACTTCGATATAACAGGCATGGCTAAACATTTTAAGTATCCGTGCGATATCACTTCTTTTTACTATTCTATCATTGCTTCCATAAATGACTGTAATTTTATCAGAATAGATACCTTTGACCAATTTTGATGTTTTTAGAAAGATAAGTCCGTTTTTTAGTTTTTCAGCATCTTTATGATCCACCGTAACGTTCTCTTTTATTCCACATCTTTTGTAAAAACGGGACATGGTATCATAAAAATTTTCATTAATGCCTCTAATCATAGCATCCAGTATTTTTTCTCCGAAGGACATGGTGAAATCTGAAAAAGGTGCTATTAAAATAATATTATCCCATTTATCAATGTATTCAGGCATATATTTTAAAAGGATATGAGCCCCTGTTGACCAGCCCATCGCTGTTTTCCCACCCTTTTTTATACTACGTCTTATTGCATCCATATGGTCAATAAAGGGGACATAAAAATGTGCTCTTTCTGCAATAATGGGGAAAAGCTCTTTATAGCCACCCCAGCCGGAAATAAAGATATTTTTTAAATTATTTTCTTCAAACATTTTGCAATATTGGCAAGATCTTCCTTTGTAAAATCTGCTCGTAAACTAATTCTCAATCGTGGGGTGCTTACCGAAGGTCTCCTGGCAAGGAGTGCATATATCCCTGAAGATAATAGTCTTTGTTGTGCTTTTAAAGCTGAATTATTGTCTTTAAAAAAGAAAGGGAAAATCTGACTGTTATTTTTTCCATGGTCAATGTTTAGCGTTGTCAGCAAACTCGTAAAGGTTCTGCAATTATCTAATAATCTTTCCCCATATTTTTCATGTTCCTGGCTTATAATTTCCACAGATTTTAAATTTCCACCAATTACTGAAGGTGGCAGCGATGTGGTAAAAATCAAACTTCTTCCTTTATTTATAAGATATTTAATGATATGCCTGTCTGTACATATATAAGCTCCAAATCCCCCTAGTGCTTTACTAAATGTTCCCATATTTATATCTATATCCTTTTCCACACCTTCTTCATGAGCTATCCCTCTTCCCTCACCGAAAATCCCTGTGGCATGAGCTTCATCAATTATAAATAAAAAATTATATTTATATTTTAATTCTCTGAGTTCTTTGAGTCTTGCTTTATCCCCGTCCATACTGAATACTGTGTCAGTTATTAATATTTTATTTGGATATTTATCGTATTTTTTGAGCAGTGTTTCCAAATGATTCATGTCGTTATGTTTATACCTTGCCATATTGGCGCCGCTTAGTTTAATCCCGTCATATATGCTGGCATGGTTTAACTTATCTGTAAAAACAATACTGCGGGAGTTTGCAAGGGTACTTATTATAAGTAAATTGGCGGTGTATCCAGTATTAACTATCAGACAGCATTCATAGTTTTTAAACTTTGCCGTCTCATATTCCAGCTTATCGTATAAATCATAGTTGCCAGCTACTATTCTTGAACTTCCGGAAGAATTGCCATACATTTTCAAAGCTTCTGCTGCAGCTTCTTTTACTTCGTGGTTGTGTGAAAGCCCCAGATAATCATTACTGGCGCAATTTAGTTTTTCTTCACCATTAAAAATGATATATTTAGCATGCGATTTAGCAATGGGTGGCATATTTCTATAGAGTCCCTTAGCTTTTATATCTTCCAGATTATTTTTAATAGAGTCTATCATAATACCCGGTAACCTCTTCTTTTTATCATTTTAATATCTTCAATATAAGCCCTTCCTTTTCGTGTAAGATAATCCCCTGTCATTATCCCACTTGCCCCAGCATCAAAAACGTTTTCGTGCAAGTGTCTCATATTTTCAATTCTCCCGGCACATATAAGTATATCTTTATCCGGAAAATAAAATCTAAAAAATGCTATAATCTTTAAGCATTTTTCCGGACTGAGCAAGTTATAATTTTCAAAAGGGGTGCCTTTGATGGGGTTAAGAAAGTTAATAGGGATTGAATCAACATCAAGCATTCTTAGCTCATTTGCGAGATCCAGGATATCTTCATCAGATTCTCCCATCCCGAAAATGCCACCACAGCAAACGCTAAAACCCATTTTTTTGGCTTTTTTGACAGTTTTTACTCGTTCATCATAATTGTGCGTTGTGCAAATCTTATTATAGAAATTTCTGGAAGTTTCCAAATTATGATGATATCGTGAAATACCTGCATCTTTTAAAATCTGTAGTTCATCTTCATTGAGAATACCTAAGGAACCACATAAATTTTTACTGGTAGAACTATTGCTTACCAATGTCGCAAGTTTTTTTATTTCCCTATTCACAAGTTTTTTGCCAGAAGTAACAAAACATAGTCTGTGTAGATCATTATTTTCGTTGTTTTTAATGAAGTCCTTGATTTTCGTTTCATGGACAAAAGGGTATTTTTCAATATCAGCATTGTAATGTTCGGATTGCGCACAGAATTTGCAATCTTCACTGCACATACCGGATTTTGTATTTAAAATACTGCAGAGATGTACTGTATTATCAAAAAAATGTTTCCTTATTTCAAAAGAAGCTTTTAATAAATCCTCTAAATCCTCGGTTTTTAAAATTGCTAAAAACTCTTTTTCATCAGGCCTTCTGTTATTTATTATATGATCTGCCAGTATTTCAAATTGATTCATTTATTACCCCCTTTATTTCATCTGCATCTGGAAAATTGTTGTAATAAGGAAGCCTTAGGATGGGTTTATTTATGATTTCATTAAGGCATTTGTAATTGTATCCTGATGGTTTATATTTATTAAGTACGATGAAGGCAATGCTACACCCTTTATCAATTAAAGCTTTGTATGTGAGGATAGTATAATTCAATGTCCCAAGAATATCTTCTGCCACTATCACCACGGGCAAGGAAAACTTTTGAATAAGATCGATCATAAAATGTTTATCTGATATTGGCGAATATACTCCACCAGCTCCCTCTACTATTAAAAGCTTATGTTCTCTTAAATCCGGCAAATTAATGTTATCAATTTCTATTACCCTATTTTCCCTTTCAGCAGCTATGTTGGGTGATACAGGATTATTAAAATGGTAGCAGGCCTCTGAAAAATAATTTTCGTTTAATTTTGTCATCTCTTTTACTACTGTGATGTCACTTATCCCTGTTTGTATAGGTTTGAAATATAACCCTTTCGTATATTTCAAGAGTATTGCAGAAAAATAGGTTTTGCCTACATCTGTTCCTGTGCCTGTTATAAAAAAGCCGCTTGAAGAATTTATTATTTTTTCGAAAATTCTTCCCATAATCCTTCCAAAACCCCTTTACAAAGCTTTTTTAGCGATTCTTCTGAGATAATATAAGGAGGCATAATATATATAAGGTTTTTAAAAGGCCTCACCCAGACCCCTTTTTGAACAAATTTTTTTGTCAATGAATTTACATTTACATCGTTAAAGGTTTCAATTACTCCGATTCCGCCCAAAACACGCACATCTTTTACAAAAGAAAATTTGGATGCCTCTGCAAAATAATCTGAAATGGTCTTTTGAATACTGAGCAATGTTTTGGTAAGATTACCCTGTTGAAGTAGGTTAATAGAGGCATTGGCACATTCACAGGCCAATGGATTAGCCATAAATGTGGGCCCATGCATAAATGCACCCACACTGCTAATATTGCATATTATATCCATTATATTTTTGGTAGTCCCTACCGCAGCGAAGCTCAAATAGCCTCCCGTTATAGCTTTGCCGAGGCATATGATGTCCGGGACAATGTCCGAATGCTCAAATGCAAACATTTTCCCTGTCCTTCCAAAACCAGTAGCAATTTCGTCAAATATCAGGAGGATGTCGTAATGTGCACATATATTTTTTAGTTTATTTAAAAATTCAGGGTGATAAAACCACATCCCGCCGGCACCCTGGACGATAGGCTCAATTATTACAGCTGCAATGTTTTTTGCATATTTTTCCAGGATACAGGCTGTGTCTAAATGATCATCCATGTATTCATCATGAAAACGTGATTTTGGTTTCGGTGCAAACATATTGGTGTGCAGGAAATTTCCGAAATCTTTATGCATACTGTTTACGGGATCGCAAAGGGACATTGCCATAAAGGTATCCCCATGATATGCACCTTTAAAAGAAAGTATTTTGTTCTTATCTTTTACTCCTTTGCCCATATAATACTGAAACGCCATTTTAACTGCTACTTCAACAGCAACAGAGCCGGAATCGCAATAAAAGAATCTATCAAAATGCCCTGAGAGAATGTGGTTAAGATTTATCCCCAGATTAATTGCTGGCTCATGGGTAAGCCCCCCGAACATCACATGGGACACTTTATCAATCTGCTTCTTTAACGCATCGTTTATAAATGCATTATTATAGCCGTGAATTACAGACCACCATGATGACATCCCGTCGATAAGCGGCGTGTTATCATAAAGATATAGGAATTCTCTTTCAGCTTTTTTAATCAAAAAGGTATCCATAGGGCTGATTGACGAATCGTACGGATGCTGCAGTAGCCTTTTGTCATGTTTTATCAGAGAGTTTAATTCCATAGTGCATAATTATCATACTCAAAATATTTGTCAACCATTTTTGAAATAAGGTTAACAATTAAACGCTTTGAAAGAAAATTTTTTGAGAGTATAATTTTATATGCTTAATGAAAATGAACTTAGTGTTTTATATACATTAGAGGACAATGACTGGGTTTCCGGGGAGGTTTTGGCGGAACATTTAAAAATTTCCCGAACAGCTGTATGGAAATATATCAAAAAGCTTGAGAGCCTGGGTTATGTGATAGATTCCACGAGAAAAAAGGGTTATAAATTGGTCAAACCGAGTGAAATGCATCCAGTAGTAAAAATTTTACACAACATAGCTTTGTGCTATGACAAAATAATCTACCATAAAGAGACCAATTCTACGCAGCAGGACGTTATTAAACATCTTTTCAATGAAAGAGGAAATGTTCTTGTATTTGCCGATAGACAAACCAGCGGAAGGGGGCATGAAGATTCTGACTGGCTATCCCCAGAAGGAGGCATATATTTTTCAGCCGGCTTTTCTCCTTTCAGACTATTTCTTTCAGATTTAAACAAAATGGTCAATATATTTCAATATGCTGTTAAAGATGCCTTCAAAAACCACAAGATTAATATCGACTTTTTGGGAAATGATATCCTAATAAATAATAGAAAAATTGGAGGAATTCTGGAAGAGCAATTTTCGGAAGGGGACAGGAGCAAATTTATAGTAATTGGGGTAGGGATCTATGTTACAGAATGCTCGGATGCAGTGGAAAGTGTTTATCGTGTAACTGGAAAAAGCTTGAATCGCTGGCAGATTTTAGCTGATATTTTAAAAATATCCTGCGAAAACCTAAAGCTGGTAAGGGGACTTTTTAAATAGCGACAAGTGTGCTTATAAATAACTATTTACTTCCACTTTCACTTCCACTAACGTCGAACCTCAAACATAAAATGTTGAACAAAATTTGGGAGTAGGTGGGGACGATGTCAAAGCTCTAATGGATGCACCCCCCGAATCCCTCTCCTACACTTCGTAAGTGTAGGTTATTGCCAAAAGTTAGATAAAAAATGAAAAAACAAAAATCAATATGGAAATGTTGATAAGGGTGAATTTTATTCCTGCCTTATTTTTCAGAAGTGTCATTATCATTATGACTATTATTGCTTCCAGCGACAAAACAGCAATCTTCAGATAATCACTCTGCAGCAATAATGCTATTGCAAAAAAAAGGGCAAATAAATAGCAAGCAATCCATACCGTCAGAATGTTATAGTATTTACGATATCCCAGCTCATTAATAATTAATTTGATACCGGCATTTTTATACTCGTGTCTGTATTTTTCTGTAAGGAACAGAAAGTGCGGCACCTGCCAAAGATAAAATATTGCCGCAATTAAAATTATTCTGTTCAAAGAACCGGAGTTATGGTAGATCCCCCACCCAACAAACGGAGGTATAGCTCCGCACAGCGAGCCTGCAAGAAGTGCATAAGAATATTTTCGTTTTAAAGGCGTATAAATAACATTGTATATCACCAAATTTATCACAAGCAAAAGTACAACCAGGTAGTGACCTGTTATCAGAGGGATGATCAATGACAGACCTATCAGGAAAATTCCGAGAGCAAGCGCCTTTGAAGGGCTGACCATGCCGGTTGCAACAGGACGGTTCATCGTTCGGGGCATCAGTTTATCTGTATCCCGTTCCTGAACCTGGTTAATAGCAGAATTGCCAAAAGAATGCAGAAGGACAGCGAAAATAACGGAGAATACTTTAACATTTAAAGCGCCGCCGCTGAGATAAAGTCCGAAATAAGCGGAAAGAACCACCATCAGGGAAATATTTATCCTGAACAGCTTCCGCATTCAGCTATTTTTTACCCACATTTTTTATATACTCAACGAGGGCGTCTAATTCTTCCTCACTTAGATTGTTATATGAAGGCATCATAGGATCAAAACCTTCAACGATATCTTCACCGGGCTGCTGTATAGAATCCCTCAGATATTGTTCATCCACAATTATTTCAATCTTCTTGCCGTTTCTTATTACAGTTTCTTTGGATTTATACATCCCCTTAAAGGACGGACCTACGGTCACTGTCCCGTCTGTCGAATGACACCCCAAACATCCTGAATCTTCAGCAATGTTTTCGCCGTCTGCTTTGTTTTCTGAAACCTTCCCTCCGGCGAAAAGGCTAATCATATTCTCCAAATCTTTCTCAGATATATCATCCTTATACGATGTTGTCCCCACCTTCAGCTTTCCGAAACCTGAACGGAACATTAGGCATAAAGCCTGCATGTGTTGCGATGATAGCGTACAGGAAAGCAAAGCTCAAGTAAAAATTTAATAAGGAGCTCTTTATGAGTAATTATGAGAAAGTAGTTGGGATTGATGTATCCAAGGAAACATTGTCAATCAGCTTATATGACGGTAAGAGCCATACCAGTTATGAGACAAGAAACACGATAACATCATTTTTTGATGATTTTGTTAAGAAGGAGAAGGAATTAGATTTTTCCAAGGTACTTTTTATGATGGAGAATACCGGAGTATATCATTTAAAGTTAGCGACCTATTTGAGCGAGAAATATGGTTATCGTGTAAGTGTAGCAAATCCTCTTGTAATAAAGAGGTATTCTCAGATGAATTTAAAACGAGCAAAGACAGACAAGGCGGATGCCCGATTGATAGCGGAGTATGGTTATATTAACGGAGATGATTGGCTATTTTCTCCCCGAGATAAAGATTATTACGAGATAGATATGAAACTTAAAGCGGTAGAAGATTTTCATAAGCAGATAAATATGTTGAGTAACCAGATTGAAGCAATTGAGCATTTACCTTTCAAAGACAAGAGCATATTAAAATCTTATAAGAAACTTATAGAGAATTTCAGGAAAGAGATAAAAAAGATAGAAAAGGAATTGGATGTATTGTTACGGGATAAGTACGGCGAAGAGTATAAATTGCTTTCGAGTATTCCTGGAGTTGGTTTAAAGCTGACTGGAGTGATTTTGGGCAAATTAAAGGGTTTTGAAAGTTTTGATACAAGTAAGGAAGTGACAAGTTTTGTGGGTATATGTCCCAGTGTTTACCAGTCTGGGACATCGGTAAAAGGGAGAGGAAAAATATCGAAGAAGGGCAACGGTTATATGCGGACGATACTGTATTTATGCTCACTTTCAGCATGTAAGTATAATAAATCATGTGCAGAATTATATAATAGACTTGTAGCTAAAGGTAAGCCTAAAAAAGTTGCGTTAATAGCAGTAGCGAACAAGTTGATAAGGCAGGCATTTGGTGTATTGAAAAGTGGAAAACCGTATGATCCGGATCATGCAAATAATTTAACTTTAGTTGCAAAAAATGCTTGACTTTTAACACGGAACATCTCGACCGAAACGGAGTGGAGTGGAGAGATCTCCTTTACTTAATGCTATATGTTAATAATTTATGCGTTTAAGCTTAAAGCTACTTGTTATAATTAAACATTAATCCTGAAGATACTGCTTGTCAATCAAATTTGCTTTTTGGCGTCCTCACAAAAATTTCCACATAGGCAAATTTTGACAACAACTTACTGCTATAGAGGTTTCTCACGAATAGAGTAAAACATCGGGCATTATTTATCCTGATGTCTCTGTTCAAAGCTTTATGAAATCGAAATTTGAAGAACGGTTTGCCGAATATCTAAGCATCATGTACTTTTATAATGTATCTTTTTGGGAACTTTGGATGATCAAAAAATCATTGAATAATAAATAAAATAACCAGCAACAATAATAACAGATAAAAGAACAACCAATTTCCTTACTTTCAGCATATTCAGACTCATAATATGACCGAATAATTTATTTTTTACAGGAACATTATAATTCTGAATATAGTAAAGCATAAAGCTAATCCCTATCACATTGGAAAAAATTCCCATAACCAAAAATGGCACTTCATACTTCGTAAAAAATATCGAAACGCCTGAAACCGCCATAATAGGTATCAGATTAGCAATATAATGGGTACAGCACAAAGCCATGGTACCGGAAGAAACACTTCCCGTCGCTACTAAAGCCGAAGCTGGAGCATTATTTTCTTTTAAACTTTTTCTCATAAAAGAAAAAAGCCCCACCTGCAAACCGAAACCTGCTGTTATAGGTAAATAAAAGTACCACCTAAACGCAAACCTTTCCAAAGCAGCGTCAAACGAATTCAGTAAAGTTAACAAAATAAAGAACAAGGATAATAATATGATAAAAGATGCAACCCCTATCCAAAAAGGGGTTAATATTTTTTTAACACCCTTAATAGAAGTCATTAAAGAGTCCACTCATAAATTCTTTTATTATCATTATCTTTGATAATCAGTTCCATTTTATTAATTTCTTTTTCATAGCCGGCAAAGATAATTTTACCATACCTATGATGGCCACCGGGAGCCGAACCTTTCCATTTGATAGGCTTCATAGCTTTTTCGTTATTTATGACAAGCTCCGATATTTGATTCATATCAAAATCCAATGATCCGGAATGCGTGTTTATAGCTATTTCAAAAACTATCTCCGAAGAAGAGATATTAACAGGTTTAGCAACAATTGAAACACCGTCGATCTTGTTTACTATAGAATTCAAACTACCTTTTATATTCTTTGTGTTTTCTTTAGCATGAGTATAGCTGTATAGTAATGATATTAAAAAAAATACTAACAATACACCGGAAAAGATTTTTTTAAATTTTTTCATAATTCACCCCTTTTTTCATGTTTTATACCTGTTGTTATATCAACAAATATGCCAATAATTGAAGGGATGACAAAAAAGCGGTATTTAGTTGATAAAATTGAAATAATACGAACAAATTAAATATGTAAATTAAATCATTGTGCATCTTTTGCACACCAATTTAGAATATTATCCATCTTCATTAAAAATATTTAAATGAAATTCATCAAAGAAACAGGGCTAGGTTTCAGAGACCATTTGTTTTTCAAATTTAAAATTTTATTAAGTGCAACTGAGCCAATATATGCATATTTTAGAAAAACCGTAAGAAAAGCAAAGTGTAATTTTTGAATAATGTGTTTTTTCTACCTTCCTACCTCACGGCCTCTCCATCACGCATCACGCATCACGCATCACGGTATTACGGCATTACGCATTACGGAACTTACCAACGCGCCCAGATTCATCCATTGTACTCAATGTGTAATTTATATGTCTCTTTTTTTTAACTTCAAACATTTATCAAGGTTACTCCAGATCATCTTTCAATCTTTCGTATTCATCGCGGGTAATCTCACCACGGGCATAGCGCTTGTTTAAAATATCCAGCGCATCCTCTTCATGATGCTGATTTCGGTGGTCACTACGCGACTGTTTTTTTTTACCATCGTGACTGCAACCCAGATAATTAATCCCAGAATCACCAACAAAAAAATCCAGCCAAACCACATACCGTTCATCATAATATTTACTCCCTTTAAAATTTATAACCGTTCAATTACTGACTTTAACTTTCCCTGGATTGTTTGAGCCACTTCGCCCAATTGGGAATTATCGATGGCCAGCATGCTCGCCACCGGATCCACTGCGGCAATCTCTACCTTGCCATCATCGGTCTCCTGCACAATCACATTGCAGGGGAGCATAGTTCCTACTTTATCTTCAGTTTGAAAAGCTTTATAAGCGAATGACGGGTTACAAGCGCCAAGAATTTTGTAGTTGCGAAAATCCACATCCAGTTTCTTCTTCAAAGTTTCTTTAACATCAATTTCGGAGAGAATGCCGAACCCCTCTTCTTTTAGTGCTGCAGTCACTTTTTCGATAGCCTCTTCAAAACCCCCATCAAACGTTTGTGAAAAATAGTAGCTCATGATTTACTCTCCTTATAAACCTCAACTCCCGTCTAAAATGTAACCATAAATCATAAAAAAATTGATATTACAGTAATTTATTAAAAAAAAAGTGTTGACATTTGAGCAAAACATAGTTACAATTATAGCTATCTTAGCAGGGGGTTAAAGATGGCTTACTTGACATATCATAAAAACAAGAAAACGGGCGTTACATATGTATACGAAGCAGTTTCACGCTGGGATAAAAAAATACTCGACAAATTTAATATATCTCTGTATGCATAGTTACAATATTTCGGGATTTCAGGTATAAATTATTTTTTAACCTTCAGGATCCGGGCGTTGACCGCTACGATTACGGTACTAAGCGACATCAGCACAGCGCCCATAGCCGGATTCAATATGATTCCGTAAACAGAGAGTGCTCCAGCCGCCAGCGGAATTGCAAAAGCGTTGTAACCGGTAGCCCAGATCAGATTCTGTACCATTTTGCGATAGGTAGCTTTAGCCAGAGCAATAATATCCACCGCATCTTCGGGATTGCTGCGCACCAAAACAATATCGGCGGTCTCTACCGCAACATCGGTTCCGGCACCAATAGCTATGCCCACATCAGCCTGCGCCAGTGCAGGGGCGTCATTTACACCGTCACCGGTCATGGCCACAATCAGACCCCTGGACTGCACTTCCTTCACTTTATCCGCTTTTTCATTAGGGAGTACTTCTGCAAAATAATCATCCAGGCCCAATTCTTTTGCCACGTATTCCGCCACCTGCCTGTTATCTCCTGTCAACATCATCGTTTGTATGCCCATTTCTTTTAATCGGGCAATCGCTTTTTTGGACTCGGGACGAATAATATCCGCCAATGCAATGGCGCCCTGCAATTCTCCGTCCACAAGCACAAACACCACGGTCTTGCCTTGTGCATTCAATTCGTCGATTTTGCCGTTTTGTTGAAACTCAATATTGTTCTCCCGCAGATAGCCGGGGCTGACCACCATCACTTCTTTGCCTTCCACTTTACCTTTAGCGCCTTTGCCGGGAATAGATTTAAAATCGGTCACTTTTATTAATTTTTCTACCGAATTCATAATGCCTTTTGCAATGGGATGTTCGGAATTTTGTTCAACGGCTGCGGCATAAGCCAGCAGTTTTGACTCTTCCAATTTGTCGTCCAAAATCACTGTGTCAGTCACCCCAAATTTACCTTCGGTGAGCGTGCCGGTTTTATCAAAAATAATCGCCTGCAGATTACGGGACGCTTCAAACGCCGCCCGGTCGCGAATTAACAAACCGTTGCGGGCGGATATAGCTGTGGATACCGCCACCACCAGCGGAATAGCAAGTCCCAGGGCATGTGGACAGGTAATAACCATCACCGTTACTGTGCGCTCCAGAGCAAAGGCAAAGTCCTGACGCACTAGCGCCAGCCAAACAAACATGGTAACCGCCCCAGAAACGATTGCAATAATGGTTAACCAGAATGCCGCCCGATTTGCCAAATCCTGAGTTTTGGATTTGCTCTCCTGAGCCTGCTGCACCAAATCAATCACCTGTGAGAGAAACGAATCCTTGCCGGTTTTTTCCACAGATATGGTGATCGAACCTTCCCCGTTAATAGAACCCCCTATCACCTTGGCTTCCTCTTTTTTGGATACCGGCTTAGATTCCCCGGTAATCATCGCTTCGTTCACGGAAGTTTTGCCTTCAACAACTTTGCCGTCGGCAGGGATCTTCTCACCCGGTTTAATCAGCACTCGGTCGCCTAAATACAGCTCATCTAACGACACATCCTGTACGCTGCCGTCTTCCATCAGCTTATGAGCCTCTGAGGGCATTAGCTTTGCCAGTTCTTCCAGAGCACGGGAAGCACCCATCACTGATTTCATTTCGATCCAGTGCCCCAGCAGCATGATATCAATCAGTGTAGCCAGTTCCCAAAAGAAAATCTTTCCAGGCACACCAAACACCACTATACTGCTGTAGAAATAAGCCACCGAAATAGCCAGCGCAATAAGGGTCATCATCCCGGGGTTCTTTTTACTCAGCTCATCATACAGACCCTTCAAAAACGGCCAGCCACCGTAGAAAAAGACAACCGTAGAAAACAGGAAACTGATAAACAAATCACCAGTAAAACGTAAACTCTCTCCCAGTCCCAGAAAATTCTGTATCATCGGGGACAGGATTATAATCGGTACTGTCAGCGCCAGGGAAATCCAGAAACGTTTGCGGAAATCGGCAACCATGTGGGCATGATGATTTCCATGATCGTGGCCGTGTCCATCATGTTTGCCATGCTGATGGTGCTTCCCCTTGTCAGAATGAACATCTTTATGGTTGTGTTCGTTTTGGTTATGTTGATCAGACATTATATACCTCCTCATCCATAAATAAAATTGTATATAAAAGCTTTTTTTTCAACTACTTTATCAGATTAAGCTTTTTGAAGAACTTATATGTTCGGAAGTAAGAGCTTTGAATAATTATGGAAGCAGGGCTTTAGCAGGTTTACGGAACTCTGTTTAAAAACAAAATGTACCCCCTCTGCATCTCCCCCTAATCCAGGGGGAGAAGAAAGTCCCTTCCCCTATCTTAGGGGAAGGATAGGATGGGGTACTTATTCAAAGCTTTCGAAGTGGGGCATTACCTGTCAGATAATGAGTGCCCTGCACAGGACGGGAGCATATGCCCTCCCAAAAAAAACGACGATTTTTAGATCATATTCCTTATATCAGCAGGACTAAATTCCTGCCTCCGATTTTCTTATTTGATGGTAAATTTATCCAAAAGATTTTATGAAATCAAGGGCAGACGGGATACAAAGCCCCGCCAGCCGCTGAGTTATAAATTGAAATTACTTGATTTGATTCAGATACTCGCTGATTTTCTGTCTGTTAAACCCGTCAATCCTTTTACCGTTAACAAAAATTGCCGGTGTCCCGCTTATATTCAGGCTCTTTCCTTTATTTATATTCCATTCAAGATTTTCTGCAGCCTCTTTGCTGGCTACAATCTTCTTGAACTGTTTTTCGTTTTCCGTCTTTTTAGCAAAGTAATCGATAATATCTTCGTCATTTAAATTTTTGTAATCCCCTTTTCCAACATATCGGAATATTTCATCCATTAAATCATA
>JAALLQ010000179.1_pt1 | contig 20782 bp, 16 predicted proteins | sample 7245921 | NCBI WGS metagenome assembly JAALLQ01 (sample SAMN13049200, study PRJNA578106) | oil field metagenome | isolation source: filtered produced water from oil reservoir B7 | place: USA:offshore Texas | collected 2016 | reverse complement strand
TTGTGCTTTTGGCGACTTTTGGAGTGATAGGTGGTATCGGGTATGGCGGGTGGTATGCACAAACAGTTAAGGCCCCACGGCTTGAACATCCCATGCGGACCACAATAGAGGGAACTGTCATTCACGTTGAAACACGCATTCGCGGCGCACGAGTCTTGTTGAAAGATGTGAAATTGTATGACGGGCCCGAGTTATCCTATGCCCGAGTTTATTTTCCAGAACACGTTGTGACGCCACTGCCGGGGGATCGAATTCGAACTTGGGCGTCTATGACACCGTTGCCGCGTCCTGTCCATCCGCAAGCCTACAACATGCCCCGCCGAAGCTGGTTTGAGCAGTTGGCCGCATTGGGATTTACCTATTCCACATGGGAGAAATCCGCATATCCGCCGCAACAGACAGTTTTGATTAGGCTGCAAAACTGGCGGGAACGTCTGAAAACCAGCATTCGGAGCTATTTTGTCGCTGATGATCCCCGTGCAGAGGTCGCCGTCGCCTTAATCACCGGCGATAAAGGCGGAATACAACAGCAGGTGCTGGATGCTTATCGTGGAGCAGGGATGGCGCACATTCTTGCGATTTCCGGTCTGCATATGAGTTTGCTTGCGGGGTTCGCCTTTATGCTGGTTCGAAGGGGGCTGTCCCTGTTTCCCGCGATTGCTTTACGTTATCCAATCAAAAAATGGGCAGCATTTCTGGCATTACTGTTTACCGCAGCGTACTTAAGCCTATCCGGAGCTTCAGTGCCGACCCAGCGGGCATTTATCATGACATCAATTGCCTTGTGCGCGGTCATGCTGGAACGGTCTCCGTTTTCCATGCGTCTGGTTGGGCTGGCGGCGGTTTGCGTTGTCTTATGGACGCCACAAGCCGTTGTTGGTGCCAGTTTCCAAATGTCATTTGCTGCAGTAATTGCCTTGATCGCAACATATCAGGGACAGACACGCCCTCGATGGTTTTTCACCATGAAGCCATGGCTCAGGTGGTGTGTATTTTATTGCTTTGGGATTGTCCTCACCACGTTCATTGCCAGCGCGGCAACCGCACCGATTGCATGGCAGCATTTTGGTCGGGTTGCAACGTATTCAATTCCGGCCAATCTGCTTGCCCTGCCAGTGTTCGGGCTTTGGGTCATGCCATGGGCAATGGTTGCAACCGCACTTTTACCATTTGATGCAGCGGCTTTTCCCTTGGCGTGCATGGCGAAAGGCATTGGTTTTGTCACAGCGGTTGCTGATTATACGGTAAGCTGGGACTATGCCATTGTCAGTTTTCCCAAAATGACACAGTTGGGATACATGGCGTGCCTTTTGGGAGGCGTCATGCTTGCCGTTTTAGCAGGGCGTTGGCGTTTGCTGGGTCTTGGCATGTTGGTTTTGGGTCTATCGACGGCATGGTGGCAAGAACGCCCGGACGTAGTGATCGCGGATCAGGGGCAATCCATCGCAGTTTTGCAAGGGGAAAGGTATGCCCTTAAGACCCAAGGGCGTAGCACATTTTTGACGGATGTATGGGCATCATCAACGGCATCCACAATGGACCGAAAAAATGGTTGGTCCTGTGATGCAAGTGGCTGCGTTGCCAAAAGTGAGGGGGGCTGGTTTGTCGCCCGGAGCGAAACACCCGGAACATTGTTTTCGGATTGTACGCGGGCAAAGTTGGTTTTGACCGAATACGCAGTGACCCGTACTCAGCGGGCAAGGTGTGGTAACACCCCCATATTGGATATCAATGATTTGGAGAACATGGGGGCTGTGACCATTTGGTTTGATGACAATGGCGGTATCAAACGCACGAACAGCACTGCGAGCCTGCAGGGGTGTCGCCATTGGCGACAGGACGTTAGTACTTGCGAATAAGTCCGACTAAGCGTCCTTGCACGGCAACCCGGTCCGGGCCAAAGATGCGGGTCTCGTAATGAACATTCGCCGGTTCCAAAGCGATAGATTCTCCCTTGCGTCGCAGACGTTTCAGGGTTGCTTCATTTTGATCCACAAGTGCAACAACAATTGTTCCGTTTTCCGCCGTATCCGTTTTGCGAATTAACGCAATATCGCCATCGAAAATCCCAGCTTCAATCATGGAATCCCCTTCGACGGTAAGGGCGTAATGTTCCCCACCAGAAAGCATAGAGGCAGGGATATCAACGGTATTAGTATGATCGTTCAGTGCCTCGATCGGCGTTCCGGCGGCGATTTTTCCACACAAAGGAATAGAAACCGAATTGGCGTTGCTGGCGACTTGCGCGCCACTTAATTCCCGCTGGAAGTTGCCGGAAATGACATTGGGGGCAAATGGGCTGTTGGGTTTCGTGTCTTGGATAATGTCTTCCGGCATCCTAAGAATTTCAAGGGCGCGCGCACGATGCGGAAGCCGTTTGATATAGCCGCGCTCTTCTAAATTTGAAATCAATCTGTGAATGCCGGATTTTGATTTCAGGCCAATGCCTTCCCGCATTTCATCAAATGAGGGAACAACTCCATGGGTTTTCAAATGATCAGCAATCAACAGCAATAGTTTGCGTTGTTTGAGAGTCAGCATTGGCCTGTGTCCTCATGGTCTATAGCAAAAAGGCATAAAAAATGTGAAACATAACGAGTACATATGTTCCACATTAATTCTTTTTTGCTGATCAGGCAAGGGAGACTTAGCCGTGCAATAGGGTCAAGGTTGCCTGCGTTACATCGTCCTGACGCATCAGGGATTCCCCGACCAAGAACCGTTTCGCACCAACTGCAGCCATTCGGTCGAGGTCGGCGCGGGTTTTCAAGCCGCTTTCCGCGACCAGAACCCGATCCTGAGGACAGGCAGAAGCCAAGGTTTCAGTTGTGCCAAGATCCGTCACCATGGTTTTCAGGTTGCGATTGTTCACACCAAGCAGTGGGCTCTTCAGGTTCAGCGCCCGTTCGAACTCATCCATGTTATGGACTTCAATCAACACATCCATATTCAGATCAAGCGCAGTCTGCTCCAATTCCTTTGCTATGGCGTCATCCAACGCTGCCATGATCAGAAGGATGCAGTCTGCGCCCCATGCGCGAGCCTCAATCACCTGATAAGGATCGAGCATAAAGTCTTTTCTAAGGATAGGTATAGAACATGCTGAAATTGCTTGCTTTAGATAGGACTCATTGCCTTGAAAATAGGGCGCATCGGTCAAAACCGAGAGGCAACTTGCGCCACCTGCGACATAGGCTTTACTTAATGTGGCTGGATCAAAGTCTGGACGGATCAATCCGGCAGAGGGCGATGCCTTTTTGATCTCGGCAATGAGGCCAAACCCTCCTGCGTCTACTGCCGCAGTCAAAGCCGCAGCAAACCCACGCGGTGGAGCCTGCTCAGCCACCTGATGAACAAGCTGGGATAGCTTGACCTTTGCCTTTGCTTCGGCAATTTCATCACGCTTGGTTGCGCAAATTTTCTTCAGAATATCGCTCACTCTACGCTTCCGTTCGTAATACGCTTAAGTTCGGATACTGCTTTCAGTGCAGATCCATCTTTCAACTTATTCAATGCGCTAGATACGCCATCTTTAAGTGAATCTACAGCCCCTGCTACATACAGAACCGCCCCAGCATTCATGGCAATCACATCGCGGAAGGCAGTTAGGTTATCCGGCACATCGTTGGTCATGACCTTAAGGAGAGCGTCGGCATTTTCCTCTGGGCTGCCGCCGCGCAAGTCCTCGATAGAGACCCGCTCTAACCCGACATCTTCGGGGGTGATGGTAAAGGTTGTCACCAGACCATCTTTGTATTCCGCAACTTCTGTTGGCCCGGTGGTCGAGATTTCATCAAGGCCGCTGTGTCCGTGAACGACCCAAACATGTTCAGCACCTAGCTTGCCAAGTACTTCAGCCAATGGGATCAGCCAATCTTTAGAAAACACGCCAATGACCATACGTTTGACGCCTGCCGGGTTGGACAGGGGGCCAAGCAGGTTAAATATGGTGCGGGTGCCGAGTTCTTTCCGGGCCGGACCGACATAACGCATGGCGCTGTGATGGCGGGTTGCCATCAGAAAGCCGATGTTGGCATCGTGAATGGCCTGTTCCACCAATTTCATGTCTGCATCAAGGTTGATGCCCAAGGCACTTAGAACATCAGCAGAACCGGATTTTGAGGTTTGGGCTCTATTACCATGTTTTGCAACAGGAACTCCGTGAGCTGCAACGACAAAGGCCGCCCCGGTGGAAATGTTATAGGTTCCTGTGGAATCACCGCCGGTGCCAACAACATCGACGGCATTTTCAGGCGCCGATACTTGCAGAGCTTTCTCACGCATGGTTCGTGCTGCCCCGGTGATTTCTTCAACCGTTTCACCGCGCATGCGCATGCCCATCAGCATCGCGCCAATTTGTGACGCAGTTGCGTCACCGGACATGATGATATTAAAGGCGGCGGCGGCTTCGTTCTCGGACAGGGTTTTGCCCTCGGCAATTTGGGCAAGGTAGGGTTTCAAATCGTGCATACGGTGTTAGTCTTTCTTTGTGCAGCTTTTTTGAGCAAGGTTCAAAAAGTTCTTTAACAGATCATGCCCATGGGCAGAGGCAATGCTCTCCGGGTGGAATTGCACGCCATAGATGGGCAATTCCTTGTGGGCCAGCCCCATGATCAATCCGTCTTCAGTTTCTGCTGTGATCTCAAGGCAATCTGGCAACGTGTCCCGTTCAACGATCAGGGAATGGTAACGGGTTGCATCCAAGGGAACAGGAAGATCGGAAAACACGTCCGTACCGTTGTGACGTAGTTGACTGACTTTGCCGTGCATGGGTTCGGGGGCCCGAATAACTTTACCGCCAAAGGCTTGACCAATAGTTTGATGACCCAGACAAACGCCAAATAACGGCATGGACTGTTTCGCAGCCAATTCAACCAGTTCAAGGCAAATTCCGGCTTTGTCCGGGTCACATGGCCCTGGGGACAGGATGATGCCCTGCGGTTTCTTCGCCAAGGCTTGCTCCGCCGTTATCGCATCGTTGCGAACGACTTCTACATCAGCACCAAGCTCTCCAAGATAATGCCAAAGGTTATATGTGAAGCTGTCGTAGTTATCGATCAGCAGATACATGGGTATGAAATCCTACTTTGCCGAAGACCAGGTCCCAGCTATATAAAACGGAAGCACAGGATGGACGGCAGAGGGGGTGGCGTCAAGAGGGTGGACGTGTGAAGGTGTGCGAAGAAGCACAGAATTTATGACTTTTTGCGGCTAACCTGCCCAGTTCTAGTGTCTTGGAGGTTTCCTTTTGTTTGATAAATTACGCCATCGACTGATGTCCTCAGTGTTTGGGGGTATTCGCCAGCTTTTCACAGTGCTTCGCAGTCATTTTTCTGCATCCTCGGCTTTGATTGCCTCAGGGGTGTTCGGAGCCATGCTGATTGGCGGTGTCTTTGGTTGGGTCGGGGCAACGCTGTACAAAGGGGATCCCCCGCCTGTGGCGGCGGTTCAAACGCCAACCGCGGAGTATTTTACGGAGCAAACCCTTGATGCGTTGGGTAAGGCTCCGACGAAGCAAGCAGCCCAAAAGCAGCCTGAAGTAGCTGCCTTGCCGCCTCAAACTGATATTCCTGAGGAATTTCTGCCGCAAGATCCTCCCGTGCCTGCTTTGGCAAAATGGCAAAAGAACGCAATCCCATTTCAGCCCCAGCCAAATGTGCCGATGATCGCTATCATCATTGATGATATGGGCGTTGACCAACGGCGCACCGCAGAAGTGTTCAAATTACCGGGTCCGCTCACCGGATCATTTCTTAGTTATGCCCGGAATTTACATGAACAGGTGCAAAGTGCGCATGCGGCAGGACTGGAATTGATGTTGCACATGCCCATGGAACCAATGGGCAGTGGGTATGATCCGGGACCGGATGTATTGCTGGCGTCGATGACGGAAAATGAAATCCGGCAACGGTTGCAGCAATCCCTTGCATCGTTTAACGGCTACGTCGGGATCAACAATCACATGGGCAGCAAGTTTACATCTTGCGGCAACTGTATGAAAGTTGTTTCTAAGGAACTTAAGTCCAGTGAGTTGATTTTTATTGATTCTTTGACATCAGGTAAGTCAGTAGCGGCAAAGATGGCGGAGGCCACCCAAGTCCCAAATTTGACTCGTGATGTCTTTTTGGATGACAGTCCAAAGTCGGCTGACATTACGCATCAGCTCAAGCGTTTGGAGAACATTGCACGGAAGTCTGGGCACGCCATTGCCATCGGTCACCCCCGAGATACAACGATAAAGGCATTACAGCAGTGGATCCCCAGCCTGAAAGACAAAGGGATCCAACTGGTGCCTGTTTCAACGCTGGTTAAGGTCAAATACGGAATTTTGTAAAGGTTGCGACTGGGCATAGCGGGGGGCAATCTCCGCTGCCTTAATCAGGGCGCGTGCCTTGTTGCGGGTTTCCTGAAATTCTTTTTCAGGATCGCTGTCTGCGACAATTCCTGCGCCAGCCTGAACATACATTTTTTCGTCTTTCAGAACGGCTGTTCGTAGCGCAATGCATGTGTCCATATCGCCGTTGCCGGAAATATAGCCGATGCAGCCCGCATAAATCCCCCGTCGCGACGGTTCCAGTTCGTCAATGATTTCCATGGCGCGAATTTTTGGCGCACCGGAAACCGTTCCGGCAGGGAAACCAGCCATGAGAGCATCCATGGCGTCCCGATCATGGCGCAATGTCCCAATGACATTGGATACGATGTGCATGACATGGGAGTAATATTCCACGACCATTTGATCCGTGACTGTAACGGAGCCGACTTCAGACACGCGACCTACGTCGTTGCGGCCCAAATCCAGCAGCATCAAATGCTCTGCCAGTTCTTTGGGGTTGGCAAGTAACTGCTGCGCCAGTTTTTCATCTTCGGCTTTATTGGCCCCACGGACTTCGGTTCCGGCGATTGGTCTGACGGTCACGATGCCTTCGCGCATACGGACCAGAATTTCCGGGCTGGCACCGATGACGTGATAGGAGCCAAAGTTCAGGAAGAACATAAACGGGGAGGGGTTGGTCCTCCGTAATGCCCGATACAAGGCCAATGGCGGCAGGTCAAACGGGAAGGAAAACCGTTGTGACAGGACAACCTGAAAAATATCACCAGCCAGAATGTAATCTTTGGCCTTATCTACCATGGAGCGGAATGTCTCCGGTGCCATGTTGGAAGTCGGCTCGATCACTGTTTCCGGCAAAGGTTCTCCGGCAGAGTAAGGCAGGCTTTTGCCGATACGGTTCAGGGCGCTTTTCAGTAGGTTTTGTGCATGGGCATAGGCCTGTTGAGCATCCAAACCGGATTGTGGGCGGACCGGTGTCACCAGCGTCACGATATCGGCAATGGTGTCAAAGACGGCAATTAATGTCGGGCGGACATACAGCCCATCAGGGACGTTCAGCTCATCCGGGTTGGTGTCTGGGATGTCTTCGACCAAACGGATAGTGTCATAGCCCATATAGCCGACAAGTCCCGCAGCCATGGGAGGAAGGCCTTCCGGTATCTCAACCCGACTTTCGTCAATTAAGGCCCGCAATGAGTCTAGCGGTGCCCGATCATCTGCAACGAAGGCATCTGTATCTGTAAGGGCAGTGCGGTTGATCTCTGTCGCATGCCCTTGGCAACGCCAAATCAAATCCGGTTGCATGCCGATAAAGGAATACCGACCGCGCACATCACCACCTTCAACTGATTCCAGCAGGAAGCTGTTTGGTGTATTGCCTGCCAGCTTCATCAATACGGAAACCGGAGTTTCCAGATCGGCAGGAATTGTTGCCCATGCAAGCTGTGGCGTTCCGGCTTGGTATAGGGCCGTAAAGGATTCAAAATCCGGGGTTACCTGCATTCTATTTCAGCTCCTGCACCAGACTCTCAACGCTGCGGCCTTGACGCATGTCGAATGTTTCCGTCAATTGTTGGGTGAACGGAGACATCACGATATTTCCAAGGGAACCACGCAACTGACGTTTGCCTTCAGCCAAGGTTTCCTTAAAGTCGTCCAGATTAACCGGTTTGATCTCTTTCAGGCGGGCAACAATAGCCCCATCAGCCGTAGCAGCACTGTCAGCATTGCCGATTTTTGCATCAAATATTGCCTTCACCAAAGGCTGAGGCAGCTCAGCCTGTGAAGAGCGATACATCGGCGCAGAGGTCTTAACCGTCACTTTATTGGCTTTGGCAAAGGCCTTATCAGATTTGGCTTCGGCGAAGGTTTTTGCCAGATCGGCGGCTTTTTTAACGGCTTCTTCCTGTTGTTGCTCACCACGCCAAGTCGCCAGAAGGTCTTTGCGGATGCTGTCAAATGGCTTCAATGCTGAAGGCGTAATTTTATCCGTACGCACAATGAAGTATCCGCCGGGTTCGCCTTCATATTCCATAAGGGTGCTTTGCTCCCCTTCATTTTGTTCATACCCGGCTTTGGCGACGGTTTGAATGGCAGGAACATCAGGATTGCTTTGCCCATTGGCAGTCACAGCCGGAAGGGAAAGGGCTTTTAGGCCTTGCAATTTTGCAGCTTCTTCAAGTGTGGCACCAGAGGAAACAGCATCTTCAACCGCAATGGATTTGTCATAGATAGCGGTCATGATTTTGTCAGAGCGCAAGGCTTTTTCAACGTCTGCTTTGGCCTCGGCAAACGGTTTCGTACTTGCCGGACGAATATCGACCACTTTAAACACGTGCCAGCCAAGCGGTGTTTGAATCGGCGGCAACACAGCACCTTTTTCCGCGGCAAAGGCCGGATTAGAAATGGATGCAAGCAGGCTGTTATGTGTCACCCAACCCAAATTGGTCAGGGTGGCTTTTTGCTCTGCAGCAACAGTTTTCAGTGCGCGACCTTCTTTCAGGGCTTTCGCGACTTTTTCCGCATCTTCCTTAGATTTACTAAGGATTTGGCTAAGATTGCGGGTTTCCTGAACGCTGAACAGATTGGTGTGTTCTTCGTAGTACGCTTTCAGATCATCTTCGGTAAACGTCAGGGCCTTGCCGACGGCTTCCGGTGTAATCAGCAAAACGGTAAGCTTACGGGTTTCGGGTGCAGTGTACCGGGCGGCATTATCGTTTTGATAGGCTTTGAGGGCCTCATCACCCGGATCTTTTGGCTGAGGCATGTCAGAAGCCGCTACTGTGAAGTAATCTACGGTGCGTTGTTCACCTTCATAGCGCAGCAATGTATCAACAAGGATTTGTGGTGCGACAACTGGGCCGGTTACAGAGTCAATCAGGCGTTGACGGGTTAGATCATTGCGGGTCATAGCCAGAAAATCGACTTCATTATATCCGTTTTGTTCCAGTACACGACGGAAGCGATCACGGCTGAATTTCCCGGTTTCATCAAGAAACGCCGAATTGGACATAATCAAGTGCTGCATGGCGTTATCGCTGACACCAACGTTGATGTCTTTTGCCGCAGCGTCCAGCAGGGCGCGGCTGGCAAGTTGAGACAGCACATTATTGAACACGCCGAACTTTGCCGCATCTTCCACAGTCAGCTGTGGGCCGAATGATTGCCGCAGGTTTTGTAGCTCTCGCATAAAGGCGCGTTTGGCCTGAAGTGTGGTGACGTCCACTTCACCGACGCTGATGACGGCCTCCCTGTTCGGATTGGTGCGCAGCATATCTGCAACGCCCCATGCCCCGAATGCAACGATCAGGACGGCAAACAGAATTTTCGCCATAAGAGTGGAAAAAAAGCGACCGACGGAATTTGACATGGTTCAGCACATTCCAGACTAAAAGAAAACAGTGTGTTCGTGCGCTATACGTCCAAAGATATTTAGGCACACGAAGGCTTGCCGAGATAATAGGGGGCGTGCCCGGTTCGCCGCAAGGCATAAAGTCGATGAATTCGAGGTCTTCACATTTTCTATCAATGCGCTGTATTGTACAAACATCACAAACATTTGCCATTCCATGACAGGAGTTTACGACCATGACGACCCGCCGCCCGTTGATTGCAGGTAACTGGAAAATGAACGGCCTTAGCACTGACGGGCAGGCTTTGGCCGCCGGATTGGCTGCTGAGGTAAAAGATGGTTCCGCATTAGCCTGTGATGTGCTGATCTGTCCTCCGTTTACCTTAATTGACCGAGCATTAAACGCAGTGCAAGGAACCGCAGTGATGGTTGGCGCGCAGGATTGCCACACAGCGGAAAAAGGCGCGCATACTGGTGATGTCGCGCCAGAGATGCTGAAAGACCTTGGGTGTTCACATGTTATTGTCGGTCACTCTGAACGTCGTGCGGATCATGGGGAAAGCAACGCTGTTGTCAAAGCCAAGGCAGAGGCCGCATTGCGCGCCGGGCTTGTTGCTGTTGTCTGTGTTGGTGAAACCGAGGCAGAACGAGATGCAGGGGACACGGAAACCGTGGTGACTCGTCAAGTGCGCGAGTCCCTTCCAATAGGAAGCACGGCCAAGACCGTTGTTGTGGCTTACGAACCGGTTTGGGCCATCGGTACCGGGCGGACGCCAACCCCGGAAGATGCTCAGGCCGTCCATGCTGCTATTCGGGCTGAACTGACGACGCAGTTGGGGGCTGAGGCAAACAACATGCGCCTGCTGTACGGTGGTTCAGTAAAACCATCGAATGCCAAGGAATTGATGGGGCAAGCTGACATCGACGGAGCACTGGTTGGTGGTGCGTCTTTGAAAGTTGATGACTTTATGGGGATCGTCTCCTGTTATCACTGATCCGTTGCTGTAAATCGTTTTTCCTGAAAAAAAACGAAATCCGTGCTGGTCAAACACGTGTTGTGCGATTAAAAAGACGCGAACACGTGTTGCCGTATGGCAGCACTCCACAATTCTGTAGGGGTTAAAGCGTCACATGTTGACCGTTATTCTGGTTGTTCATTTGCTGCTGACCATTGCCATGGTCGGCCTGATCCTTATGCAAAAGTCTGAAGGTGGCGGCCTTGCGACTGGCGGTGGTGCCTCCGGTGGTGCGGGCTTCTTGTCCGGCCGGGCCAAGGGGAACATCCTCAGCCGAGCAACCGTGACCCTGGCTATCTGTTTTATGGTGACTTCAATCCTGCTGGCAGTCATGGCTTCTATGAAGACCCGCGGTGAAGATGACCTGCTGAAGGTTCTTATGGGGAACGCACAGACTGCGAACCCTGTTGTTGAAGAACCTGTCGAACCTGTGGTGCCGACACCGAAGGTCGTACCGCAACCGGAAGCTTCCGGTTCGGCTCCGTCAGCACCGGCTGCGGACAGCGAACCTCCGGTACCGCCGCAAAGTAATTAAGACAAAGGAGTCGGCTTTGAATTCTCGTGAAGGCAAAGCCGCAGTCATTTTGAAACCAGCGCCTGCACACTATATGCATGGTGCTGGTTTCTTTAAGTGTGTTTTCAATATAAAATAACGCCCGCGTATAAATCAGGAACGAACGAACTTCGTACGTACTCCCTGGATTATATCGGGCTGTTTCCAGAAAAAAGGGTAGGGTGTCTGATGACCCGCTTTATTTTCATTACCGGTGGTGTGGTGTCCTCTTTAGGTAAGGGGCTTGCCTCCGCCGCTCTTGGTGCTGTCTTGCAGGCACGTGGGTATAAAGTACGCCTGCGTAAGCTGGACCCGTATTTGAACGTCGATCCCGGGACCATGAGTCCTTATCAACACGGTGAAGTATTCGTGACCGACGACGGCGCGGAAACCGACCTTGACCTTGGACACTATGAACGGTTTACAGGGGTGTCTTCCCGTCGCTCCGACAACATTACGACTGGTCGTATTTATTCCAACGTGATTACCAAGGAACGCCGTGGTGATTATCTTGGTGGGACAGTGCAGGTTATTCCGCATGTCACCGATGCCATTAAGGAATTCGTCGTCAGCGATGTGACTGACGAGGACTTTATCCTGTGCGAAATTGGTGGCACGGTCGGTGATATTGAAAGCCTGCCGTTCCTTGAAGCCATCCGTCAGTTGCATAACGACCTTGGTCGTGATCGGTCCATGTTTATCCATCTGACGTTGTTGCCCTATATTGCAACGGCAGGCGAACTGAAAACTAAGCCGACACAGCACTCTGTGAAGGAACTCCTTAGTGTTGGTATTCAGCCGGATATTCTGTTGTGCCGTACTGACCGTCCGATCCCGGAAAATGAACGCCGTAAAATTGCACAATTCTGTAACGTGCATAAGGACTGCGTAATTCCGGCATTGGATGACGTCAGTATTTACAATGTGCCGATCAGCTATCACGAAGAAGGCATGGACGTTCAGGTGTGCAAACACTTTAACCTGCCTTGCGACAAAGAACCGGATTTGAGTGTCTGGGCCGACATTGTCAAACGTGCCATCCAACCTGATGGTGAAGTGACCGTCGCAGTGATTGGTAAGTACATTGAATTGCTGGATGCTTATAAATCACTGGCAGAGGCTTTGAACCACGGCGGTATCGCGAACAATGTTCGCGTAAATCTGAAGTGGATGAACTCGGAAGTGTTTGAAGGTGAAGACGCTGAGGAAACCTTGCGCGAATTGGAAGATATTCACGCAATTATGGTTCCGGGTGGCTTTGGTGAACGTGGCGCAGAGGGTAAAATCCGCGCGGCTCAGTTCGCTCGTGAACGCAAAATTCCGTACTTTGGCATTTGTTTCGGTATGCAGATGGCTGTGATTGAAGCAGCTCGAAACCTTGCCGGGATGAATGGTGCCGGTTCGACAGAATACGGCTCCCCGCATGAGCCTGTCGTCGGTTTGATGACTGAATGGGTGAAAGATGGGGAAATTCAGGCCCGTGCTGCCGATAGTGATCTTGGCGGAACCATGCGTCTTGGTGCTTATGAATGTCTGTTGAAACCGGGAAGCCGAGTTGCAGAGATTTACGGCACAGAACGTATCTCGGAACGTCACCGCCACCGCTATGAAGTGAACGATAAGTTCACATCACAGTTAGAACGGGTTGGTCTGTCTATTTCCGGTCGTTCCCCGGATGGGGTTTTGCCGGAAATCGTCGAATACCCAGATCATCCGTGGTTTATCGGCGTGCAGTTCCACCCGGAATTGAAATCCAAACCGTTTGAACCGCATCCGCTGTTCAAGTCGTTCATCAAGGCTGCGATCGAACACTCCCGTTTGGTCTAAGTCAGGTTTTATTGGTTGTCAGGATTTGTCATGACACATACCGTTGATATTCGTGGCCTGAAGCTGGCGAATGATCGTCCCTTGGCGTTGATTTCCGGCCCGTGCCAAATGGAAACCCGTGATCACGCCATGATGTGCGCTGAAGCATTGGCAAAAATGGCGGATGATTTGAAAATTCCGTTTATTTTTAAATCATCCTTCGACAAGGCCAATCGCACCAGCGCCAGTGGTCAACGGGGAATTGGTCTAAAAGCGGCTTTGCCGGTGTTTCAAGAAATTCGTGAAACTTTCGGCTGTCCGGTTTTGACGGATGTCCATGAATCCTGGCAATGTGATGAACTGAAAGACGTCATCGACATTTTGCAAATTCCGGCCTTCTTGTGCCGCCAGACAGATTTGTTGTTGGCTGCTGCAAAAACCGGTTGCGTGGTAAATGTTAAAAAAGGTCAGTTCCTTGCGCCGTGGGATATGAAAAACGTTGTTGGCAAGCTGGAAAGTGCCGATACGGATCGTATCTTGCTGACGGATCGTGGGACATCCTTTGGTTACAATACGTTGGTGACGGATATGCGCGGATTGCCGATTATGGCACAGAGCGGATATCCCATCGTTTTTGATGCGACGCACTCTGTCCAGCAACCGGGTGGGCAGGGCACTGCGTCTGGTGGGCAACGTGAGTTTGCCTCCGTTCTTGCACGTGCTGCTGTGTCCTTGGGCATTGCTGCCGTGTTTATTGAGGCGCATGACAATCCTGATGTTGCTCCGTCTGATGGTGCCAACATGATTGCCCTGCGAGATATGCCGGCATTGCTGGCGACCCTGAAAGCATTCGATGAGTTGGCAAAGGCTCATCCCATTTCAATTGGCTGACCTGAAACGAGGACATCATGACATCGATCATTGATATTAATGCCCGTGAGATTTTGGACTCCCGCGGCAACCCTACTGTGGAAGTTGACGTGCTTCTGGAGACCGGCGTTCTTGGTCGTGCAGCTGTTCCGTCAGGTGCATCCACCGGCGTTCACGAAGCCGTGGAACTGCGTGACGGCGATAAAGACCGTTACATGGGAAAAGGCGTTCAACGTGCTGTTGAAGCCGTCAATGGTGAAATCTTTGACGCCTTGGTCGGTATGGATGCAGAAGAGCAAATGTTGATCGACAACATGATGCTTGAGCTTGATGGGACGGAAAACAAATCCCGTTTGGGTGCTAACGCAATTTTGGGCGTGTCTTTGGCAACGGCGAAGGCTGCGGCTGAGGAAATCGGCCTGCCACTGTACAATTACATTGGTGGTACCTTTGCCCATACCCTGCCTGTGCCGATGATGAATATCATCAACGGTGGCGCTCATGCCGATAACCCGATCGACATTCAGGAATTCATGATTATGCCGGTGGCAGCACCGACCATCATGGATGCTGTGCGTTCCGGTGCTGAAATCTTCCATACCCTGAAAAAACTGTTGAGTGATGCGGGCTTGGCAACGGGTGTCGGTGATGAGGGTGGTTTTGCTCCGAATCTGAAATCCGCTGATGAAGCTTTGTCTTACATCATGAAGGCCATTGAAGGCGCAGGTTACAAACCGGGTGAAGACATCGTTCTGGCCCTGGATGCTGCTTCCAGCGAATTCTATAAAGATGGCAAATATGTTCTGGCTGGTGAGGGTAAAACCCTTGATGCAGATGGTATGATTGCATACTACGCTGACCTGTGTGAACGCTATCCGATCTTCTCCATCGAAGATGGTTGCCATGAAGATGACTGGGAAGGCTGGGAACGTTTGACTGCGGCTTTGGGCGATCAAATCCAGTTGGTGGGTGATGACCTGTTTGTGACCAATTCCAAACGCCTGAGCCAAGGTCTGGAACGCGGTACGGCAAACTCAATTCTGGTCAAAGTCAACCAAATCGGTACGCTGACTGAAACTCTGCAAACCATGGAAATGGCCCACCGCCATGGTTATACCTGTGTCATGTCTCACCGTTCCGGTGAAACCGAAGACGCAACCATTGCAGATATCGCTGTTGCAACAAATTGCGGTCAAATCAAAACCGGGTCTCTGTCCCGTTCTGACCGCTTGGCAAAATACAATCAGTTGATCCGTATCGAAGAAGAACTGGGTGCTACTGCTAAATATGCCGGAACCAGCATCTTCGGTTAATAGATCAGTCACCAATTTTGAATACAGTGGGGTCGTTCCGTATCAGGAGCGGCCTCATCTTTTTGTGTGGTCGGATGTTCGTTGTCTGTTCGCAACACTTTGGGGTATTTGGCGAAGAAACGACAAATTGGACCGCGTTCACGACTCGTACACCATTGCATGGGTGAATCGGCTGTGATTCACTGGGCTTAGAACTTAACCTTATTGGGATCATTGAATAATGCGCATGCGGACAACATTGCAATCACGTATTCGCGTGGTGTTTATGCCTCTGCTGCTGGTCGCACTGGGTGGGTATTTCAGTTTTCACATGATTAATGGGGACAGGGGGCTTCTGGCCTACCATGATTTGTCGTTGGCAATTGCGGAAGCCAAACAAATTCAGAAAGAAACCCATCAGAAACGTGTCGTGCTGGAGCATCGTGTCAGTTTACTGCGGCCTGAGAGCCTTGATCTGGATATGGTTGAAGAACGGGCGCGGGTGTTGCTGGATTTGGCGCGACCGGGTGATGTTGTTGTGCTGGGGCACACGCTTTAACCACCGTATTTCGTTGTTTGTTTTTTGCCGGAGCAATGCTCCGGTTTTTTTTATGGTTTTTCCGCGACGTGCATTGGCATTTGCCATTATGGAACCTATATGTTCGGGTAGTGGGTCTACCTATACTGAAACTTTAACTGAACATTGGTTAATAATATTATTATCCTTTAATTTCATATGGTTAGACTGATATATTTGATTTCTGTTATGCTTGAAAAATCCATCAGTTCCGTATAAACCTTAGCCCATGAGAGAAAACCGCCGCATGCATGCTGCCTGAAAGTGTAAGTCGCTGATCTGTGTAGCTGCATCGTAGCCGTCAAAGGGAGAGATACCGTGAGTGCAAATGCCAAACGGACAACGCGCCGGTCAACGGCCAAGCCAACCCCGGTCCCACCTGAAGACCTTCTAAATTATTATCGCACCATGTTGTTGATCCGCCGCTTTGAAGAAAAAGCGGGGCAATTGTATGGCATGGGGCTGATCGGCGGTTTTTGCCATTTGTACATCGGTCAAGAAGCGGTTGTGACCGGTTTGCACTCTTTGGCGATGGAACAGGATGCTGTGATTACCAGCTATCGTGACCATGGACATATGCTGGCTTGTGACATGGATCCGAAAGGCGTCATGGCGGAGCTGACCGGACGCGAAACCGGGTATTCCAAAGGCAAAGGCGGCTCCATGCATATGTTTAGCCGCGAAAAGAACTTTTTTGGTGGTCACGGCATTGTTGGTGCTCAGGTTCCGCTGGGAACCGGATTGGCATTTGCCCAGAAGTACCGCGGCGAGAAAGCCGTCACGTTCTGTTATCTTGGTGATGGCGCAGTAAACCAAGGCCAAGTGTATGAAAGCTTCAACATGGCTGCGCTGTGGGATTTGCCCGTTGTCTACGTGATTGAAAACAACAAGTACGGCATGGGTACCTCGGTTGAACGTGCATCCTCTAATGTGGAGCTGTTTAAACGTGGGCAGGCCTATGGTATTCCGGGCTTGCAAATTGATGGTATGGACGTTGTGCACGTTCGCCAACAGGCAGAGCAAGCTGTCGCGGATGTGCGCGCGGGGAAAGGCCCGGTGGTTTTGGAATTACAAACCTATCGCTATCGCGGGCACTCCATGTCTGACCCGGCAAAATACCGCTCCAAGGAAGAGGTAAGCCGCATGCGGCAAGAGCATGACCCCATCGACAATGCCAAAAATATGCTTTTGGAGAGTGGTATTATTGATGAAGCAGGGCTGAAGGCCATTGACCGTGAGGTTAAAGCGGTCGTTAGCGAAGCTGCCGACTTCTCACAATCCAGTGCAGAGCCGGATGTATCCGAATTGTTCACAGACGTTTTGTTGGAGGCTTAACTCATGCCGATTTCTGTTTTGATGCCTGCACTGTCTCCGACTATGACTGAAGGCAAATTGGCCCGGTGGTTGGTTAAAGAAGGTGACGAAGTTTCCTCCGGCACCGTTCTTGCTGAGGTCGAGACCGACAAAGCCACCATGGAAGTGGAATGTGTCGACGACGGTATTATGGGGAAAATTCTGATTGAAGAGGGGGCTGAAAATGTTCCCGTCAACACCCCAATTGCATTGATCCTTGAAGAGGGTGAAGATGCATCCGCTCTTGACGGCGCAGTACCTGCCGCGGCACCGCCTCAGCCCGCTGAAGAGGAAGAGGCTGCTGTTGCAGTGGAAGTCATTCCGCCATCGGCTCCGGCACCATCTGCTGCCTCGGCTGTCGCTGTGACTGCTCTGGACAGTAATAATCCACTGGATATTACGCGTACTGCATACAGCCTTGATGATCCGGTGACGGAACCGGAAGCCGCATTTACTAACCCAAAACAGCAAACGGTGCGTGAAGCCTTGCGCGATGCAATGGCTGAGGAAATGCGCCGCGACAAAGACGTATTCCTGATGGGTGAGGAAGTTGCGCAATACAACGGCGCGTATAAGATTTCACAAGGCCTGCTGGATGAGTTCGGTGAACAGCGTGTCATTGACACACCGATCACGGAAATGGGCTTCACCGGCCTTGGCGTTGGTGCTGCGCTTGCAGGGCTGAAGCCGATTGTCGAGTTTATGACGTTCAACTTCTCTATGCAGGCTATTGATCACGTAATTAACTCTGCGGCTAAGACACTTTATATGTCTGGCGGGCAACTTGGGGCTCCGATTGTGTTCCGTGGGCCAAATGGTGCTGCGGCGCGGGTTGGTGCTCAGCATTCGCAATGCTATGCATCTTGGTATGCCCATTGCCCGGGATTGAAGGTAATTTCCCCATATTCCGCATCCGATGCCAAAGGGCTTCTGAAATCGGCAATTCGAGATCCAAATCCGGTGATCTTCCTTGAAAATGAGCTGATTTATGGTCAGACCTTTGACGTGCCGGATACGGATGATTACATCGTGCCGATTGGCAAAGCCGCGATCAAACGCGCCGGGCAGCATGTGACGATTACTGCCTTTTCGCGCATGGTTGGGGTTGCTCTTGCCGCTGCTGAAGAGCTGGCTAAAGAAGGCATCGAACTGGAGGTCATTGACCTGCGGACCATTCGTCCGTTGGACTTGCCGACCATTGTTCATTCCGTGAAGAAAACAAATCGCATCATCAGCCTTGAAGAAGGCTGGCCGTTTGCCGGTATTGGCTCTGAAATCGTTTCTACGATTTGCGAATATGCATTTGATTGGCTGGATGCACCGCCACTGCGTGTTACCGGAAAGGATATTCCGCTTCCGTATGCCGTGAATCTGGAAAAGATTTCCTTGCCAGAAGTATCTGACGTCATTGCTGCCGTTAAGGCCATTTACACCCGTTGATCGGGAAGGGGAGTTATCAACAATGCCTATTGAGATTTTAATGCCGGCCTTGTCCCCGACCATGACTGAGGGAACGTTGGCCAAATGGAATGTCAAAGAAGGTGATACAGTCGTATCAGGCGATATCATCGCGGAAATTGAAACCGATAAAGCCACTATGGAGCTTGAAGCTGTTGATGAAGGCACCATTGGTAAGATTCTGATTGATGCCGGAACGCAAAACGTTCCGGTGAACCAGCCTGTGGCAATCTTACTTGAAGAAGGGGAAGATGCCTCGGCTATGGATGCAATGCAGAGCAAACCCGAGCCTGTAGCACCTGTCGCGACTGAAACCCAGAAACCGACAGCGCCAATTCAGGCACCAAAGTCTTCAGATAGCAGTGCCGCTGCTGCCGGACTGATGATGGGGTTTGGTGGTTTTGATCTGGATGCTCCGGCGGCTCGGGTGTTTGCGTCACCCTTGGCACGCCGTGTTGCCAAAAATGCCAACGTTGATATCGCACAGGTCAAGGGCACAGGCCCCCGTGGGCGTATCATCCGCAAGGACGTGGAAGAGGCCATCGCCAACGGTACGGTTCAGAATATGGATGCGGAGATTGAGGCAGCTATGGCTGTGGCTATGGGTGTGAAAGCTCCGAAATCTGACGATAAACCGGCATCGGCACCGAAATCTGCTGCTCCTGCCGCCGACTACGGGACGCCATACACGGAAGAACCTCATTCCGGCATGCGCAAAATTATTGCAAGCCGTTTGACGGAATCAAAGCAAACTGTTCCGCATTTTTACGTCACTATGGATGTGAATTTGGATGAACTGTTGGCCATGCGTGGCACGATCAATGAGCGGGCCAAAGATAAAGGCGGGCAAAAAATCTCCGTTAACGACTTTATCATTCGTGCGTGTGCGCTTGCTTTGAAAAATGTTCCGGAAGCCAACGTGTCGTGGACCGACACAGTTATGCGCCAATTCAGTCGTTCAGACATTTCGGTTGCGGTTGCAACACCGTCAGGATTGCTGACTCCCGTAGTGCGTGGGGCATGCAGCAAGTCACTGGGCAATATTTCCACGGAAATGCGCGATCTTGCCGGTCGTGCCCGTGATGGCAAATTACTGCCGGAAGAATACCAAGGCGGCACGTTCAGCATTTCCAATCTGGGTATGTTTGGTGTTCGGGAATTTGCCGCGATTATTAATCCTCCGCAATCAATGCTGTTGGCAGTTGGAACAACTGAACAGCGCCCGATTGTCAAGGATGGGGCATTATCTATTGCGACGATGATGAGTTTAACCTTGTCATGTGATCACCGTTGCATTGACGGCGCACTGGGTGCCAAGTTCCTTGGTGAAGTTAAATCCTTGCTTGAAGATCCTATGTCTATCCTTTTGTAAGGATTGATTAGTTTTCTTTAAGGATTGATAAGGGAGCCATCGTTATGGCAGATACGAATTTCGATCTTGTTGTGCTGGGTGCTGGTCCGGGCGGCTACGTTGCCGCCATTCGTGCCGCACAACTCGGGATGAAAACCGCAATCGTGGAAAAGGCGCATTTAGGCGGTATTTGCCTGAATTGGGGCTGTATTCCGACCAAAGCACTTTTGAAATCTGCGGAAGTCTATCGGGAAATGCAGCACGCTGCATCCTATGGGGTGTCCGCTGACAATATCAAATTTGATTTGGATGCGATCGTGAAACGATCCCGTGGTGTATCTGCCCAACTTGCTGGTGGTGTTAAGCATCTTCTGAAGAAGAATAAGGTGACCGTGTTTGAAGGCCATGGTCGCCTCAACGGGCCGGGCAAATTGAATGTTGTCAATGATGGTAAGACGGTTGCTGATCTCTCCGCCAAACATATCATCATTGCGACAGGTGCCCGTGCCCGCCATCTTCCGGGGCTGGAAGCGGACGGCAAACTGGTCTGGACGTATCGTGAGGCCATGACGCCGGACGTGATGCCTAAGTCTTTGTTGGTTGTTGGTTCCGGTGCAATCGGTATCGAATTCGCAAGCTTCTATAACACCTTGGGTGTGCAAACCACGGTGGTTGAAGTTATGGATCGTGTTTTGCCGGTGGAAGATGCAGAAATTTCCGGCATTGCATTGAAAGCATTTAAAGCTCAGGGAATGGATGTTCGGGTTAGCACCACTGTCAAGGCTTTAAAACGTAACGATAACTCTGTGACTGTTACGCT
>JAALLQ010000178.1_pt1 | contig 20886 bp, 21 predicted proteins | sample 7245921 | NCBI WGS metagenome assembly JAALLQ01 (sample SAMN13049200, study PRJNA578106) | oil field metagenome | isolation source: filtered produced water from oil reservoir B7 | place: USA:offshore Texas | collected 2016 | reverse complement strand
TACCAATACAGAAAAAATGAAAAAAGCGGACGTGGACGTGTGGATGGCACGAACAGGTCGGCAGTGTTAGATAGCAGGTCCGATGCGATGAATCTGTGAACCGTATCTCTGAAGCCACCGTTTTGCTGGTTGCGTGTGGGGGGTGATGGTTTCCACCACGGTCCAGAAACGTGGGCCATGGGACATTTCCGCAAGATGTGCCACTTCATGGGCCGCCACATATTGCAAAACCCAGTCCGGAGCAAAAACCAGCCGCCAAGAAAAGCGTAAAGTACCGTCCGTTGCGCAACTGCCCCAACGTCCACGGGCATCGGATAGAGAAATCCTGTGGATCGGGCGCAGGGTATGGGTCGTGGCAGCCGTGGCAAAGGCAAGGTCACAGGCGGTGCGCAATTCCTGCTGTGCCCGTTTGCGCAGGGCATCGCGGACGCGGCGGGCAAAAAACTCCGCCTGTCCACCGACGGTCAGCACCCACTGTTCACCATCTTTATGCCAATGGGTGCGCGCCGAGGGATCATGATGTAACGTCAGCTTCGTTCCCAAAAACGGCAGGATGGCACCATCTTCGAATGATTGGCGTGCGGGCAGTTCGGCGGCACGGCGGGACAGGACGTCAGAATGGTCTTGTAAAACCTGACATAGCATTTTGGCGGAACAAGATGGTGGCGCACTGATGCGTAGGGTATCGGTCAGGCCGCAGACCCGCATGGTGATCCGTTTGGTTCCTGACCGTTGTCGCAGCACCACGGGCCAAGTCTCGGTTCCCAATTGCCAATGTTCAGGGAATGACGCGCGTGTAAACAGTCGTCGGATCACAAGTCATCCCAACCAACGATGTGGTCTTCGAAATCAATCACTTCATCTTCGGATATGGCACGACCAACGACGGAGACTCCCGCCTGATGCACCGCATTGCGGTCGCCACAAATCAGGTAGTGCCAACTTGGCAAGGGCTTACCCTCGGACAACAGGCGATAGGCACAGGTCGCGGGCAACCACGGCAGTTTGTGTGCGGTTTTGGGTGTCAGGCGCACACAATCCGGGACATGGATGCGGCGACGGGCGTAGTCTTTGCACAGTCCGGTTTTCACATCCAGCAAACGGCAAGACACGTTGGTAAAGGCCAATTCGCCCGTATCCTCGTCCTGAAGTTTATGCAGACAGCATTTGCCGCAGCCATCACACAGGGCTTCCCATTCCGCATGGGTCATTTGGGACAACGATTTGTTTTCCCAATAGTTCGGGACAAGGTCGGTCATGCAGAAGTCTCTTGGTCAATCAGGTGCATAAAGGAGCCGTAGACACTGCCACGGACTTGTCCGACCGTTCCCTTATCGGTTCCGGCGGCGTCAGTAATGGCAAACAGCGGATCGCTGGGGTCCTCAGCAATGATTGAGGCATAATGGAATTCGTGGGCGCGGACAATACTTCCTTTGGCAGCGAATGGCGCATCTGCCAAAACTGTGGCAACGCGATATCCCATGTGCAGGCGGCGTTTGGCATAGCTGGTTTGCAGCGGTAGCAGGCCGAGCATGGCATGATCCGTACCGTCTTTATCGGTCAGAACCTCGCCCAATGTCATGTAGCCACCGCATTCACCGAACACGGGTTTATTGGCAGTGGCAGCGGCGCGCACGCCATCAAGGAAGACTCCGGCAGCAGCAATTTGTCCCGCATGCAGTTCAGGATAGCCACCGGGCAGGTAAACCGCATCGCAGTCTGCCGCAGGGGCTTCGTTGGCAAGGGGGGAGAAAAAGCTGATCTCGGCCCCGGCAGCGCGCCAGCCGGAAATCAGGGTCGGGTAGCAAAAGCCAAAGGCCACATCACGGGCCACTGCAATCCGTTGCCCCATGGGAGGGATCAGAACCGGTGCCGTAACAGATGCGACACTGGGGATATTGGCGGGGCGTGCCAATTCCAGCAGGGCGTCCATATCAATTTTGCTGGCGATCAGGTCGGCAGCTTGATCAAGGAAACCGGGCAGGTCCGGGTGCTCATGGGCTTGCACCAAGCCCAGATGCCGTTCCGGCACACCGATGCCTTGGGTTTTCGGAATACCGCCAAGGATTTTCACACCGGGAACCGCGGCTTGGGTGGCTTCCACCAGTATTTCCATATGGCGGCCCATGCCCACGTTGTTAAAGATCACGCCAGCAATGGCAACATCCGGGTCATGACTGGCAAAACCGCGAACCACGGCAGCGGCAGAGGATGCTTGCCCCTTGACGTTGACGACCAGGACCACGGGCCATCCGGTCAATCGCGCCAGTGCTGCGGTTGATCCATTTCGGCATGGATCGGTGCCGCCCGGCACCATGGCTCCGTCAAACAGCCCCATGACACCTTCTGCCAGGATCAGGTCACCATGAGCTTCCAAACCACTGACCAATCCGGTGATGGTGTCTGGGCGCATAGCCCATGTATCCAGATTGATGCACGGCGCGCCGGAAGCTTCGGTATGGAATGCCGGGTCGATGTAGTCAGGACCGACCTTGGCAGAGGCCATGGTCAAGCCGCGCTTCCGAAAGGCCCGCAACAGGCCGAGCGTCGTCAGGGTCTTGCCGGAACCGGAGGCCGGAGCGGCAAGAATAAAGCCGGGCGTGCGCGAGGTTGCGGTCATGGTTGGGTCTCCTTGGTCGTCTCAGGGCGAGCATGGGATGTTATTTCATGCGGCATGTGTTTAATCACGTCTTGGATGGCATTGGCAAGCAATCGCGGCTCAACCGTGTGTTCGAAGTGACGGATAAAGTGCCCGTCCGTATCCATCAGATAGATGGCGGCAGAGTGATCAACCAGATAGTCAGCCATGCCTTGGCCTTCGATAATTTCATAGTGAGCCTGATAGGCATGGACCATGGCGTCGATCTGTTCACGGGTCCCGGTTAGGCCAAGGATATTGCTGTGAAAATGCGGGGTATAGGCGGCAAGGGCCTCGAGCGTATCCCGGTCCGGGTCGACGGAAACAAATATGGCCTGAGTTTCGGCAAGTTCCTCCGGCGTTAAGAGGTCAAAGGCATCGGCAATATTAATTAGGCTGGTCGGGCAGACATCCGGGCAGAAGGTATAGCCAAAGTAGACCAGCAGGATTTTTCCTTTGAAATCTTGTTCTGTGCGGATGGTGCCGTCGGACGCGGTCAGCGTGAACGGGCCGCCCAGCTCCGGCTGTGTCTGTTGTGCTTGTTGCACCAATCCCCAAGATAGGGCCAGCAGTAGGATCGCGTTTCCGGCAAACAGGATTGGCAAAATCCGTTTCATAAAGGCGCGCCAGCGGTCCATGATCCAGCTTCCGGCAACCCCAAGCCCGGCAAGGGCCGGGGCGGTACCGATCCCGAATGCAGCCATGGCAAACATACCCCCGATGGGGTCACCGCTGGCGGCGGCGGCGGCAAGGGCGGCATACACCAAGCCGCAGGGAATAAAGCCCAGAACCATGCCGAGCAGGTATCCACGCCAGCCAATGGGTTTGGCGAACAGCGGCTTGGCAACGCGTTCAGCCAAGCCGACCATGGGGTTGTTTTCTGCCAATCGGAACGGTAAGTGTATTCCAAAGCGGGGTAGGGCATAGCCCAGAAAACCAAGGGCCGCAAAGGCCAGCAAGGCCGCAGCCACATAAGAGGTTGTGGTGTTATCCGGCATGATACCGAACACGCCCCCGGCAAAACCGCCCAATACGGTATAGGTGGTGATCCGACCCAAATGATATGGCAACAGCAAACCGCCGGAGACCCGGTGCCATTCCCGCATGTTCGTGGCAGAAACGTTTTCAAGGCGGCAACTGACCTGAGCCATGACAAATGGACCACACATGCCGACACAGTGGCTGATTGAGCCAAGAAAGCCGGTCAGGAACAGGGCAACGATCAGGTTACCGTGTTGTTCGACGACGGCGGCACAGTGGGCCGCGCCGGAGCCAAGATACACCATCAGCAACGATTGCGAGTCCATTGGTCCCCCTCCGTTTGGTCAGATGGGTCATAGGGTGCGACCGTTCTTCTGTAATTGCAAGCATGTAACAAATCAGTTGACGCCCGCGGCGGATCGGTCCAATCATCCCCGGCAAAGGAAGGACCATGCCTGAAACATTCGCCACGCTTGACCAATTCTGGATTTTGCTGATCGCCCTGACCATTGATGCGGTGATCGGCGACCCACACGCCTTGTACCGGGTTATTCCGCACCCGGTGATGGTTCTGGGCAACCTGATTTCGTGGCTGGAGGCTCGGTGGAACCGTCCGGAACGGTCCAATGCAGCCCGCAAACGTTTGGGGGTGTGCCTGCTGTTGGTGATGATCACCATCAGTTATGGGGCTGGCTTTGCCATTGTTCAGGCTCGGTTGGCGATCCCTTACGGTTGGGTTCTGGAAGTGGTCATGGTGTATTTGCTGATCGCACAGAACGATCTGTATAAGCACGTCAATGCCATCGCCAATGGTTTACGGGATCATGGTATTGAAGGCGGACGGCAGGCGGTGGCGATGATTGTTGCCCGCGATCCCAGTCGTTTGGATGAGGGCGGTGTCAGCCGTGCAGCCATTGAATCCTGCGCAGAGAATTATTCCGATGGCATCGTCAGCCCACTGTTCTGGTATGTGATGCTGGGCTTGCCCGGCCTGTTGGCGTTTAAGGCAGTCAGCACGCTGGATAGCATGATCGGTTATCTGAATGATAAGTATCGGGACTTCGGGTGGGCGTCCGCCAAATTCGATGATGTACTGAACTATGTTCCGGCCCGCCTGTCCGGTTGGATTTTTGTCGCGGCTGCGGCAGTGGTGCCGGGGGCGGATGCCAAACGTGCCCGCCGAATTATGCTCAGGGATTGTCGTATCCACCATTCCCCCAACGCGGGTTGGCCGGAAACCGCTATGGCAGGTGCATTGGGTGTTCGCTTGCTGGGGCCGCGCCAATATGACGGCTATAAGGTTGATGATCCGTGGATTGGCGAAGGACCGTTCGACCTGACATTCAGGGACATCAAGCGTGCCCTGAAAATCTATTTGGTCGCCTGTTGTATCAGCGCAGGGCTGGCTCTGGCTGTTTTTGCTCTTCTGGCATGGGTCTAGGCTCGCGGACTGTGGCGTTGGGTGGCGAGGTCCGCATCAATGCTGTCATCACGTGCTGCCAGTTCAATCCGCTCAGACACAATTGACGTGACAAGCGTTCGGTGATGCCTGCATTGCGCGGATTGTTCGCCAGTATCAGGCCTCGTAACGGTTCACGGCATTGGGCATACATTAAGCGCGTGATGGCGTTATCTGCGGCCCGTGTGCCAACCCCAACCCGAGAACACAAATCACAGGGGCGTTTGATGGATGCGTCTTGATTGCATGCCCATTGGACAGTGGCGACCCAGCAGCTGAGCGGCGCGCGCACGCCCTCAAGTATTGTGCCTTTGGTCACGCTGAATTGGCGACGGCATTTCCTGCATTTGTAACGTGGACGCTGGATATTGCGAATATTCAGCGCATACCCACTGTTATCACCACAACAAGGGCAGTGAATGGTGTTGGGCCAACGGATCCGGGCCAGTAGGGTTTCGGCTTCAGCTTCATGCATGGAAAATAACAGTTTTTATTCATGGAGTCGGGGCACTGTAGCGCATGAAGAAATATCGCGCAATGAGAATGCGTCGCATTTATATCTAGAGTAACCCAAGTGATTCTGTCATGTGCCATCTGGTGGCATGGCAGGAAGGCGTGAAAATAAATGCTTAAAATACAACCAGATAGGTTGAATTTGTGCCGCCGGGTTTCGCGAATATCCGATTTTGAATGTGGGTTACTCGGTGACAAGCCCCTGAAATGGCATGCTTTCGCGCTTTATATGATAATGATTATCAACTACAACAAGCGAGCCACACGAATCATCCATAGGGAATGGGTTGGGATGATCGTGCAAGCATAACTGCACTGTTGAAGTGTCGGTCTGCACCGAATGGGCGGTTGGTCGTACGCCTTCTTAACCCTGTCAGGTGAAGCATCATTCCGGTGCAGGCCGTTACTTCCACGAAAGGATGGATGATGAAAGTAATGTCAATTTTGCCGGTCGCTGCCATTGCAGCCTTTGCTTATGCAACTCCGGCTCAGGCTCATACGCCGCTGTGCGCTTGTTATGACAATGGGGACGGTACGGTGCTGTGTGAAGGCGGGTTTTCTGATGGATCGTCCGCTTCTGGTGTCGCGTTGTTTGTGAAGGATGACGGCGGGAAAGTCGTGCTTGAAGGCAAAATGAACGAAAACAGCGAGTTCGAATTTGCCAAGCCAAAAGGCAAATACACCGTGATGTTTGATGCCGGTGCCGGGCACCAGATCGTTATTTCCAGTGATGACATTGTTGAATAGGTAATCTGATGAAAAAGACTTTGACCCACGCCGCCCTTGCAGCTGCCATTGCTGTTGGCGGCACTGTTGTGGCGGCTTCGTCTGCTGAAGCACACTTTCAACTGCTGTATACGCCGCAAGTCAATTTGGAAGAAGCCGCGACTGTGCCGATGAAGCTTGTCTTCTGGCATCCCATGGAAAATGGTCACACCATGGACATGGGTCAGCCGGAGGAATTCTTTTATGTATTGAAAGGCAAAAAGACTGATCTGAAATCTGCGCTGAAGCCGATCACCTTCCACGGTGTGGATAGCAAAGCCAAGGCATTCGAAGCAGATGTGAAAATTCGCCGGAATGGTGATTACATCTTTGGTTTGGTTCCGGCCCCATACTATGAAAAAAGCGAAGATATCTATATCCAGCAAGTGACCAAGTCCTTTGTCAATAAAGGGCAACTGCCGACAGGTTGGAATGAACCGGTTGGTTTGCCGACGGAAATTGTGCCGTTGAACAAGCCGACAAATATTGTCGCCGGGTCTACGTTCTCTGGCGTTGTGCTGGCAGACGGTGAGCCGGTAGTCGGTGCGGAAATCGAAATCGAATACATCGCAGCCGAACCGGACATGAAAGCCAACAAACCGCAAAAAGCAACGGTGGGTCCGATGCCCGGTGGTGCAATTGTTGCCATCACGGATGCTGATGGCGTGTTCACTTTCGGTATTCCGAAAGCCGGGCATTGGGGGTTTGCTGCCCTTGGTTCCGGCCCGGCAAAAGAGTTTAAAGGCAAAGAGCTGAGCCAAGATGCTGTGATCTGGGTTCAAGCCTTTGACATGAAATAATCCCTACGGTGCTGTCGCTTTGGCATAGGTCGGGGAAGGCATAACAAACACCACATTGCAGCCATGTTTATGTGTTCCTTGGCTCTGACAGCACCACATCGCGCCCTGCTCCTCCCTCTTGGCAGGGCGCGATCTATTGTTTTGTAATTTTGAAAAAAGGTATCAGAGGATGACGCCGCAAATGTCGCAAACATCCGTCGATCAAGACCCGTTTTTGAGCCTTGATGATGTTAGGCAGGGTACGATTTGCATCGTGCGGGCTTTACACAGTCAGGGTGCGGTCCGACAGCGTTTGATGGACATGGGCGTTGTTCCAAAGTCGCAGGTGACGGTGGTGCGAAGCGCACCGCTGCGTGATCCGATTGAAATTCAGATTGGTGAGGCGTTTGTTGCCATTCGCCGGACGGAAGCGCGGGCGGTGGAGGTCGATTATGTCTGAGGCTCAAGCAATCCTGCCCGTACGTGACGGACTTGTTATTGCCCTTGCGGGACAGCAAAACGCGGGGAAGTCGACCTTATTTAACGCATTGACCGGCGTGCATCAGCATATTGCCAACTACCCCGGTGTAACGGTCGATAAGAAAAGCGGGTTTTACCGTGAAGGTGGTTGCCGTGTTGAGGTCGTGGATCTGCCCGGAACCTACAGTCTGACGTCCTATTCTTTGGAAGAACGGGTTGCGCGTCGCTTTTTAATGCAGGAACGCCCGGACGTTGTTGTGAACGTGTTGGATGCCAGCAATTTGAAGCGTGGCTTGCATTTGACGTTTCAGTTGCTGGAAATGGGTGCGCCAGTGGTGGTGGTCCTTAACATGATGGACGTGGCGGAACGCCGTGGTCTGTCCGTTGATTTGGAGCTTCTGGAGCAACGGCTGTGCGTGCCGATTGTTACGTGTGTTGGGCGCAAGGGCCTTGGCATTGAGGATTTGCGTCAGGCCATTATGGCGGCGGCGAAGACCAGTGAACGCGTGCCGCTGACCCTGAATTATGGAGTGGTGGATGCCGCGGTGACGGATCTACAACGCCTGATCAATGCGATCCCTAAAGTCAGTCAGGAAATATCAGCCCGGTGGCTGGCGACAAAACTGCTGGAAAGTGACAGCGGCGCAGCTGACTTCCTGAATCGACGTATGGATAATCCGCACGCGGTCCTGAACCATGCCCATGTGCAGCGGCAAGCATTTTACGTGACCAATGGCATGACTGCCGGGGATGCCATTGTCGCCGCCCGGGAAGATTTGGCAGCGGATATTGTCCGTACCTGTACGACGCAGGATCGTAAAGCCGCGGCTCCCTTATCGGAACGGGTTGACCGTTTTCTGTTGAATCGGTGGTTGGCGCCGGTTTTCTTGCTGCTGACGGTTTGGGCGATTTACGAGTTATCCATCGTGCAGGGCTATGAGTTGACCAAGGTAACATGGCCTTACCTTGCTGCTGCGCGCATTGCCATTGCCGATTGGCTGCCAGATGCCGGGTTCCTGTATGATCCACAGGTTCGATCATTGGGGTTGTGGCTGGTGGATTCCGCCAATACTTTGTTGAACTATGTGCCGATTTTCCTGATCCTGTTCGCCCTGATTGCCATGCTGGAAGATAGCGGCTATATGGCGCGGATCGCCTTTATTCTTGACCGGATTTTGCATCGGTTCGGATTGCATGGGCAGTCGACATTGCCGTTTATTTTGGCGGGGGTTTTTGCTGGGGGCTGTGCCGTTCCCGGTGTTATGGCGACCAAAGGCATTCCCGATGAACGGGCACGGATCGCAACGATCTTGACCGTACCGTTCATGAATTGTCTCGCGAAGGTTCCTTTATATACGCTGCTGATCAACATCTATTTTGCCGATCACAAGGGATTGGTGTTGTTTTACCTGTCGACCATTACGGTAATATTTGCCCTGTTGGTGGCGAAATTGCTTTCGGTGACGGTACTCCGCAATAAGGAAACCGCGCCGTTCGTTATGGAATTGCCCCATTACCATTTGCCGACAGTGTCCGGTGTGGCGCGTCGCTCGTTTGATCGGACGTGGCTGTACATCAAGAAAGTCGGTACCGTGGTGCTCGCGGTTGCTGCCGTTGTGTATGCGATGCTGCAATTCCCCGGACTAACGCCTGAGCGTGAGGTGTATTATCAACAGCAAGCTGAAATGGCGATTGGCAATTTTTATAAAGCCATGGATGGGAACAAACTATTGCCAGCTGTGGATTCACAAGAAAACCTTGTGAAATTGGTTAATGTCTATACGGCGTATAAGTCTGAAAAGCTGAACGTGTCGGGAAGTGATGCGTCGAAGGCAGTCGACCTGAAATACGGCAAAGCCTATCCAGAGTATTATGTGTTCCTTGAACGCAGCCGCGACAAAGATGTTCGTAAAGCCGGGCGTGCGCTAAAAACCTTGGTTAATGACCGGAAAACCTTACGCCGGGAAATGAAAGACGAGCGTCTGGTTAACAGCTTCCTTGGACAGATTGGACGCGGATTGGAGCCTGTTACCCAATTTGCCAACTTTGATTGGAAGATCAATGTGGCGTTGCTGAGCTCCTTTGCTGCGCGTGAAAGCAGTGTCGCCACCCTTGGGGTATTGTTTGAACAAAACGAAGGCGAAAACAAAACTCTTGAAGACCGTATGGGGGTAGCACAGGCTGCCGCCGGGTACACCGCTATGGCGGCATTGGCGATTATGTTGTTCTTTGCCTTGTATCCGCCGTGCCTTGCGACCACCATTATGGTGCGTGTGGAAACTGGCTCATATTGGTGGATGATGTTCTCCATCATCTTCCCGACTATTTTGGGCCTGTCGGTTGCCAGCCTTGTGTATACACTGGGTGAGGCGTTTGCGCTGAGCGGAATAGAAATGATGTCGGCCGTGTATTTTCTGTCCTTGGCATTGCTGATTGTTGTGGGCCTATTCCGGCGACCGTTCGGACACTGGTTGCCAGTCCCACGGTATGGCAATACGGTTAAAGAGGTACAATCATGAGCGTAGATAAAACCACGACTGCCCCGGCAGTCAATCTTGGGGCCGAGGCGAATATCAGCGGATTGGAACTGGTGATTGTGGCTGTGATCTGCGGCCTGTGCCTGTACTATTTGTATCGTACCTATTTTGGCAGTTCCGGCAGCAAATGTGGCGGCTGTTCATCTAAAAAGACCTGTGGCACATCTATTACGAAGAAGTGCGAATAAGGTCTTGCTGCGGGAAAGTACCTGATGCCGGAAGGTCGAGGCCTTGCGGGACAGTGAATGCTTAACCTCGCTACCAGCATCAGGCAGTTATGTTATTACATAAAATACTGGATTGGTAAATTCCATTTCGTCAAGTGAACGAATAGTAGGCAACGATCTGCCTATTCATCAGGCATATGCCTGATGCCGTTTGGGATCAGGGGTCACGGTCTGGCCCTTGATCGCCACGAAATCCGGGGGTGTGATTGCGCCTCTCACCGATACTGCATAACTTGGCATGATTTTTGTTAATTCCGCCCCGAATGTCCAAAAGCCACCGCAATAATGTGGGGCAATAAAAACAGGGTAATCGGGAAATGGAAACAAACCAGATTGGTGCCGACGTCTTCTTCGTATTGATGGGGGCGATCATGGTGCTGGCTATGCATGCAGGTTTTGCGTTCTTGGAGGTCGGGACCGTCCGCCACAAAAACCAGGTAAATGCCTTGGTCAAAATCATTGTGGATTTTGCCGTTTCCACAATTGCGTATTTTAGTATTGGGTATGCCGTGGCTTATGGCGTGAACTTTCTGGCTCCGGCGGCGGTTTTGACCGGGGCAGAGGGAGACGCCTTCGCCAAAAGTGGCCTTGATTTGGTTAAGTTTTTCTTCCTGTTGACCTTTGCAGCGGCGATCCCGGCGATCATTTCCGGTGGAATTGCGGAACGGGCAAAATTTGTGCCGCAATTGATGGCAACCGCAGTTCTAACCGGACTGGTGTATCCGATGTTCGAAGGCGTGGTCTGGAACGGGAATTTTGGTTTGCAAAATTGGTTACAGCAACACTTCGGACAGCCGTTTCATGACTTCGCCGGGTCTATTGTTGTGCATGCGGTTGGCGGGTGGTTGGCCCTTGGGGCCGTGGTCATGTTGGGGGCGCGTATGGGCCGTTACGGACGCAATGGGCAAAGTCATGCATTCCCGCCTAGCAACATTCCCTTTCTTGCACTTGGCTCGTGGATTTTGTGTGTGGGCTGGTTTGGCTTCAATGTCATGAGCGCGCAAAGTTTAGATGGTGTGACCGGATTGGTCGCCGTGAATTCATTGATGGCAATGGTCGGCGGCATCCTGTGCGCCTTGATCGTGGGGCGAAACGATCCGGGGTTTATTCACAACGGGGCGTTGGCGGGCCTGGTTGCGGTTTGTGCCGGTTCCGATGTCATGCATCCGTTGGGGGCATTGGCGACTGGGGCGATTGCCGGGGGACTGTTTGTTTGGGGATTTATCCAGTGTCAGGAAAAATGGCGGATTGATGATGTGCTGGGTGTCTGGCCTTTGCACGGCATGTGCGGTCTGTTTGGCGGTATTGCCTGCGGGATTTTCGGGCAGGAACTCCTAGGCGGCCTAGGCGGTGTCAGTTTGATATCGCAATTGCTTGGGTCAATAGCCGGAGCCAGCTTTGCCGTGATCTGCGGGTTCGCGGTCTATGGCGGCTTGGCAAAAAGCATTGGCATCCGGCTGGAAGCAGAGGAAGAGTACCGGGGTGCGGATCTGTCCATTCACAGCATTTCGTCAACCCCGGAGCAAGATCTGGTGCGAAGCTAACTTCGCAGCAATTGGGCAACGCAGCAGGGATCAGGCGGTAAAGTTCTGGACCATGCTGCATTGCAGACCGAACAGCGCGGCACAAATTTGTCCGCCGCGTCCGGCTCCGCCGTCCAAAGTGGCGGTATGGCGATCCACGCGCATTCCGGGTTGGCCGTGGGTCGCCCCTCGGACAATCAATTGGTAGCCAGTATCATGGGGTGTCAGGGCGTCAAAATTTACTCCGCCCCACCAGAACGAATCCAGTTGCTGATCCAACTCAACACCGGGGTCAAAGCCTGAATTCACCACAATCAAAGACCCGTCATCGGTCAGGGCGGCATGGCGCAGGCTGCTCATGTACGCGCGGTGCCCGTCGTGATTGTCCATGGCATTGTTGGCCCGGGTTACCCAGCGGGATAAGGCCGTACGTCCCTCGGCGGCAGCGTCCCTGACTTCATCAGCCTGTAGCCTGTATGATGCCAGGCTGGCATCCAATCCTTTAGACAGCATCCAATCCAGAACCGTTTTCGGGTCTGGGGCAAAATGGATTTGCAGTAGCTTGCGCCACATTTCCTCCTGCCACCCGCGCAGAAAAACAATACTGTTCGAATCAAGGTCGAAACGTGCTAGCAAAGCCCGACGAAAGACCAATGCCTCGTTGATGGCGCCGACAACGTCGGTTCCATAGCCCATCAAATTCCCGGTATAGACGATGCGGTCACCCGCCCGGTATTCCTTGGAAATCTCGTCATGAATCACTCGCAGCCGTTCGGCTTCCCCATGGACGGCACCAATTACCCATGTACGTTCCGGGCCATGAAATGTATGCCAAACATGTGATCGCGTCATAAGAGGTCTCCAATTACCTGACGCTTCAGTTGTACACCGCAAAAACCCCCGCGACAACGGAGTCGCGAGGGTTTTCGGGGTCTGGGAAGATCAAACAGGCGTTATGCGGCCAGCATATCTTCCAAACGACGTGTGGCTTCCACATGCTCGATGTTCTCAACGGCAGCAACTTCCAGAGCCAAGCGTTCCAACGCTTGTTCATAAATTTGCCGTTCGCTGTAGGATTGTTCTGCACTTTTTGCATTTTTGTGCAAATCACGAACAACCTCTGCAATGGATACCGGACAGCCAGAATTGATTTTGGCTTCGTATTCCTGAGCCCGGCGGGACCACATGGTACGGCGCACGGTTGCGCGACCTTTCAAGGTGGTCAACGCAGTTTGCATGATTTTTTTGTTCGACAGTTTACGCAGACCGGCCTGCTCTGCTTTTGTGACCGGAACTTTCAATGTCATACGGTCGTTTTCAAAACCAATGACAATCAGTTCCAGTTCCATGCCGCCGATTTTTTGAATTTCTACGGCCTGAACGATTCCGACACCATGGGTCGGATACACGACATGATCACCAGCTTGATACTGTTCTTTCGACATTTTGATGTCTCTCTTTCGGTCTTTCCACTGCGGTCGCGCCCCTTTTCGCTTCCGCGTTTCATGACAAAGTCATGTCCCTCCCGCCACTGCGTTGCCAATTACAAAAGCATGCCATCCACGGGATTTACAAAAAAAGCCGTGCTGCCCGCCGCAAAGGCGGGGTGCGCCGCAGTAGAGGTTTCCAAAAAAATTCGCGCCCTGATCAGTCCCCTCGGGGAGCCCATCCAATATGAGGATTGGGTGTGGTCGCATCAGTGACGCAGCAGCCATTGTATAACACAAATGAAACACAAAAACCACCGTGAATCCGGTGGTTTTGTATAAAAGTGAAGAAAATTGTATGCGCAGGAACTTCAACCTTCGTGCGTAGTTCCCGGTGCGGAACTGAGCATTTCTGCCTTTCCGGGCTTGCCTTTCCAGCTGTCCTGATCGGCCGGGCCTTTACCCTTCATGGTGATATTCGGCCAGATTTCCGCGTATTTCGCGTTGATCGGCAACCACTTATCCGCAAGGTCATCACTGTCCGGGACGATGGCTTCCGCCGGGCATTCTGGCTCACAGACACCGCAGTCGATGCATTCGTCCGGGTTAATCACCAAGAAGTTTTCCCCCTCATAGAAACAATCGACGGGGCAGACCTCCACACAGTCCATGTATTTGCATTTGATGCATTGTTCGGTGACGACGTATGGCATGAATCCCTCTCCTTGCGTCCGGCAAACGGTACGATGTGTTTCCAGAAAGCTAGTCACGAATGCCTGTAATCTCAAGGCACTCGTGACAAATTCATGGAAAAACAATCAGTTGAGAGCGATTCGCAATGGTTCTAGCTGGCGCGTTTGCGCATAGCGCTGCCGGAATTGCTGTTCCCAGCCTTCGGCCGCGGACGGGCATGGGCTTTTGCTGCCACTGCAGGTTTGTTGCGGCGCGGTTTTGCTGCTGGCTTCGTGCCGGGCTTGCCGCTCGGCTTACCGCCAAGCGGACGGACGGCCTGATCTGCCTTTGCCGCATTGCGCGGTTTGCCACGACCTTGGCCTTGGGGCTTGCCGCCTCGGAAGCCAGCGCCGTTCCCCGGTCGTCTTTTGCCTGCATTCCGTTTTGCCGGAACCTGAATCGGTAATTTCGGTTCCAAGCCTTCGACGGTGCCGACGGTCAGGGTGGTTTTGGTGAAACGCTCAATGCGAATAACCAGCCCATGGTCGTCACGTCCAACCAGTGAAATCGCAGTCCCGGCGGCACCGGCGCGTCCGGTACGACCAATACGGTGGACATAATCTTCGACCGCACGCGGCAGGTCAAAGTTGATGACATGGCTGATATCACGCACGTCGATTCCGCGTGCGGCAACATCAGTGGCAACCAGAATGCTCAGACGATCATCCACAAGCCGTTTCAGAGTGCGGTTACGTTGCCCTTGGTTCAGGTCACCGTGCAGTGCCCCGGCCTTGTGTCCGTTTTCACCCAGTTCACGGGCCAGCGTATCGGCATCGCGCTTTGTCGCAACAAAAACAATGGATTTGCTGGTGCCTTCCTGTTCCAGGAAGTGGGTCAGCAATTCGCGTTTATGGCGGTAGTCATCGGCATAATAAATGCTTTGATCAATATCCGGCGCGGACAGTTTGGTTTCGATGGATACGCGGGCCGGGTCTTTCAGAATGCCACTGGCCAAGGCTTCCATGCGTTTGTCCAATGTCGCGGTGAACAACAAGGTTTGTCGTGCAAACGGGCATGCCTTGGAAATGGTTTCCACATCTTCGGAAAAGCCCATATCCAGCATACGGTCTGCTTCGTCCAGAACCAGTGCCCCGACTTGGCTCAAATCCAGTTTGCCGCTGCGCATGTGGTCAAGCAAACGACCCGGAGTGGCAACCACCACTTCAACCGGGCGACGCAGACGTTGCAATTGATCGCGATAAGGTACGCCGCCAACGACTTCAACACAGCTCAGACGCAGGAATTTCCCGAAATCACGCACGGAGCGAGTCACTTGGGACGCCAGCTCACGAGTCGGTGTCAGAACCAGAATCGCCGGAGTACCCGGTTTGCGGTTTTCTTGTTCGCACAGCAGGCGGGACATGGTCGGCAGCAAAAATGCTGCGGTTTTGCCAGTGCCAGTAGCCGCTGTGGCAAGCACATCGCGTCCTTCCAGCACCAACGGGATGGCCTGTTCCTGCACCGGTGTCGGGTTTTCAAGGCCACAGGCTGTGGCAGCTTTGACAATCTTCGAGTGCAGTTCAAAATCAGAAAAGAGCATAAATAGTCCTTTGGGCCACAGCAAAACAGCCGAACGCGGTGGCCAACACCGTTCGGCGAATGTTTCGGAGGCTAACAAGAAATCAACGTTCACGCTGGGGCGGGTATCTGTTCCGCTGTGTGGCGGGCAATGCCAAAGGCCAGATGAAAGTGCGTCTTCTCGTCAGACGCTCGGGCGTTTCCACCCAAAGAGCCTCCAGCGAAGTCGCGCACCATACGTGTGATGCCGCAGTTTGCCAAGCGAATTCGCTTCACAACTTGCATCAAATTATTTCAGTCATAATGAAATTTAATCACACATCTGTAATTAATTCACCCTTGAAGGGTCTGGGAAAACAGTAAGGCAGCAAAGGACAGCAGGATAATCCCGGCAACTTGTTCAATCCTGTGCACGTGGGAGTACAAGCGAGTTTGAAGGCGTGGGTGGCTGATGAAGGCTGCGACGCAAAGATCCCACAGCAGAACAGCACCGACCATCCATGTGCCACACAATGTTTGCTGTAGAGGTGTTATGTCGCGGCCCAGAACTACGGACATTAAGCTCATATAGAAAAAGGCGTTTTTGGGGTTCAGTAGGGCGGAGTTCAGGCCAAGGATCAGTTGTTTGATGATCCCCGGGTGCTGGGCCACGGCTGTAATGGTGGTGGTGCCGGGTTTGGCGTGCAGCAGTTGCCAGCCAATCCAAGTCAAATACAGCCCGCCACCGAGTTCAATCAGGGTCCGCAGAAGTGTGGATGATTGCAGATGGTTCCAGCCGAACAGGGCCGCCAGAATATAAATGCCATTGCCAAGGGCGATGCCAAGGCAAATGCCCCAACTGCCCCGTAAGCGATGGCGTATGGCATGGCCGGTAATCAAGAAAAAGTCCTGCCCGGGACTGAGCAGAGCAACAAAATGGGCAATTGCAAGGGCAGGGAAGGTTGCTGGAAATGCACTATCAAACATATGAGGGGCTCCGATTCGGCGCGGAAATACGCGTCGCGGGACCCTACGGCTGGATGATGGTTGCGGTCTTGTCGGAAATTGACGCGGATTGGTATTGACCAGGGGTCGACGCCGTGTAGGTCACAAAAGCCTTGTGGAATTGACTTTGATCCGAAAACCCCACCTCCAATGCCGTTGCGACCAGACTCCAGCCTAATCGCAAAAAGGATTTGGCGGTTTCGACCCGAACGTTGTTGAGGAATGCCTTAGGCGTCATGCCGTAATCACGGCGAAAGTTGCGAATCAAGGTTTCAACTGTGCATCCGGCTTTACAGGCCAACTCAGCCAAAGCCGGAGGAGCGGTGAGAGAAGCCAGCAGTTCGGTTTTCACAAATTGGCTGAGGGGAGAAGGGGGTCGATTGTCCCATGTTGGAGCCGCAGCGCATAGGATTTGTATCACGCAGCGGTCAAAAACCGTCTGGTCAGCGATGTCGGGGTTGCGCTGTAACGCGGTGGAAGTCTTGCGCAAGGTCGCTGCCAATTCCGGGTTAACCAGCTGTACAGCATGGGGGTGGAGGGCAAGTACCGGACGGTGATGGACCCGGCTCAGGATCGCCATTGCCCACGCTGTTTGAATATAAATCATCTGATAACTGCGGGTGGTGCCGGGTAATGGATTGCAGGCATGGGGTAAGCCCGGTGGCAACAGGACAATATCATCCTGAGATAAAATCAGCTCAGACTGTGGGCATTGCAAAGCGGTTTGGCCCTGTTCAATCAGACCGATGGAAATTTCGGCATGGGTGTGGGTTTTGTAGGCTTGGTGGCTGTCCCGAGTCGTCCGTATTTCAATGTGCGGATAATCCGAATGCCGCCAAAAGGCTTGCTGAATTTTATGAACGGATTGAGGGATAATCTGTTTCATCTAGAAAAACCGTTATATTTCCGGGTGATCCGGGAAAACATGGCCTGAACCCTAGGGTTTTTGCAAGAATTCAATTCATCGACTCCATGAAAAAGGATCGTTTGTCGGGGTATTTTTTGTTCCGTAAAGTATGTAGTCTCTAAAGCCGTTCGTATTTTGGTTTGGCTTAGGTAGGTGCATATGGTTGAGCAACTGGATTCCGCAACGACAGCCCGGCTGCAAAGCTGGATCGGGCGAACAGAAACCATATGGGATGAGGTATCCTCGGCCCCGGTCACTGCTTTATCGGCAACCCTTGACCGCGACGACCCCCAGCCCCACGCCGGGGATACCCTACCACCTTTGTGGCATTGGTTGTACTTCATGCCACGGGTGCGCCAATCTGAACTTGGCCGTGATGGCCATCCTGCGTTAGGCGGTTTCCTCCCCCCGGTTCCGCTGCCACGCAGGATGTGGGCCGGAGGCCGCCTGCAATGGCGGTCTCCCCTCCGCATCGGAGGTCCGGCGAAAAAGGTGTCCACCGTTAAGGATGTGGCGATCAAGTCCGGGAAAACCGGGCCGCTGGTTTTCGTCACGGTGCTGCATGAGATCTTTCAAGATGACGTTCTGTGCATCACGGAAGAACATGACATTGTTTATCGTGATTACGATGACCCGTCCGCGCTGCCGCCCAAACCCTTGCCAGCCCCAGCAGAATCGCTTTTCTCCCGCACGATTGTGCCTGATCCGGTTTTGTTGTTCCGTTATTCAGCCCTGACCTTTAACGGGCATCGCATCCACTATGACCGCAAGTTCTGCGTAGAAGATGAAGGGTATCCGGGGTTGATTTTCCATGGTCCGCTGACGGCGACCTATCTGGTAGATTTGTTGAGAAATCAACGACCAATGGCAACTGTTACGGATTTTGCTTTCCGTGCAGTTCGACCGCTGTTTGATGTGCATCCGTTGACCATTCATGGGGCACCCGATCCCGATCATACTGAAAATGCTTATCTTTTGTGGGCATTGGACCATACCGGGGCCTTGGCAATGACGGCAACGGCTCGGATTAGCCCCGACTAAGGTGGTTTTCATACCCGAGTCTGCCTTTTGTCTTTTTTTCGGGTAATGTCTTTACCTCATCCTTTTTTTCAGCATACACTTTTGCCTACGGACTACCTGAGTGGGTAGGTATCAAGCCTGGGGGGGATTGACGTGAGCCGGACATTGCCGCCGCTGGTTGCGTTGCGCAGTTTTGAATCTGCAGCGCGACACCTGAGTTTTAAAGATGCCGCGGAAGAGTTGAATGTGACACCTTCTGCGGTTAGTCACCAAATTCATAATCTTGAAGAATATCTGGGCGTACGCCTGTTTTTACGCATGAACCGATCACTGCGACTGACCAGTGTCGGGGAGACCTTTGTTGTCAAAATTCGCATGGCGTTTGATCAAATTGAACAGGCCACACGCGATTTGGCATCCATTACCGGTTCGGATGTATTGACTCTGACCGCTCCGCCGAGTTTGACGGCGACGTGGTTGGTGCCGCGTTTGCGCAGCTTCCGGGAAAAATGCCCCGGTTTTGATGTGCGGGTGATGGGCAGTATGGAAGATGTGGTGTATGTGCGTGAAAACGTTGATGCATCGATTCGCTATGGGTATGGCGATTGGCCGGGGCTTGAGGTTGAGCACCTGTATACGGAACGGATGATGGTTCTGTGCAGTCCGGCCTTGCTTGACGGTCCTGTACCGCTAAAAGAACCAGCGGACGTTTTGCGCCACCCGTTAATTCATTCCGAATGCCGATTGAATGGTTGGGGGGAATGGTTGCGGTCGGCTGATCTGCCGTATTCCGAGGCTCCCGGTGGCTTCCGCTTTACGCACTCGGCGCACTCGCTGCGGGCCGCCGCCGATGGGCTGGGTATTGCCTTGGAAAATGATCTGATGGCAGCGGATTATCTGGCGGATGGGTCTTTGGTTCAGCCCTTTGATGTCCAGATCGAAATGCCGCGTCCGGCGTCTTATTATTTCGTTTGCCCGAAGGATCATCTGCAAGCGGCAAAGGTTCAGGCTGTGGAAACGTGGCTGCGCGATGAATTTGATGCCTCCGGTAAGGCTTATGACAGCTTGCGGCTAATGGTTGCCAATAACGGTTAGCGTTTTCTGTAGAGACCTTTAACGAAAAAAGCCCCGCATATGCGGGGCTTTTTTAGTAGGTCGAGTGTGCCCTTGACTTATCGACGCTCACCGAAAAATTGTAACAGCAATAGGAACATGTTGATGAAGTCCAGATACAGGTGCAAGGCACCCATGATCGCGGATTTCTCAGCCACGACTTGATCACCGGAAACCTGATAGTACATGGACTTGATTTTCTGCGTGTCATATGCGGTCAAGCCGGCAAAGATCAGCAAGAACATGGCGGACAGGGCCATATGCAGTGCGGAGCTTTGCAGGAAGAAGTTAACCACCATGGCAATCAAGCCGCCAATCAGACCCATCATCAGGAACGAGCCCATGGCGCTCAGGTTCCGTTTGGTGGTGTACCCATACAGGCTGAGCCCGGCAAAAGCCGCTGCAGAGATGAAGAACACGCGGGCAATGGATTCGCCAGTGTAGGTCACCATGATGTAAGACAGGGACAGCCCCATAATGGTGGCATAGACCCAGAAGGTGGTCTGCGCGGTCTGTACCCGCATGCTGTGGTATCGCCCGCTAATGAAGAACGCTATGCCCAACGGAGCAAATGTCACGATCCAGCCCAGAATATTCGGCTGAACGCCACGTTCCGTCACGGTGTAAAACAGACTCAGCAAAGCCGGGGTAGAGCCGACGATATACGCAACCAGGCCGGTCAGAGCAAGCGCGGCGGTCATGTAATTGTAGACCTTAAGCATATATGCGCGCAGGCCTTGATCTGTTGCCTCATCGACAACGCGACGGCCCATCGTTGCAAAACGCGGGTCGGTGTGCATGTTCATTGCTTTCCTCTCATGCAAAGAAAACTGGTTTCATCGCTATGATAGATATGGTGGCGATGAATTCTGCGCAAGTATGCCACGCCCAATACCGAAAGCAACTAGAAGCGAACGTTTGTTCTTCAAATTTCTGTGCATAACGTGAAATGTACTCATCACAAATGACGCAGACGTTGTGCCGGTCGTGCAGATAGGATGCGTCCGGCGATGAGGCCGCCGGTGCATAGGCCAACAACCACACAAGCCAAAGCGACAACGCCCGCATGTGCCCAAACTGGCGACCAGTTTAATTTCAGGACAAACGTCACAACTGCCCAAGAGACTATACTCCCGGCGATGACGGCAAAGGCACCGACAATCAAGCCAATGCCGAGAAATTCCCACGCGGTCACGCGTAGCAAGTCTTTGCGTCGTGCGCCCAGAACCTTAAGGATGACGGCCTCATCCAATCGCTGGCGCAGTCCGGCAGAAACAGCCCCT
>JAALLQ010000176.1_pt1 | contig 20917 bp, 19 predicted proteins | sample 7245921 | NCBI WGS metagenome assembly JAALLQ01 (sample SAMN13049200, study PRJNA578106) | oil field metagenome | isolation source: filtered produced water from oil reservoir B7 | place: USA:offshore Texas | collected 2016 | reverse complement strand
CATTTCGGCCAGAATCACGCGCGGGTCCAAGGCAATAAGGGCCGGTTCTTTTTTGTCGCCATAGATGACGCCCGGAACCAAACCTGCATTACGAACCGCACGAGCTGCCCCCTTACCTGCCCGTTCCCGCTTTACTGCGGGTAAAACTGTAGCTTTCATGACTTCATTCTCCTTAAATACTGTCATGGTTTGGCGCCGCCTCCAGGGGTGCGGACGCCGAAGGCCGCCCAACTTTTGTTCGGCGGCAAGGCGGGTTGTTTACGCCTTTTTTTGGCGCAGAGCAACCGTTCAAATGGTTTCGCGTATCCTTGATGCCGGTTTTTAGTCGAACAGGCTGGACACGGAGCGTTCTTCGCTGATGCGGGTAATGGCTTCAGCCATCAGTGGCGCAATGGACAAAACGCGAATGTTATCGGTGAACTTAACATCTTCGGTCGGCTGGATGCTGTCGGTGATGACCATGTTTTCCAGCGGAGATTTGGCAACGCGGGAAACTGCGGCACCGGACAATACGCCGTGCGTGACGTAAGCGCTGACCGAGTTTGCGCCCGAGTCCATCAAAGCCTGAGCCGCGTTACACAGCGTCCCGGCGGAATCAACGATATCGTCAACCATGATACAGTCCCGACCGGACACATCGCCGATGATGTTCATGACTTCGGATACGCCAGCACGTTCACGGCGTTTATCGATAATTGCCAAATCTGCGTCGATGCGGCTGGCAATGGTTCGTGCACGAACCACACCGCCCACGTCCGGAGAAACGATCATCGGACGTTCGCTGCCTAAGCGAGCCTTAATGTCTTTGGAGAAAACCGGGGCGGCATACAGGTTGTCCAGCGGAATATCAAAGAAGCCCTGAATCTGACCGGAGTGCAGGTCCAGCGTAACCACACGGTCAGCACCGGCTTGTGTAATCAGGTTGGCGACCAACTTGGCGGAAATCGGCGTCCGTGGTCCAGTTTTACGATCTTGCCGAGCATAGCCGAAGTACGGCATCACCGCAGTGATGCGGCGGGCAGAGCCACGACGCAGAGCATCAAGGCAGATCAGCAATTCCATCAGGTTGTCATTGGTTGGGGAGGACGTCGACTGCACAACGAACACGTCTTTGCCGCGAACGTTTTCGTGAATTTCAACGAACACTTCCATGTCTGAGAAGCGGCGAACACTTGCGCTGGTCAGTTCGATGTTCATATAGGCCGCGATGGCTTCAGCCAATGGGCGGTTGCTGTTACAGGCGACGACTTTCATGTCGGCAGTTCCCCGTGTGTGTGCAACACCTGACGGTGTGGTTTGTGGCGATAGGTCGGATTTCGCGGTCTTGTTATCAAGCTCATGTCCGGTTGTAAAGGTAGAGACGGGATTCTTTTCGCGGGACATGCGGTGGACTATCGTGTGCGTGCCAGTTCTGCTTGGTTCAGGATTTTAATGATTTCATTGATTGACGAGGCTGCAACCGCATCTGCAACCGCACGCCAATTCTGTGGCAAAAGTCCCTGCGGCAATCCGTTTTCCAGTCGAATTGAACTCAATTCCTGTCCATCGGATGTTTGTATTGACCAGACGATTCGCAAGTTCTGCACCATGCCTTTTCCGGGAATCAGTTTTGCTTCGCTTAAAGAAACCTGACCAGACACAGCATAAGGCGCAGCAGGAGACGACGATGTGACCTTGGGGTCGTATCCGGCTCTGCGCAGGTATCCAAGCATGGAATAACGCAGCAAGGTGTTGCCCTGATCGTCGGCACCGCTCACTGCCGCCACATGAATGGGAAGACGAACGGGGGCCGTGTCTTGGGCAGATGTCGCCAGATTACGATCATACTTACGGCGCAGGTCTTCGGGCAGGCCGTCATACAAGGATCGCACGGATCGATGCCGTGGCGGCAAATACCCAAGTTGGTCGGCTAATTGAGTGCTCCACGACTTGGTATGATCTGCAATGTCTTGCGGTGATGGTGGCAGATGCAGAACCTGACGATAGTCTTTCGGGGGCTGTCCCGGTGTGTGGGCCTGCCAGTCCAGTATGATTTGATTGGCCTCACGTTCAAAGTACACGACTTGTAGAGTCGGCGTGTTGTCGGAGCATGTTGCCTTGCTTGCCGCCAGATGCTCCCGTCGTAAAAGGTTATCAGTGATGGCAGTGCGGTATTGTTCCGCTATGGCATCCGGTAAGGCCGGAAGCGGAGGAATGCAAATAACGTTGGCAGCCAGCGTCGGGGCATTCTTTGTAATCAGGGATTTGCTGTGTTCGAAAGGACGGGGAAGGGCACAAGCCTGTAGCCACAGACACAGGATAACAATCAGATACGGAAATGGATGACGCAGCATGAAACGACTCTCGGTCTATTCCAGTACAATCGCCGACAGACCGCGCCCGAAATCTGGTTCATTATTCAGGCAGGAACGGCGATAACTGAAAAAGCGATTGGGCTCACCACAGGTATCGCACGGAGTCCGAATAACTTCGGTGACGCCGAAACGCGCCAGTTTACGCGCGACATAGGCCTGAAGGTCGAACATATAATGCCCGTCCCGCCGAGACTTGGCAAAGAACTGTTCGTTTTCGGAGCTTTCGGCAAGAAATGGCGCGGGAAAATCCGGGCCGACTTCATATGATCGCTGGGCGATGGATGGGCCGATGGCAGCCATAACGGTTTCCGGCGTTGCCCCCAGTTCGGCCATGGCAGCAACTGTGTTTTCCAACACGCCGCCAAGCGCGCCTTTCCAACCGGCGTGGGCCGCACCGATGATGCGCTTCTTGGTATCAGCCAGCAGGACCGGAACACAGTCAGCGGTCAGGATGCCCAGAACGATTCTTTTCTGATTGGTGACCAGGCATCAGCAACAGGGGCTTGGTCGATCGACCACCGTTCCGTTACGGTGATGACGTCGCTTGTGTGTTGCTGGTTCAGGGTGACCAAGGCCTCAAGCGGTTGGTCGATCTCGGCCATGGCACGTTCGCGATTGCGGGTAACCGTGTCTGGGTCATCGCCCGAGCCATACCCACAGTTCATGGACTGATAGATCCCGGTCGAATAGCCGTGGTTGCGGGTGAAAAACCCGTGGCGAACGCGCGAGATTTCATTCAGCGCCGAGACTGTAATCATATGTGATCCCCAACAGTGGTCGCAGGAGGCGCGACCGGACTTGAGCTTGCCAACTTCCTCAGAAAACAGGGTAATGCATTCTGAATCTAGAAGAAACCGTTTACTTGCAAAAACCTTCGGGTTGATATGTCGCGTTTGTGGATATCGCAATGGTTTTGAATAGGCGTCCCATGGCTTGAGGGTCTACCAGACGCCGCGCGCCGGAAACCAACGATGTCTGTTGTTCGGCGGATGCCGTGCGGTAAAGGGAACTGAGCCGGGCCTCGAGCCCCATGGATGCCAACCAGTCGCCTTGCGTCGCTGGGCCATGGACTGTTGCGTTGACAGCTTGGGCAACTTGCTTGATCCGGTGGAAATTGACATGGGCGGTTAGATCGGCGTTCCCAGCAGATGACAGGACATCTGCATAGGCATGTTGCGACATAGCCTGTAGTGTGTCGCCGTATGCGGGCTCGGTGTAGCCGTAGTCAAAGAACAGGGCTGTGCCTCCCTGACGTACCAAGCGTACGGATAAATCTGTGATGAAGCGGTCCACCGCTGGACTGTGTTCCAAAAAATCACCGTCAGAGGGTGGGGCCAAAGAATGCAGCAGATCGCGAGGTGGCGATGTCACGACACCTGATTGAAATTCCAGTTTGCCATCCGTTAGGCCAACACAGCGTTCGCGCCATGCGTCCCCAACAAATTGATATTGTTGAATCGGCAGGGCATCCAGAAATTCATTGGCAATAACATAAAGCGGGAGTTCTGGCAGGGTGGAAAGGTCCGTATGCCAGACAGGAGCATAGCGGTGTAAGGTTTCTGCCTGCGTTTGGCGAAGGCGTGGGCTGGTTTCGATTAAATGGAGTTGCAGGGCATCGTGAAAACCGGGGATTTTGGCGGTTGCACGTAGTGCGTCTTGCATAAGGGTGCCGCGTCCCGGTCCGCATTCCACGAGCGCAAAGGGGCAGGGTGATCCGGCGGCCATCCAGTTGACGGCAATCCATACGCCGACCAGTTCGCCGAATATCTGGCTGATCTCCGGTGCTGTGACAAAATCCCCGTGCCGTCCAAACACCTGCGGGCGTCGGTAATACGTTGCAACGGCTTCTGCCATGAAATCAGATATGGGCATGGGGCCGTCGGCAGCTATCCGTTGTGCCAGCTTTTGGTGGAGTTCTGTGGTCATGCTTTCACGGCAACGGAAATGGCAGGGCGAGACAGGCTATAACGAATGAATGCAACACCGATCAGGACCATGGGCAGAGACAGAACCTGCCCCATGGTAATACCGCCAAGCAGGAAGCCTAGCTGAGGGTCCGGCTGCCGGAACATTTCACCGATGATGCGGGCGATGCCGTATCCAGCAAAGAATATACCGCACTGCATGCCGGGCCGCAGGCGGCTACCTTTGCTCCATGCCACGATCATCACCATGAACAGCAACAAGCCTTCCAGACCGGCTTGATACAATTGGCTGGGATGACGGGGGAGTGGCCCACCATTGGGGAAAATCATGGCAAGTGGGGCATCGGGTGCGATGCGCCCGAACAGTTCGCCGTTGATGAAGTTGGCAATCCGACCAAGGCACAGACCAATTGGGGCGACGGTTGCCAGCAAATCACCAAGGCAAAAGACCGAGATTCCGCGTTTTTTTGCAAAGATCAAGGCTGCAACCACGACACCGGCAAAACCACCATGAAAGGCCATGCCGCCCTTCCACAGGGCAAATGCTTCCAGTGGATTGGCAAGGTAGTAGTCCAAATTGTAAAACAGAACGTAGCCGATCCGTCCGCCCAAAATGACGCCAAGGGTGGCCCAAGTCAGGAAGTCGTCAATATCGACAGGGCGCACGGAACGAAACCCGGCAGGGGTAAGTTCTGTCTTGGCAAGACGGGTGGCAAGCTGCCATCCCCCGACAAGCCCGGCAATATAAGCCAAAGCGTACCAACGAATAACCAGAGGCCCGATCTCGAATGCGACGGGATCGAACTCCGGGAACATCAGGGGTGCAGACATTTACAGCCTTTCTGTATCTGGTCTGTTGCGGCCTTAAACGTACGGGTCTGGCGTATGCAGGTAATCCAGAACATAGGACTTGATGCCATCTTCCAGCGAGGTGAACGGCTTGGTGTAACCGGCACGGCGCAAAGAATGCATGTCCGCCTGCGTGAAGTATTGGTAACGGTCACGAATGGCGTTCGGCATATCCACATAGCGGATTTTCGGTTCTTTACCTAATGCGCGATAGACCGATGCCGCAAGGTCATAGAAAGTCCGTGCCTGTCCGGTGCCAAGGTTAAACAGTCCGCTGACCTGTGGGTTGTCCAACAGCCACATAATGACATCAACACAGTCGCCGACCCAAACAAAGTCCCGCAGTTGTCCGCCGTCTTCGTATTGTGGGTTGTGGGATTTGAACAGGTTGAAGTGGGCATCAACAACGGCGCGCGGGTAGACTTGTGAAACCACGCTTTGCTGACCGCCTTTGTGATATTCGTTGGGGCCGTAAACGTTAAAGAATTTCAGCCCGACCCACTGCGGCGGTGTTTCCCGACCGTGGGAGATTTTGCTGGCAACCCGGCGGTCAAACAGGTGTTTGCTCCAGCCGTAGGGATTCATCGGTCGCAGTTGAGCCAATGCCTCCTGAGAGAATGTATCGGTAAAGCCATTGCTGCCATCGCCATAAGTCGCGGCTGAAGAGGCATAGATGAAACGGCGTTGGTGCTTTTTGCACCATTTCCATAAACCAAGGGTCAGGTTGAAGTTGTTGTTGATGATTTTATCGGCATCAATTTCGGTGGTGGAGGAAATCGCCCCCATATGGATGATGCCTTCGATGGATTTGGCGTTGGCATCCAGATATTGCAGCGTGTAATCCGGGTTGACCACATCGGCCAAACCGCGTTTGGCAATGTTGCGCCATTTGTCGCCGGAGCGCAGGCGGTCGATGACGACAATATCCCGCACGCCGCGCGCTTCCAAAGCTGCCACAATGTTTGATCCGATAAAGCCTGCACCGCCGGTGACCACAAACATGGGGTATCCTCTCTTCGCCGGTCCCGCGTTCGGGACAAGTGGTTGACCGTTGCCCGGTCATGAACTCAAGTCGAAAAATCTAACGGCCCCAACATGGACAGAGGCCGCCATCCGCATCATAATAGCTTCGGCCCGCAAAGGCTACGATATTGATATCGCGCAGGAACGGAAGAGGCTACCCCATGTCGAAACGCCCAAATATTTTCGAAGATATGAGCCGCATCGCCGGTGATGCCGCCACTGCCTTTGGCACGTTGAAAGAGGACGTAGAGGCAATGGCAAAACAACGCCTTGACCGGATGCTGTCTGAATGCGATCTGGTCCGGCGTGAGGAATTTGAAACGGTTCGTGCCATGGCGCAAATCGCCCGTGAGGAACAGGACCAGATGAAGCAAAAAATTGCGGAACTGGAAGCCCGTTTGCAGGCCTTGGAACCCTCTGCCGAGTCTACCGAATCAGAGGCATCTTAATCCGCCTAGGCATCATGTCGTGTGTGAATGCCTATGCGATCCCGCAGAGGGTGTATGCAGGCAGGATTGCTGTTGCCAAACCAAGATAAAGGAAACTCGTGGGAGGCATCTCACAGATTCCCGTTGACCTGTTCACGGATTCAGTCCACACGGTTGGTTTGATACAGATGGCGGATTTGGAGTACAGGTATTGATGCAGACGTCGGATCTGAGAGAAGACATGGATGCCCTGCATCCGCTGGAACTGGTTGAGTATGTTCTGGCTTCTCGGGACTGGACATTCGAGCGTCGCGGTGATGATGAAGTTGCCGTCGAAATGCCGGGCCGTTGGTGCGATTACGGTTTGTTTTTCGTATTGGCCCCGGAATTGGAAACCATGCACATGTCATGTGCCATGGACCTGCGGGTGCCGGAAATTCGACGCGGCGCAGTGAATGATCTGTTGGCGATTGCCAACGAAAAATTATGGATGGGGCATTTCTCCCTTTGGACTGAGGAAGGCGCACCGCTGTACCGCTATTCCCTGTTGTTGGGCGATGATTTTCAGCTCGGGGCTGATCGCTTGCAGTCGATGATTGACCTTGCCTTAAGTGAGTGCGAGCGGTTTTATCCTGCGTTCCAGTACGTGGTCTGGGGTGGTAAATCTGCCGAAGATGCCGTGGAAGCCGCAATGTTGGACACAGTGGGCGAAGCCTGATTCTGCTCAATATAATCATTTTTCCGAAGCCCCCATGCACAGGGGGCTTTTTTCATGTGCGTAAGCTTGCTATGCCTATGGGACTGATTTTGCAAAAGGAGCGTAAGGTGATGACGGCGCGGATATTGATTATCGGATGCGGTAAAATGGGCGGAGCCCTGCTGGATGGTTGGCTGGAGTCCGGCTGGTCCTGCGATAAGATCTGTGTTGTCGAGTCCTTTGCCCCCACACGTGAGGCATGGCAGGCAAAGGGGTTGACCGCAGTTCCCGATCTGGCGCAAGTGCCGCAGACCTTTGTGCCGGATGTGGTGTTGCTTGGGGTAAAACCGCAAATGGTGCAGGATGTTTTGCCCGGTTTGTCCGCATTGTTGGCAACGCGGTGTCTTGATCGTCGCCCGATGGTAATTTCAATTCTGGCTGGGATTCCGGTGGCAACCTTTGTCGCTGCTTTCGGTCCTGAGACCCCAATCCTGCGGGTGATGCCCAACACTCCGGCAGCCGTCGGCTGTGGTGTGTCTGGCTTGTATGCCAGTGAGGCCATGAATCATGATCAAAAAATGCTTGGGGAACGCTTGTTGCAGGCAGTTGGGTCTACGGTATGGGTAGAAACCGAGGATTTGATGCATGCGGTGACGGCTCTATCTGGTAGTGGCCCGGCGTATGTCTTCCACATGGTGGAGGCAATGGCGAAGGCGGGTGAACACCTTGGTCTGACAGCCGAAGAAGCAATGGCTTTGGCGCGCCAAACCATAATCGGTTCGGCAGAACTGCTACGGCAAAGCCCGGATGATGCCAGCCAATTGCGGATCAACGTGACCAGTCCGGGTGGGACCACAGCGGAAGCCTTGGCAGTGATGATGCGTGAAGGGGCTGGTTTGACTGAACTGATGACCGAAGCCATGACCGCTAATGCTAAACGCTCGCGTGAGTTGGCCGGCTAATGTGTATTGGGTTTGATGATTTTTTGAAGGTCGATGTGCGGGTCGGGCGAGTCCTGCGTGCGGAGCTCAATACTCAGGCACGGGTTCCGGCGATCAAACTGTGGCTGGATTTCGGTCCAGAGATTGGAGAGAAAAAAACCTCGGCCCAGTTGACCCGCCATTACACGCCAGAGGCACTGGTCGGGCAGTTGGTTTTGGCGGTGGTGAACTTCCCGCCCAAGCAAATTGGTAAATTTATGAGCGAGTGTTTGGTGTTGGGCGCGCCCGATGCAGCCGGGGACGTGGTGCTGATCCAGCCGGAACGCGATATTCCTGTTGGTGGGCGTTTGTATTGATAGGCTTTCCAGCCCTCTACAGAGGGCTGGGCAGACCTTCAACTCAAAAGCATTCTATTGCCGGCAACCTTACGACAAAGCAGGCACCCTGTTGCACGGTGTCATCCAGATAGATTTGCCCTTCGTGTTTCTTGACGATGATGTCCTGACAAATGGATAGCCCCTGTCCTGTGCCCTTACCGATGGCTTTGGTGGTAAAGAACGGGGCAAAAATCCGTTCACGCAGTTTTTCCGGGACACCGGGGCCGTCGTCGGCGATGCGAATTTCCAACCATTCGCCGTCAATGCGGGTGGATACGTATATGTTGCCTTTTTCTTGGCGTTCTTGTTCGCCAATGGCATGAGCCGCATTGATAACCAGATTCAACAAGACCTGATTAAGATCAGCGGCATAACACTGGATTTTGCCGATGGACGGGGACAGGTCCAAGTTCATATTGGCAATTTGTTTCCACTCATTTCGGCAAACCGTAACTGTGCTTTCAATGGCTTGATTAATATCCAGACACACTTTGGCTGCGGTGCCAGGGTGGGAAAAGTCCTTCATGGAACGGACAATCTGGCTGACGTGCTCCACGCCTTGCAGGGCGTGTTTGATCGCGTCTGGATAGTCCGCCAACAAAAACGGAATGTTGTGGTTGTCAAGGATGCTTTCTGTTTGGTCCTCGGGGAGGGAACTGCTGAGCGTTTGGATTGCTGCGACGATATCCTTGAATGTATCTTGAATGAAATGCAGGTTGTCGCCCACATACTGAATTGGGGTGTTGATTTCATGGGCGATGCCGGTGGCTAATTGCCCGACGCTTGCCAAGCGGGAGGCTTGCATAGCCTCGCGTTGAGCGTCTTTCAATGCCTGAATGCCACGGAATGAAATCACCGCGACCCGGCGACTGCTGCCTTCTTTCAGTAAGGACGCGGAAAATGCCATGTTCATCGGTTCGCCGTCAGCCAGAATGAAAATAGCGTCGCTGTTGAACAGGCTTTGTCCGGTTTCAATGACCTGAAAGAATGGACCGTCAGCAAAGGGGATCGCCGCGCCGCGTTCCTCTAATGTCAGTACGCTATCCAAAGCCTTTCCTAGCAAATCGTCCGTGCGGAGCCAGCGGCGGGCTGATGGATTGGCAAATACAATCGTGCCATTCCCATCCACCAAAAGGACGCCTTCCAACAAGCTGGATGTAATGCCGAGCAAGCGTTGCTGGCTGGCTTCGTATTTCTTCCGCAGGGAAATATCCCGGAAAACCAAAACGCCGCCCGTAAATACGCCGTCATCAAATGCCGGGGTGAGAATGTATTCGGCGGTGAATTTTGCTCCGTTATTGTCGATGCATTCACATTCCCCACAGGACGCCTGCAGATTTTCAGTCGTAAACGCAGGTAGGCAGGATCGCCCCAGAACCGATTTATAGTCCTGACCGATAATGTCCTCCGGCGCTTGCTTAACCATGGCGCTGGCTGCCGGGTTTGCGAAGCTGACTTTGCCGTCGGCATCAATTCCAACAATGCCATCGCCAGCGGTTTCCAGCAAAAGTTCATAACTGCGCTTAAGCTTCTCAATCTCCATTTGGCGGATAATTTGTTCAGAGATATCCGACCGAACACAAACCACGTCTCCGTCTCGGGTGCGGCTGAGGCGGGAGGAAATCCACTGCTTTTCGCCGATTTGCAAAATAGAGGTTTTGCCATTGGGGTTCATATGAGCATCTATGCGGCGTTTGAGCAGTTCGTTCCTATCCCCGTTCTCATAATTGTAAATGCCCGCATAGGCCAGATCGGTCAGGATGTCTGATATCAAGCGACCGGGGACGAATTTCTCCCCGGCAAGGGGATAGATTTCACGCAGTCGGCTGTTGATGATAATCAGTCGACCATGTTTATCGTGAAGGGTGAAACCTTCGTTCATGGCTTCGATTGCATCCAGCAGACGATGTTCGGCGCGTGCGGCTCGACGTTCAGAAGCCACTTCACGGGAAATCGCCTGATGGATACTGTTCAGGCTTTCCTTCAGGTTGCTGGAATGGTCCAGCATATTTTCAATGTGGTTTGCCAATTCCGGTGACGCGCCCAAGTGGTGCGTCAGGCGTCGGGTCATATCAGCCCGCAGGCGCGTGGAAACTTCAATCCGCCGCAGTTTGGATAACTGAAAGACGTCTTGGTATTTGGCGTATTGGATCGGGAACAGGTCAATAAACGGGTCGGAAAATGTGCCGTCGGCCTCATCAAAGAATGCGATGGCTGTCAGGGTCTGATTGATACTGATGCCCAAAAGTTCGCCAAGGGTCGAAAATCCGGCAACGGGGCAGGGCCATAGGTTGCGGAATGAGGAAACAGCTTCAAGGTTATAGAGGCGACGGACCAAGCAGTCATTCAACAGAACCCCAAGCGGGCGGGGCTTATCGCTCAGAAATTTTTCAATGTCTGATCGAGTTTGAGTGGCGAAGTCCGTGGGGCGAACCAAAAATAGTTCATCCCCTTCGTTGATATTGGCATAGAAGTGAATGGCCCCGGTGTTCAGGTCAATGTAGTCAACGGCACGAATAAAAATCTGTTGGTCGATTTCTATGCCAAAGCTGAAGGCCTGTCGCAGACTGTCCAAATCTGATTGCGGGACACCAAGCCCGGCGGCCAATGCCTCTGCCGCTGGGCGGATGGTGTCAGTCATTGGGTCCAGCAAGGTGGTGACCGAGCATGCATCCGGGTCTGCATCCACGGCGATGAATTTCATGGCGGTTTTGCGGAAATTCTGGCTTTTCAGAATGCTGTAGCGTTTGCCGGGAGCGAGTTTTAGGAAAACGATAACTGCATGGTTCTCATAGATTTTGGAATCGTCGAACAGGTAGCTGTGCTTGCCGTGGGGGCGGGTGCCTGCTGATCCTCCTGCAAAGGGGCAAGGGAAAAGGCCGGTTTCATAAACCGCCTCCATAAAATAATCTTCGCTGTTGGTCAGTCCTTCGAAAAAGGTCAAAGCCAGAGTATCACGGGCGTTGATGGCAAAGTGCGGCAAACTTGTGCGAAGATGATTGGCGATTTTGGTAACGCGGTGTTCGCGGGTTAGTTCAGTTTTCTTTGCGCGTAAATCTTCGCTGAACAAAGGGACTGCCCGAATGGCACAATCGGCGATAAGGTCGGCGGCGTATATCTGCACGACAACAGAGGCTGAAACCTCATCACGTGAAACGTATAAGGGCTGGTCGGTAGTTTGGGCGCATAGTTCCCCCGATGTGGATACCGCCACAACTTGCGTGGTGCCCGCCATGTCTTTGATTGTCTTGACCACGTCCTGAAAGTCAAAATACGGGGAGACAAACGCGATTGCCAGTTTGGCTGCCTTACCGGCGAACAAGAATGAATCCGGCGTTAGCTCCTTCAGGTCGGACGAGGTGCTGATCACTCTTAGCAGAGCATCGCTGCCTTCAGATGGATTCCCACTCACAGCTTTAATTCCCTCCCGTCGCAGTTCGGCGCGCTCCGGCTGATTTTACGTGCTTTCATCAACTCAAAGTCGGAAATTGCCGCCAGAAGTCACGATTTTACGGTACAACGGCTTGCGCTGTGGAACAACGATTACTATTACATGCAGTGAAGAGGGGAATGAATTTACCATTATGTGATGAAGGCGCGGCCTTTCGCTTTGCTGTGATCATCCTTTCTGTCATCCAGATATAAAAATGCCACGTGAGACTTGACGCGAGAATCGTTTCCCATAGAGTCACGCCCTAACGCGTGAGGGAGGGGTTCTTTTTATTCCGCGTGTGTGTTGTTCCTTGGAGTACCGAATGGTTTTCTTGAAACTGGTTGCCGGACTGGTTCTTTTGCTTGTGGCAGGGGATCTTCTGGTTCGCGGATCTGTTACGATAGCTCGACGTTTTGGGGTATCCCCCATGGTCATCGGCCTGACTTTGGTTGGTTTCGGCACGTCTTTGCCCGAACTGTTGGCAAGTATTGAGGCCGTGAACGTCGGTGCGCCCGCATTGGCAATTGGCAACGTGGTTGGCAGCAACATTGCCAATATTCTACTGATTCTGGGTGCCGCAGCATTGATGTATCCCATTCCATGCAAGATTTCTGGTTTGCGGCGAGATCTATTCATGATGACCGGTGTTACCATGGTGACGTTGGCATTAATGGAATACGGTCATATCTCACGCGGAGCCGGCATCGGCTTGGTAAGTGTATTGGTGGCTTACACGGTGCTGGCCTTGGTCGTTGACCGTCGTAAAACCAACAGTGCAGTACTGGATGAAGCGGAAAGCGATATCCCAGACGCATTGCCGCCGACGACGGTTGGGTTGATGATTGCATTGGCAATGACTGCCTTGGCTATGGCCGGGGTGCTGTACGGAGCCAAGCTTTTGGTGAATTCCGCCGTTGAACTTGCGCGCCAGTGGGGCGTATCGGAAAGTTTGATTGGTGTTACTGTCGTGGCGGTTGGGACATCTTTGCCGGAATTGGCGACCAGCATTATCGCAGCAACCAAACGCCAAAGTGAAGTTGCCTTAGGCAACGTTGTGGGCAGTAATCTTTTCAACTTCCTTGGTATTCTCGGCATTACCGCCATTTATCATCCACTGGATATTCCGGCGGAAATCTCAGGCCGTGATTCCTGGATTTTGTTGCTGATTACGCTGGCGTTGTTTGGGATTGTTTTGGGAATGCGCCAAATTCCCCGTGTCATGGGCTTTGTTTTTCTTGTTGCCTATGTCGTGTATATTGCCGGGCTTGCTGGAGGGTTGCCAGATTTGCCGTTGGATATTGATTTACCCCAGTTCAGCTGATGATGGATTATTGGGAGCTGTTCCCAAGTCTTGACTTTCAATGCAAAAAGCGGCCGCCATTGTGCGGTCGCTTTTTGCATTGGCGAGCTTGAGCTGTGGAGTCTTGCCCTCCTTGTATAAGTCGCAGAACTCCAGATTTATTATCATTCGCAATGGTTGACGTCTTGGTGGGCGGTTCTGTCATTGCTCATGCACCTTAGAATTAAAAAGCACGAGATGAAACGTAATATCATTGACAATGTTATATTGTGACAATATGCAGCAACACGCTGTGTGTGGGAGGAACAGCATTTTTGGAAATCATAAGGTATGACGCGGGTGCGCGTTATGAGGGGAACCCTGAAAATGCAAACAACCGTTAAAACCCTGCTGTTAAGCAGCGGCTGGAGTTTGGCTGGGCTATGTGCAGTTGCAGTTATTACCGCGACGCCAGCACTGGCGAACAAAGCTGTAGAAATTGATGATGTGGTGATTTCGGCTCCATCCGTCGAAAGTACGACCACAGCCGAACTGTCAAAGTATGGCAGTGAGGTTCACGTCGTCACCCGCGAACAAATCGAAAAAGCCGGACCCAGTGCAGACATTGCCCGTGTGTTGCAAATGTATGTGCCGGGTTTGTATGTGCTGCCGAAAGCAGGGCCATTTGACTACGCGAAGGTATCTTTGCTTGGCGGTCGCGGTGATGATGCCCTGATTCTGTTGGATGGTGTTCGCCTGAACAACCGTTTGTACGGCGGGCTTTATCTGGACACCTTGCCTGCCGCCGCAGTGGATCGCGTTGAGGTACTGAAAGGCGGTCAGGGACTGTTTTTCGGTACGCAAGCGATCAGTGGTGTGATCAACATTATTACCAAACGTGCTTCGTCCAAGGAGTACACAGGTGAAGCCAGTATCGGGCTGGATACGTTTAAAGGCTTTAATGCAGAGGGTAACGTCCAGAAGCTGTACAGCAACGGTCTGGGCGATATGGATGTGCTGTTGTATGGCAGCCGAAATGTTTCTGACGGTTACCAGCCGTTTCGCGATCGCGATATCAACGGGCAACTGGTCACAGATAAAAAACGATCCTATGACTTAACCACTGCCGGTTTGAAAGTTGGACAAAAGTTCGGGGATAAGGCGCGTCTGGAAGTATTTTATCAATACACGCAGGCGGATCTGGACTTTGCCCGCGCGCAGAGTAACCACGATACCTATAACGCCCGTGAGCATTCCATTGCGACCACGACCTTTGAGGCTAATCCGACTGACTGGATGGAATTCTTCATTAAAGGCCATTTGAATGCGTGGGATACGAAATATACCCGTGTCTACAATACGGCTGGCGGTGGCCTCAACGTGCGTAATGATAAGGATTATTGGGGCTTCCGCGACTGGGGTGTGCAGGCACAAAGTAAATTCACATTGCCCGGTGATCACCAATGGGTCGTCGGGGTCGACAGCCAGTGGTTCCGCGGCAACGATGACGTGTACATCATTGATAACAGCAAGGCTGAGGTCTTTGGCTATTATACCCAGTTCCGCCCAAACCTTGAATTCCTACCGGATTTTCATCCCGCATTCGGCGTTCGTCATGAAGCCATCAGCAGCGGCAGTTCGACCACAATCTGGAATGCCAGTGGCGTTTATGACCTGATGGATAATTTGTCCGTGCGTGGACAAGTGGGGACGGGTTTTAAACTGCCAAACGCTGAACAGATGTTCGTGAATGATACGGGTATGGTCGGTAACCCAGACCTAAAACCGGAAGAAAGCCTGAACTATGAATTGGGTGTGGATTATGGCACCGATCTATACGGGCAACCGTTTTCGGTTTCTGCCACGGCGTTTTATCGCAAAATTGATAATCTGATTGGCTACACCACGTTGCCGTCCGGCGATACCAGTTTCAAAAACTCCGATGATGAGGCGAAATTCAAAGGGCTTTCCTTGGTTGCCAAACAACAGTTGAACCTGAATTGGGCGCTTGGATTTGACTATACGCGTACGCTTTCCCAGTCGGATGGCAAACGGGTTGCGGATATTCCGTCCTCGGTCACGCGTTTGACGGTTCAATATGACGCGGATGACAAAGATTGGGGTGTGGAAGCCGGAGCACGCTTCATCGGTTCAAGCATCAATCGTTATGACCAGGATTATGGCGAGTATGCGGTTGTCGATGGCAGTGCATACTATTGCCTTGATGAGAAAAAGCAGCACAAGCTTTCCCTGTTGGTGGAAAACCTGTTTGACCGGGAATATGCGACCAGCCACACCAAAAATCTTGATGGCGATGTGGTCCCATATATTGCTCGCCCTTTGACCGCGGAAATTCGCTACACCTTCAAATTCTGATAGGTAATTCAGTGATATAGGAGAGCAAGGGCATAGGGATTATCCTGTGCCCTTGCAGCCATAGAACATGACGCAAGCAGCCATAACGTTTGAGACCCATCCCGACTGGGGGCATGTCCCGCCACACCGATATCATGTGATGGTATGTTGCGGTCCACGATGCGTGGAAAAGGGGGTCAAGACGCTCCTTAAGGCGTTGATGCAAAGAGCGAAAGACCGCGGCATTATCGAAGTTGATGGCGGGGTTCTGGTCACTCGCACCCATTGCCAGTATCCGTGTAATCTGGGCCCGATCATGACGGTGTACCCGGATGGGGTTTGGTACCGCATCCAAACGGTCCAAGACATAGAACGGATTGTGGACGAACACTTTGTTGGTGGGGTGGTGTGTCGTGACCTAATGGTGCGGGAAGGGCTGGGCAAGCATGATGCTTCGTAACCTGCTTTTTGCCATTGCAGTCTTAACGGTTGGAGTAGCGCAGCAGCCCCTTGCCCATGGCAATGCCGCGATGACCTATAGCAATTGTAACCAATCGTGGCGCATTGATGGATCGCCACAGCGCATTATTGCCCTGAACCAGCATGCTGCGGACTTGGTTATTGCTCTTGGTGGTCAGGATCGGCTTGTTGGCGTCAGTTGGATTGACGATGACCCACAAGCAAACATAACTGGCGTGTATCGTGGGGTTCCCGTTATCACCAAGCACTACCCGCCTATCGATTTGCTTTTGACCAGCAAGGTGGATTTTGCTGTTGGTGGTTTTGTTTCTGCTTTTCGAATGGGGCAGGGACCAAGTGATCGGCAAGGTTTGATGAATGAAGGGATCGGCTCCTACCTGTTGGAAAATGCCTGCCCGGATCGTGGTGATGACCAAGGCAAAATTGCCAGCGTTATTGCGGATATAGATGTTTTATCCCGACTATTGGGGGCTGAAGAGCAAGGCAGAAATCTGATTGCCCACTTCCAATCCGATTTGCAACAGGCCAAAGCCATTGCCGCATCATTGTCGATGCAGCCGACGTTCTTCGTCTGGGACAGTTTGACGCGGTCTCCACGGACACAGGGGCAGGATGGTTTTCTGTCTAGCCTTGCGCGGATAGCTGGTGGACGCCCTGCCTTTGATGATTTGACCACGGCGCGCAATACAGTGTCGTGGGAGGACGTGGCCCTACGCGATCCGAATGTCTTGATCTTGGTGGACGCAAATTGGTCAACGGTGGCGGATAAGATCAGGTTTCTAAAGCAAGATCCGGTCCTGTCAGAGTTGACGGCGGTGCGGAATAACCGTTTCATACCCATTCGATTTTCTCATGCGCAGCCGAATATGTGTACGGCCAGTACTGTTATGCGGTTGGCGCAGCAGATGCAAAACTATGCGAAGGAGTTGCGTCATGTCGTTGAGTAAAGTTGTGTATCAGGTACAGGCCGCCAGCTGGATCACTCCAACGGGGCAGGCTGCGGTTCAGGATGTTTCATTTGAAATTCGCCAAGGTGAAGTCTTCGGCATTATTGGTCCAAACGGGGCTGGCAAAACCAGCCTGCTGAAACTGTTGTATCGGACGTATCGCGCTGAATCTGGGGAAATATTTTTAAACGGGCACGATGTGAAGGACATTCCCCGAACAGAATTCGCACAGCAGGTTGCCGTGGTCTTACAGGAATCTCCGGCGAATTTTGCGCTGACGGTTCGTGATGTGGTGGCAACAGGACGGTTGCCGTATCTGCGTTCGTTGGAGAGGTTCGGGGCCGACCATACAAAAGTTGTTGATGAGTGTTTAAAACGATTTGAGCTTCTGGACATGCAAGATCGGCGGTTCTCCGTGCTGTCCGGCGGGGAAAAACAGCGGGTCGTGTTTGCCCGTGCTTTGGCACAGCAGTCCCCGGTTTTGATCCTTGATGAACCGACCAACCATTTGGATATCCGGCATCAGTTGGATGTGATGCGCAACCTGAAAGATTGGGCTGATACCGTAATTTTGACCGTGCATGATATCAACCTTGCGGCGCGATATTGCGACCGCTTGCTGGTGCTACACAACGGGCGAGCCGTGGCCTGTGGAGCCCCTGCGGATATTTTGACGTCGGATCTGCTGGAACGGGTGTTCCGGGTATCTAGTGAATTGCGGCAGGAACCGCGTTACGGGCAGCCGTGGTTTGCATTCTATGCGGATGAAACGGCTTTACCCGATGAAAACCAAAATGGGTAGATATGATAACCCTTAGCTATCGAAATATAGTGGCTCTGGTGACAGTTGGAATTGTGATTCTGGCTGTCATCGGGATACAGCTTGGTGCTGTTACACTGCCATTGGGCAGTGTCGTAGCGGTGTTTAAATCCAAGCTTCTGGGGCTGGATGTTTCAGCAGAGCTTTCCCACGCGCAGGAACGCGTGATTTGGGGATTCCGTTTGCCACGGGTGATTTTTGCCATGGTGGTCGGTGCCGGATTGGCCTTAAGCGGAACCGTACTGCAAGCTGTAACCCGCAACGTGCTGGCGGACCCATATTTGTTTGGCCTGTCGTCCGGTGCGTCGTTGGGCGCGGTGTTGGTGCTGGGGCTTGGCATTGCCAGTTCGGCGATGCTGCCGCTGGCTGCCTTCATCGGTGGTGTGCTGGCAATGATTCTGGTGCTGGCAATTGCCGGGAATCGCTGTACGCCGACCTCTGACAATTTGGTGCTGGCTGGGGTTGCTGTTGCGTTTTTGCTGTCGGCTGGGGTTAACTTTGTTTTGTATACCAGCGATTACAATGCAGCCCAATCGGTGCTGTTTTGGATGTTGGGGGCTTTGGGCGGAGCGCGCTGGTCCATGTTGACCGTCCCGGTCTTGGTTGTTGCTGTCAGTTTTGTGATCCTGCAACTGCATGCCCGCAAATTGGATGCACTGATCATGGGGGAGGAAACTGCAGAGACCCTTGGCGTAGATGTCCGCAAGGTTCGCTTCGGCTGCTTGGTTCTGGCGACATTGGTGACGGCAACACTGGTGGCCTATGCCGGAACCATTGGCTTTGTCGGCTTGGTCATTCCGCATATTTGCCGTGGCTTTGTCGGCGGAGCCCATGCCCGTTTGCTTCCCGTGTGTTGTTTGGTTGGGGCTGGGTTCATGGTTTGTGTTGATATTATTGCCCGCACCAGCTTTGCTCCGATGGAACTGCCCATCGGAATTGTCACCGCAGGCATTGGCGGCACATATTTTCTGTATTTGTTGAGGCGACGAGTTGGTTGATTATCGGGTTAGGGCGGCTGCGAGCAAAGCCTGTGTATAGGGATGCTGCGGCGCTTCCATGACTTCAGCCGCCGATCCGGTTTCCACGACTTTGCCGTCGTGCATGACCATGACGTCATCAGCAAGGGCGCGTACCACCTTCAGGTCGTGGCTGATAAAGACATAGGCCATGGCGTAACGGTCCTGAATGTCCCGCAGCAAATCGACGATCTGCACCTGAACTGATACATCCAGCGCACTGGTCGGCTCATCCAGAATCAGTAGTTTGGGTTTCAGGATCAGGGCACGGGCAATGGCAATTCGCTGCCGCTGCCCGCCGGAAAACTCATGCGGGAAACGGTCCTGCATATCTGCATTCAGACCAACTTCTGTCAGGGCTTGGGCAATCGCCTCACGTCGTTCCCCGTGGCTTAGGTTGGGCATGTGAATATCCAGACCCTCGCCGATGATGTCGCCGACGGATAGGCGCGGGCTTAATGCGCCATAGGGGTCTTGAAACACGATTTGCATAGACTTCCGTAAAGCCCGCAGCCCTTTGAAGCCCTTGGCAGGAACAGATTGCCCGTCAAATGTCAGTTCCCCGGAACACGCAATCAAACGCAGCAGAGCCAGCCCGAGGGTACTCTTGCCCGAACCACTTTCGCCGACGACGCCCAGCGTTCGGCCTTGGCGCAGTTTAAAGGAAATACCGTCGACAGCTTTGACATGGCTGACGGTGCGACGAAGCAGGCCGCCCTTCAATGGAAACCAGACTTTGGTATCCGTAGCGGTCAGAAGGATAGGGGTATCATTGGGGCGGAGAGGGGCTGGCGCAGGTTCCGCCGCCAACAGGTTCTGTGTGTAGGGATGTTGTGGCGATTTGAACAGGGCATGGGTTTCCGCAGTTTCCACAATTTCCCCATGCTGCATGACGCAGACCCGATCCGCCAGTTTGCGCACAATGCCAAGGTCATGGGTAATGAATAAAATCGCCATGCCTAGTCGGTGCTGCAAGTCCTTCAACAAGTCGAGGATTTGCGCCTGAATCGTCACGTCGAGCGCGGTGGTCGGTTCATCGGCAATCAACAGGTCCGGGTCGTTGGCAAGTGCCATGGCGATCATCACCCGTTGCCGTTGCCCGCCGGATAATTCATGGGGCAGGGCGTTCAGGCGTTTGTCCGGTGTTGGCAGCCCAACAAGTGTCAGAAGTTCGATGACCCGATTGCGAACCGCATCTTTGCCGCTGCGACCCCATTTCCCGTGCAAGGTGAGGGTCTCTGCAATCTGCTTACCGATGCTGTGCAATGGGTTGAGGGAGGTCATTGGTTCCTGAAAAACCATGCCAACCCGTCCACCACGCAAGGCTCGTAAGTCTGGTTTTGGCATGGACAGTACGTCTTTGCCATCAATACGGATCGTGCCGCTGGGATGGTGAGCACTGGGGGCCAAAAGACGTAACAAAGATAATGCTGTGACCGACTTGCCGGAGCCGCTTTCCCCGACCAGTGCTAAGGTTTCGCCGCGGTGCAGAGTGAAAGAGATACCGCGCACTGCGTCCACGCGGTTTTCCCCGTGACCAAAGGCAACGGACAGGCTGTCAACCTGAACAATGGGTTGGACCGGGTTACTCATTGGGTTTTCCTTGGGTCAAACGCATCACGTACTGCTTCTCCGATAAAGACCAGCAGGCTCAACAGAACCGACACCACAAGGAAGCCGGACAAACCAAGCCACGGAGCTTGCAGGTTTTCTTTGCCTTGCCGCAAAAGGTCACCAAGGGAAGCAGAACCGGGCGGCATACCAAGGCCAAGGAAGTCAAGGGAGGTCAAGGCGACCACTGCGCCGCTTAGAATGAACGGCACAAAAGTCATGGTGGCGACCATGGCGTTGGGCAGAATGTGGCGGGTCATGATTTGGGCATCGGATAGGCCAAGGGCGCGGGCAGCCCGGACATATTCAAAGTTCCGCGCCCGTAGCACTTCGGCCCGCACCACGCCGACCAGTGCAGTCCAACTGAATAACAGCAGGATAA
>JAALLQ010000174.1_pt1 | contig 20975 bp, 17 predicted proteins | sample 7245921 | NCBI WGS metagenome assembly JAALLQ01 (sample SAMN13049200, study PRJNA578106) | oil field metagenome | isolation source: filtered produced water from oil reservoir B7 | place: USA:offshore Texas | collected 2016 | reverse complement strand
TGGCGAGGTTTTTCACCTCCCCGGCGACCACGGCAAAGCCCTTACCCGCATCACCTGCCCGTGCAGCCTCAATGGTTGCGTTCAAGGCCAGCAGGTTGGTCTGGTTGGCAATATCTGTAATCAGGCTGACAACTTCACCAATACGGTCTGCGGCCTCTGCCATTTGGGATACACGTTGCTGAGCGACACCTGCCTGATCTGCAGTTTCCCGCGCGGAAACTGATGCGGTTTGAACCTGAAATGCGATTTCCTGAATTGCCGCACTCAATTCCTCAGTTGCCGACGCCACAGTATTGACACTTTCCATAGTGACACTAGAGGCAACCCCCACTTCATCCGTACGCTTTGCCGACATTTGTGCGACATCCTGCATCTCTACGGATGCACGTTGTAACGAACCCGCTGCATCAGAGACATCGTTAACAATCACGCCAACAGCAGTTTCAAAGTCATCGGCAAGATCCAGCATGGCTTGGCGGCGCTCTGCCTCGGCTCGCTCTTTTGCGGTTTCCTGTTCCGCTTCAAGAGCAATGCGCTCTTCCCCATTGGTTTTAAACACCAAAAGCGCACGTGCCATTTGTCCGATTTCGTCCTTTTGATTACGGGCAGGAACGTCAACTGTGAAGTCATCATTGGACAATTGCAGCATCGCGTCTTTCATGGCATTCAGCGGAAGAAGGACACGTTTGTAAACCGTATAGCCCGTGACCACCGCTACAATCGCCATCAGGAAAAGCATGGACAGCAAGACTGCACCCCATGTATCGCCAATGGTTTCTGCATCTTTAACCTGTTGCCCGGTCCGGCCTTCAAGAGCAACATAAAACGCATCCAACGGCTTCATGATGTCGGCTTTAAAAGCATGATACTGTTCGGAATGAACCAGTTGCCGCGCCATGGCGAAATCCGGTTCTCCTTTTACGGTGTAGTCACCCTTGTCATCCTCAAACAGCCCCTTGACAGCGTTCATGGCTTTTACTTCAAGGTTGACCAACCCGTCTGAATTGGCCTGTGCCTGACTGAGTAGGTCAAATTCTTTTTGTGTAAATCCTGCCTGCTTCATCAAGTCTTGCAAACTGACTTTTTGATCGGTGTCGGGCCGGGGTTTTTCCATGTTGACCGTATACAGGTCCCAATAAATCCGGTTGTAGTCTTCCGGTCGTGGTTTGATACCGTTTCGGATGTCCAGAATGTCGAAGTACTGTTGTTCGTACTTCTCATTGCCTGTCACCACATAGGTTCGCCCAAGCCGGGTTAAGTCATCTGAACTTTGGCGAAGTTCATCGGCCAAAAGGTATGAGATATACTGATTTTGATAGCTTTCACTGATTTTATTCTGTGCGTTTTGATAAAACAGGTATGCAGATAAGACCAAGGCCAGCATGGCTACGTTCACAAGCAAAAGAGCTGTGAGGATTTTACGAATGGTCATGAAATATCTCCCCCAACCCAGTACAGCACCCCACGAAGGGGCTACACCGGGCAATTAGTCTCTTTTCATCTTAAGACACTGGAATTGCGGCATTTTCCAAAGAAAACAGGATGGCAAATCCCAAAACGCTCATAACCAGCGGCGATATAACTTTCATGCCCATGTTTAGATTGTTGAAAAAACTCATACGAACCTCCCTGACATATGCTGCTACGCATTCTTTACCGCCGTCGGGCGTAATCTTCTTTCTGATTAGCGCAGCATTAGATTCATATCTTTCCATCAATCCACAAAAATAAAAAATAAAAAATAGATACGAGAGATAAAACTAGTTAAAAACAATAAATAGCCAACCAAAGATCGGTTAAACAACATTTAAATATTAACCATTAGTCAAAATTTATTGTTATCTTAGAACAAATGCGAATTATCAATAACGAATCGCTATAAAACTGTAAATTATAATGGTTCTAGCAATTTTATCTTAATTGTTTTCATATACCCTATGTTAAAATGAGTCAGTTTCAACTGATTCTTGGCAGAAACCCTAAACGACCGACGCCATCGCATTATTTGTTCAGAAACAGCTATTACGACTTGAACTCACATATTGTCGTGTCAAATCATGCGACTAATGGCAAAGAGTCACCTATTCGTACGGAGCTCCTGCTTTTTCCAATGAAAAAAATTAAAGCGGAGGGCTTGCACTTAGCGTGCAAGCGGGATAAGACACCCGACACTTAAAATTTCCACAAAACCAGATGCGCGTTGCACAGGCTACCTATGCCTGCCTCTTGCAACCCATTTTTTCTGAAACATAGAGTACACATGACCGCTGCAGTAACGACACTTCCAAGCACAACAAAAACGACACCGATCAGCAGCACCGACGCCGTCTCTGCCTTGGCTGCACTGGGCAACACACTGCGCCTGCAGGCATACCGCCATATTTTGAACGCGGGGACGACCGGACTGAATGTGGGCGCTTTGCAAAGCTTGCTGGGGACCCCAGCTTCGACGTTGAATCACCACCTGAACACCTTGGTTCGCGCCGGCATCATTATGCAAAAGCGCGAAGGCCGGGAAATTTACAACATCGCCAATACAGACCACATGCATGCGGTCATTAACTTTCTGGATATGTTGCAAACCCCGAGCGGACAAGACCAACGCCCACAGAAAATGCAGGGCGTTGCCTAAGCCTAAAGCCCAACTTTTAATCAAAATGCCCATATTATGGGCATTTTTTTTGCGAAAAATCTGAGCATACGAGCAGAAAACGCCCAGATTCTGCATATTCTGGCTTTGGCACGGCAGATGCATTATAAATGAACAACACGTGGTCAAAACCACAAACACAATTCGATTAAAGTGGACACCGCAACATTACCCGCCTCGGGACGGGTCAGAACAGAGCACCGGAATTCCATGAAAAAAGTTGAAGCCATTATCAAGCCATTCAAGCTCGATGAAGTGAAAGAAGCCCTTCATGAAATCGGCCTTCAGGGTATGACCGTGATTGAGGCCAAAGGCTTTGGTCGACAAAAAGGCCATACCGAACTTTACCGCGGCGCTGAATATGTTGTCGATTTTCTGCCGAAAGTGAAAATTGAGCTGGTTGTCGATGATGACCAACTGGAACAGGCTGTTGAAGCCATTCAGGGGGCCGCCCAAACCGGGCGGATCGGCGACGGCAAGATCTTTGTTTCTTCGATTGAGGAAACAATCCGCATTCGCACCGGCGAAACAGGCACCGAAGCAATTTAATCTTCCGTTCCTGTCTGCAGTGACCATCTGTCATGGACGCTGCCGTCACCCGGTTGAGCGAAGCCAACACCATGCGGCACGATAAGTCGTCAATCTTACGTGCCACAGATACAATGAACCGCAAACTGTGCAGCATGCACAACTAAAGGGAAGCACCATGTCCGTTGAAAAAGTCCTGGGAATGATTAAGGAAAACGACGTTCAATACGTTGATTTCCGTTTTACCGACCCGCGTGGCAAATGGCACCACACGGCTCAGCACGTTTGTACTGTCGATGAAGACATGCTGAACGAAGGCATCATGTTTGACGGGTCTTCCATTGCCGGCTGGAAAGCCATCAATGAATCCGATATGGTTCTGAAACCGGACCTTAGCTCCGCAGTTATGGACCCGTTCTCTGCACAGCCGCAGCTTATTCTGATTTGCGATGTGTTGGAACCGTCCTCCGGTCAGCCCTATGATCGCGACCCACGCTCCATCGCCAAAAAAGCTCTGGCTCATATGGCCAGCACAGGCATTGCAGATACCTGTTTCTTTGGCCCGGAAGCCGAATTCTTCGTCTTTGACGATGTCCGCTTCAACGTTGAGCCGAACAAAGTCGGCTTTGAACTGGATTCCATCGAAGGTTCCTATGTAACCGGCAAAGCTTACGAAGAAGGCAACTACGCCCACCGTCCGCGGGTTAAAGGCGGCTACTTCCCGGTTCCGCCAGTCGATAGCGGCATGGACATGCGCGCAGAAATGCTGTCCGTCATGGGCGAAATGGGCCTGCACATCGAAAAGCATCACCACGAAGTTGCATCCTCCCAACACGAATTGGGCTGCCGCTTTGAAGAAATGCTGGTCGCCGCAGACTACATGCAAATTTATAAGTACTGCGTGCACATGGTTGCCCATTCCTATGGCAAGACCGCAACCTTCATGCCAAAACCGATTGCCGGCGACAACGGCTCGGGCATGCACTGCCACCAATCCCTGTGGAAAGACGGCAAACCGCTGTTCGCAGGTTCCGGCTATGCTGACCTGTCCGAAAGCGCATTGTACTACATTGGCGGCATCATGAAACATGCCCGCGCACTGAATGCTTTCACCAACCCGTCCACCAACTCTTACAAACGATTGGTTCCGGGATACGAAGCTCCGGTGTTGTTGGCTTACTCCGCACGTAACCGCTCTGCATCTTGCCGCATCCCGTACGCAACCAACCCGAAAGCCAAACGGATTGAAATGCGCTTCCCCGATGCAACCGCCAACCCGTACTTGGCATTTGCAGCGATGATGATGGCTGGCTTGGACGGCATTCAGAACAAAATCCACCCGGGCGACCCGATGGACAAAGACCTGTATGATCTTCCGGCTGAAGAACTGCGCGGTATTCCGACCGTTGCTCGTTCTCTGCACATGGCTTTGGATTGCCTGAACGAAGACCGCGACTTCCTGAAAAAAGGCGACGTCTTCACCGACAGCATGATCGAAAGCTACATCGCTCTGCGTATGGAAGAAGTGATCAAACTCGAACAGACCCCGCACCCGGTCGAATTCGACATGTACTATAGCGCGTAATCAAAGCGCTCGTGTTCATTGACTTTGCGAGGCTTAAAGCTCAGGCAGATGGGTCAAAGAACACCGAACAAACAAAGAAACCCCATCGGACACTCCGGTGGGGTTTCTTTATGCCTACATAGCTAATGGAAAGACATAGAGCGGTGGTTTTGCACTATATTCTTAGCAATCTTTAGCCATTCTTTACCCTGTCGTTACGCTGGTAACACCTGCGTGGACTGCCCCCTGCCAGATAAACAGAAAAAGTATTGCCTCGGACAGTTTCCTGCCCATAATCCGGCACTTGTTTAAAATCATGAGGCCCAGCAATGAACACCATTGACCATATGAAAGCACATGCCCCCAAAGCGGCTGAGTATCTGGCTCTGGCGGGAAAGGCTATAATGGCGGCGATCTTTGCCTATGATTATGCGCGTGCTGCCGAAAAAATGGTGGACCCGAACTGCGCCGGTGACGCCAACCCGGCTTGGCAGACCGGACCGTTCCTAAATATTTTCCATGGTGGGCAACCCATCAGCCGCACTGCGCCATCTGTTCTTCAAGGCAGTATTGAAAGCCAAGTCGCAGCACAAATCGTGTACGGCAGCACAGAAGACGGCATTCAAATGCCGGAAAACGATGATAGCCATAATCAGGTTGATCACATTCAGGCGAAACTCGCCATTATTGAACAAGCCGCACTTGCAAAATGGTTTATGACCCAAATGAACGGTCCGACGACGGCGGATGCGGCTCAAACAGCGTGGCCTGATCTTGACCTGCATGCACCGCTTGGTACTTTGGCCCAAGTGTATGAACGCGGGGATGAACTGCTCATGGTGCCCGATTGTGATACTGCCTCCATGCGGGAAGCTGTCGATATATTTTATGCCACGACTCAATGCATTACGGAAATTGCCGCAAAACTATAATCCCTGCCTTATCACCACTGTCGATCAGCAAGTATTTTTGTATTCTGACCTAAAAAGAACAAACAAGAGCTTTCGTTTACCTATGATTTCGTAGACAATATAGCCATGCATCACTTTGGTGGAGGCAAGCGGTCCATGTCGCGCAGTATTGGTCTACGAATATTATTAATTGCGTCCTTTATTGTCACAGTATCCTTCAGCATATTTACCATTACATTTGAAGGACATGGGCGAGCCCTGATCATTGACCGGGTATCTGATAGCCTGAGTGAAACGGCGCGCGTCACCGCAGAAAGCATAGGGCGATGGATGCAAGCCCGCAGTCATCTGTCAGAAACATTGGCAAACAATATTGCCTCCACGGGCGACACGAAGGCATTTGACCAAATCAACCGCCTAATGAGCCGGCAACCTTACTCCAGAACCTTTATGACAACCTTCATAGGGACAGAACAAAAGGATCTGATCAGCATCCCCCCAAACAATCTGCCGCCAACTTTCGACCCAAGAATTCGCAAGTGGTATATCGACACAAAATTCGTTAATGCTCCGACTATCTCCGAACCGTACATTGATCTGATTACAGGGAAAATGGTGGTTTCAGTGGTCGCACCGATCAGCATCAACGGTAAATTTGCCGGAGTAGCCGGTGGTGATATCGAGCTCACTGATATCATCAAAACCATTAAGCAAATTGATTTGGGCGATTTGGGGTATGCTTTTCTGGTGAATGCTCAGGGAAAGGTGCTTATCCATCACAACCAAGAAAACACCCTGCAAAATATCAGCAAGGTCTTTCCGGGGGCGGAACTGAACCTGAATTCAAATCTCATTGACTTTAATACATCGAACCAGAAACATGTTTTCGCCTTTTTCCCTGTCCCGCATCTTCCAGCAACGGAATGGAAGCTTGGCATTGTTGTTGACCGGGAAAAAGTTTTCCAACCCATTGTTGATTTCCGCCAAACCGCAGCTTTCGCGGCGTTGGCGACTGTCGCCGTTATTATCATTTTGCTGGGGATCAGCATTCGTCAACGTGTAACCAAGCCTTTGGACAGCATGACCCGCGCCATGACGCAATTGGCTGAAGGCGACCTCGATACTGAAATTCCAGAATCATCCTCAAACGATGAAATCGGTGCCATGCGCTCAGCCATGCAGGTCTTTAAGGCGAATGCCCTGACCATGGAAAAGCTTCGCCAAGACCAAATAAAAGCCAAAAGCCAATCCGAACACGAAAAGAAATTGGCGTTGCAGGATGCAGCCACACGGTTTGAAAATTCAATTGTACGAATTGTCGAACTGCTGTCTGTGGCCTCTTCCACTCTGAACAGCTCTGCCACAGATATGTCAATCAATGCAGATACATCCGCGACCCTCGCTGCGGATAGTGCCGATTACAGTGACGCAGCATCAAACAATATGACCACCATTGCATCTGCAACCGAAGAATTATCAGTCGCAATTGCTGAAATCAGTCGCCAAACAGAAATTGCATCACAAGTATCTGCAGATTGCCTCAAAACCTTGAATAATGCAAAATCCCGTAACCCTAACTGCACCTCTGAACTGGGCGAAGTGCTGAGCCACGTCGAACGCTTACATGGTATTATCGGCATTCTGGCTGCCGCCATCAGTCAGCAGTCCTCCGCCACTGACGAAATCACTCACAATGTTCATCAGGCATCGTTACGCGCAGCCGAGGTTGCCAATACCATTCTTGGGGTTAGGGAAATCGCAGCTGAAACCGATAAAGCTGCGCTTTACATCAACACGGCGGCAGCAGATCTGGCTGTGCAAACCGACGCTCTGCAAATTGAGGTTGCGAATTTCCTAAGGACCATTCGCAAGCCAGACACACCCGAAGAGACCTAGGATATGAATGTATGCTCTCTTTTTGGTTGATTGTTAATTAATGTTATTTCACTGAAATTGCGAATTTGCTAAGAAAATAAGATTATAACGCAAATAGCGAACATTTATTACCTAGCCTCTCTTTAAAAATGCCTGTATATGCGCACATAAAAATGAGCACAATAGCACTGGAGGCTGAAAGCAATGAAACTCAATATTGGCTCACGTCTGTTGTTAACCGCGAGTATGATCGTGGTAACGGCATTAACTGCGTTCAGCCTATATATCGATAATCATGAACGCAGCCTCATTGAACGCCAGCTGGAAACCAGCATTTCGAGCACAGCCAAACTTGCCAGCACCACGATTGTGGATTGGATCAGTGGTCGGCAGTTTCTGCTTGAAGCAACGGCACAGAACATCTCTCGCCTAGAGAATGCCGAACCATCCACCGTACTTCCCACCATATCCATACCGGTGTTGGAGGAAGCATTCATTGCAACTTACCTCGGTACTGTTGATGGTGACATGATCCCCTATCCGCCAATGGATCTGCCGGAGAATTACGATCCGCGGATACGTCCATGGTACAAGGATGCTATGTCAGCCAACGCAACAGCGTTAACTGAACCCTACATGGACCTGAATACCAAGAAGTTGGTTGTCAGTGTTGTCGCCCCAGTTTCTGGCAAAGGCGTTGTCGGTGTCGATCTTGAAATTTCAGATATGGTCAAGTTGGTCAACAGCATCGAATTGGGCGGCAGTGGGTATGCCTTTTTGGTCAATGATTCCGGCACAGTTTTGATTCACCCGAATACAGAATTGTCCTTGAAACCCTTAAAGGAAGCATTCCCGGACTCCACCCCCAGCCTGTCACTGACCGCCGATGCACTTTTGGAACAATCGGGCGACACCATGTATGCTTTTGTTCCTATTTCGGGGCTGCCGTCGGTTAAATGGCGGCTTGGCTTTGCCATTGACCGGGAAAAAGCCCTTGCCGAGTTATATAGCTTTAGAATCACAGCAACAATCGCCACCTTACTGACGATCATCGCGGTGCTTGGGCTGCTGGGCATCACCGTACGACAACGGGTATCCCAACCGATCCTGCGCATGACAGATGCCATGAGCCGCCTTGCAGGTGGGGACAACAACGTAGATATCCCTGAAACCAAGTCCGATGATGAAATCGGGGCTATGCGTTCTGCCGTGCAGATTTTCAAAACCAATGCTCTTGAAATGCAGCGGCTCCAAGATGAACAAATTCAGGCTGAGCAACGCGCAGAAGCTGAAAAACGAGCTGCCGTGGCCCAAACCGCCGATGCATTTGAAATCTCTGTTGGGGGCATTGTGAACCTTGTTTCTGCCGCATCAACAGAGCTGAATAATTCTGCCGAAGCCATGTCGCATACAGCGACGACGACCGCAGAACAGGCCACATCAGCTTCCTCTGCGTCTGATGAAGCCTCTCATAACGTTTCGACTGTCGCTTCCGCAACGGAAGAGCTTGCAAGTTCGATTTCCGAAATCGGTGGACAAGTTGAAAAGGCCGCTGAAATTGCAGCTAAAGCACTAAGCGAAGCTGAAGCCGCAAACGAAAAAGTCCGCAGCCTTGCCGACGCAGCAGACAAAATTGGTGAAGTTGTCAGCCTGATTACAGACATCGCTAATCAAACCAATCTGTTGGCTTTGAATGCAACGATCGAGGCCGCCCGAGCCGGTGACGCGGGCAAAGGTTTTGCAGTTGTAGCCTCTGAAGTGAAAAACCTGGCAAACCAAACTGCGAAAGCCACCGAAGAAATTTCTGGGCAGATCAGTGCGGTTCAAGATTCCACCCGACTTTCGGTGGAAGCAATCGGCAACATCACAACGGTCATTCGTGACCTTGATGAAATTGCTACCTCTATTGCTTCGGCCGTCGAGGAACAAACCGTGGCGACACAGGAAATCACCCGCAGTGTCGCCATGGCGTCCAGCGGCACACAGCAGGTTGCTATGAACTTGACCGGAGTACAGGCTTCCGCCCAAGAAACCGGGGAAGCTGCCGAACAAATTCGCAATGCATCCAGCGACCTATCTTTGCAGGCAGAAACCTTACAAAGTGAGGTTGCAAACTTCCTCAACAACATTCGAAATTCATAGATCGAATATCGTTAAAAGCCCCGGCATCAAAACCGGGGCTTTTCGATTAGCGCGCCACGCCCTTAATCTTCTCAAAGGTCCGCAGGCCACCGAAGCCAAGCATGCCGAACATCAGCTCCCACAGCATACTGTCAAGCCGAGGCGCAGGTGGCAGGTCAACACCAGCCATCGCAGCGACCCACGCACCAATCGGTGCAACAACGAACTGAAACGCCAAAGCAATTGCGCAAACCCAACCGATGGCAGGCCGCCATGTAGCCGCCATGGTGACACCGCTGGCAGCCTCAGCCTTGTTCACCTCCATCTGGCCTTTGTCCCACCCCCGCAAAGATGAGCGCAGTTCGCTTTCTGCCTTGGTCTTGGCCTCTGGGTCGGGAATAAACTTGTCGATAACCTTCAGCCCCACGGCTATGGCGTCATCAATTCTAAACATGTCAGCCCTCCGTCAGCACAGCGGCGATGCGCTTGGATCGTGCGCCGACCTGCCGCGCCCATTTGCTGCTCAAGGCTTCCGACGCGGCAGCGTCATAGCGTCCGCTCTCCAACGCGCCCAACATCTTACGGAATGTCATCAAGCGACTGATCCCCATGTTAAAGCACATATTAATAAGTGCCCCCTGCCGCTTACCTGATAAATCGCGCCACCAAGGCAACGATCGGTCCAATTCAGCCACCACCCGTTCAATGTCGTTCTCTAGCAGGTAATCGGCTTCCATATCCGTGATGCCCATATCCTCAATGTTACGCCCGACACCGATGGTCATTTTCCCGGCAGTACAGAGGTACGGTTTCAGCCGCACCCCTTCATCTCGCCGCAAATCTTGCTTAATTGTTTCAAGATCAAACATCAGTTTGTCCTCGTCATATGTGCGGATATGCTGGCCCAGACGGCGGCACAGATACCTGCCGCAATTGCAGCCGCAGCAACCATGACGCCACGGTCCACGGCTTTACGAATTGTTCCGGCAACGCGCAGATCACGCCGGAAGTTTTCAAGGCTCTCTGGATCGTCAAAATCCACACCAAGCACAGCGAAGACCTTACGCACGGCTTGATCGGCAGCAGCTTCGGACTGCGGGCAAGAGCTTTCTTTCGGTAGGCAATTTGTCATGCGCGTAACTCCAGCCACCGATACACGGCAACAAAACCAGTAGTCGCAGGAATAAGACGATAAGTGGTATTTGGCGGTACAATCGTCGCTAGGCTATAGGTATAAGTGCCCCCTGATGACCCTTGTTGACTAGCCGCAGGCACCCCACCGACTTCAAGCAGTGTGTAGTTAAGCGTATTGGTCATGTTTACTTGGACATTCAGCATGATTGGTTGAGAAGTGGAGTTAGTATACTCCGCATTTACTACCCGTGATGCCGTCAAATCTTTCCACACTTGGCTGATGCCAATACCCGGCGGTATTGCCGCAATCGCCGTAGCGTTTGCCGCAACATCCTGCACAACCTGCCCCATCTCAACCTGCGCCTGATTGGTCACAGCGTTATAGGCTTTAATGCCGAGCGTTTTGTTTGTGCTCGCCGTACGCAACCGCTCAATAATGATTGACGCATGAATTTCACGCATCCCATTGACGTAGTCATGAATGCCCTGACCAGCCGTAGCGCGCGCAACCTGCACAATGTATTGCAGTTTCAATACAGTCGGCACAGTGAAGGTGGCCTCAAACGTGCTTTCGAGCGACGCTGGTTGGTAGTAGGTTGCTGGGTTGCCTGTGCTACTGCTCTCAGAGATCGACCCCGGAACAGATGCATTATCTGTTACAGAGAACAGACGCGTACGGCAACCACCAGACAGAATGATCGGTGTACGTGTGCGGAAGCTATATGTTCCCGGACCAACAGTGAATGTATTAGCCTCGACAGAAACTATTCCATCCGCGTCGAACTTGGTTTCAAGAAACTGTGTGCGATCTTGCCAGCCTCCCGCAACTGTTGGTTCGGCAAATACTCCATCCTCGGTATACTCATAAATGCATGCACGAGCTTGTTTATCGCCAATCTGAGTCCCTGCCATAAGGTTCGGCAGATTGGCAACGCCATTGCCGCCTCCATACGGGAACCCCTGCGCCTCATAATGAGTATAGAGGTCAGAGAAACTAGTTTGTGCAAACGACCGCCCATCCGCCAGCAAACAACCTGCATCCACTGGAATTGGGCCATCAAACGACATAATTGTACCGACCGGAGTAGCGTCCCCGACGGCTACGCCAAATGCAAGACTCTCCCAGTTGTCGGGGGCTTTATCCAGATCAACCGCAAACCGTGCACCACCGTTCTCTGCCTTGATTTCAAAGTCCGTGATATTGCCGTCAATGGTATCCGTGCCTTGCCGACGAACCAGCACCTTATTCGCCGTGCCATCCACCTTCTTCACATGCACAGTCCACGGTTCGATCACAGTAGCCGCCAACGGCAACGTAACAATCACATCAGATGCTGAGCAATCCACCACATACAAGTCACCAGCCGCAGCCCCGGTTAACACTGTATCCGTGCTGATCGACACCACGTCTTCGGTAATATTGGACAAAGCCGAAGCGACCGCCGCAGCGTCATGGCTTGCACTGAAGGCACTGGCAGCAGCATGTGTTTCAGATGTTGCCGCATCACCCGCTGCGGCTTGGGCAATATCACGAGCGACCTCTGCATCGGCCACAGCAGAAGCCAAACCGTCCGGGTCCACGTTTGAATTCACCAAAGCATCACCCGTCACGGACCATTTGAGCGATTTCCCGGCCTCGGGATCAGGTAAAGCCAACGATGCGCCAGAGGTACTGGTTGCCGGGCGCACCACGCTGCGACCAACATCTTCGCGGATTTGCTGCACCATGCACACAATCCGGTCCAGTTCTTCGTTAATGACCTTTGCCCGGAATGCACCACCATCCTGAAAATCCGTGGTCCGTTTTTCAGGCACACGACGGGACAATGTCACTGTCGTCCCGACTGCAGGAGCCTGATTAAAACGGACAGTGCCACCGGCTGATAACCCAGCCCCTGTCACGCTGTAACCACCGTCTTGCAACTCTGCATTTAAATAGACATTAATGTCCATATTCTCGAAAATCGGAAATGGATAACTAAAAACGTCAACCAAACCATCTCCGCTATATTGAATACGGGGCGAAATATCCCCGATTTGCACATGCTCTGACATTGTCTGCGAACTCCCCGCGAATTCTGTAATTTCAGCTCAAATTGCTCATCAGGCCGGTTCCGGCCTCATGTTTGGTGAAAGCATCCCTGCGTGCTACCTCATCAGATTTTAAGGCTAGATAAGACACCAGTGACCGGGCCAGCTTTTGACCATCATCTGAAGACAAAATCGTATTCAGGATCGGCGTCTGCTTTAAAAGAGTGCCCAGACTATCCCGTAGAGCATCTCCCCGGCGTTTGGCGTACTTCCAATACGCTGCTTCGGTCATGCATTGCCCTGCAATGGTATGCGATGGCATGGCTGCTTCAATGGCATGATCTGACAGAAGTTTTGCTTCTTTACCTGCGTATCCATGGTCCACTGCCCAAATGTCCGGTAAGGCCATTGCCCCACCCAAAGGACGCCCTACGGCCTGCCCTAGGCCATTGACCCTAGCGGGCATATTGGCTCCCAAGCCAGCCGTTTGATCCCAATATTTTGCAATCAATTGCTTAAGCATTTGCGGCTCTGAACGACGGCAGACCCTGCTGTTTTGCAGCAATGCTGCAAGCTCTGCCGGTGCTTGCCGAGTTTCTGGAACACTGACGCAATACATCACCTGCATCAGTTCGGATAAGACCTGCACGTCCAGACGAGAAGCGATCGTCAACACAATGGCAGAAGCCAGATCGAACCTTGGGTCATCATGCAACGGCAGCCCCAACCAACCCAATGGAGACAAGGTCTCAGCCCCGTAAGATGCATCATCCAATGATTGATAGGCCAGAAGCGTTGCGATATCTGCAATACTTCCCAATAGCATTCCTAGCCCAGTATTACGGTCAAAGCCAATCAGTTGCCCATCACAGCGAATGCAATCCTCGGCGCGCCCAGCGCTTCGTTCATAGCCAGCCCGAACAGTGGGGTCGGATGGCAAGGTTCCGGTCACAATTCCCTGGTCAGTCAGGTAAGCCAAGACAGCGGCAATACCAGCAGCAGCCATCAATCGGCTTTGGATTTCCTCTTCCCGCTCCGGCATGTGAATAAGCTGCCGCAGAAGTGGATATGATAACGCATCCACTTCACCCGTCGGTCCCATACGTCCAAAGACATAACTTGGAACGGACAAAAACGGGCCAACCACCTGCAAGGCAGGAATGGCAGATAACTGACGCCAAACCGCTTCCGCCGACTGCGGCGGCAGTGCAGCGTTACTTAAGCTGCACAGATGATTAACACCACGGAAAGCAGGAAGCCCAGCACTGATGGACAGCCGATGCGCCAATGCAGACTGAAGTCCTCCGCCAGTTTTTTCTGCAAGTTTCTGCACAGCAAGCAGCATTTGCCCACCGTACCCTACACATGCCGGCTCCTGTGCCTCAATGCGTTCCTGAGCCATAATCTCACCAGATACTGCGAGACAATCGCGCATGGCCTCCATCAACATCTGGACCGATAAGACATCATCATGGTGACGTTCAGAAGTTACAGTCACAGGCTGCATCACCTCGATAGGGCGCAGTGTAGATAAAGCCAAAATGACATCAGGATGCGTTTGCACCCCGTCCTTTAAGCAATATCGGACAAAGGCCAACGCAACATCCGGGCCACACCCACAAGCCGACAAATACCGGATTGCATAGTCCTGCGCATTGGGTAGTGCTTTGTTGATGGCAGCAAAAGACTGTTGGGATGCATCAATTTCCCCCAAGGATTCAAACTGTAAACATCCACAAACTGCCAAAGCATGGGTAAAACTCTGTGCTGAACATCCGTTGGCAACATTCTGAGCCTCAGCAGCACATACAGATAAAGCCATTTCCAACGCCATGGCCCGAACCAAAGCCACATCAGAGGCCATTACATCACCAACCACGCCATCAAATTGCTCAGGAAGCATCCCAAACAATGCCGACAATGTTGCACCCGGAGCAAATTGCTGACTTCCTGCGTCTATGGCATCCAGCATCCGATCCACACAGGCATCGACATCTTCAGCCGTCGCCGCAACGTGGAAACCGTATACCGCCCACGGATTTTCTATCGCTAATTCATCACTCATTTCACACCTATTCCGAAACCTTGCTTACACAGCAACAGATAGACACCCTTAAATTGAGATAGAAACAATAATCAACCAAAGATAAACAACAACCATAAAAAGACTTGAAATAATTAAATCTCTCCATAATTGAATTTATACATACAATTCATCTATTATGATTAGAGTTTCTCTATAATAAATCTCTTATAACGGCTTTCTCATCTCAATTTTGCTCTATGCAGCTACAGACAAATCCAAAATTTATTTCGATTCCTCTACCAGAAGTGGGAGCTATTGCTACGCAACATCAATTGCCACATTGGAAGCTGGGGCAATGACCGTTCCACACAACTGCACGGCGGACTGCCATGAAAGATGTCCAGATGCTGCCGCCCGCAAGATGACCAGCAAACGCCACGGCAAAGGACGATCGGCCCCCATGGTTGTAAGAATTGTCACCGTATCCGGGTCGTCTGCATGTAAGCCACGCCTTGCTGCCGCTTTCACAATGACAGTGCGAAAAGCCTGCACATAGGGGTCATGATAAAATGCGCCATCTGCCTGCAACGGCTGCCCCAGCACATAGGATGAGATCATGCGCCCTATACAACCCACAGCAGCCATCCTGGCTTTCATATGTTCAAGACGCCGTTCACCGCGCATTTGCAGAACTGCGTGCTCCAGACAAGCTTCCGCCTCTGCTCGGGCTGCTTTGACCAATGGCAGCACATAACAGTCAGGCACCTGCGGCTGAAACGTAACCGCCTGAGAAACTGCCTCTAGGGGGTCACGCTTTGCAATGCGTTGAATTTCGCCTCGAATTTGCTCGATAGCTAAATCCACTGCGAAACATTCTGTCAGGCTGTCCATCAATTCTGCGTCAAGTACGCCAGCTGATACGCTAAAGTCTCTCAGCGTTAACAGCCGCTGCATCTGCACCGCCAAAGTCTTCACATGACCGGAACGCGCAGCCTCCAGTGCTTCCCGTGCCACACGCCCTAAACGAGCCTGCATGGCTTGCATCTGATTTTGCCGCAGCAACTGCATCTCATCATTAGCCTGCAACTGACTGCGATAACGCACGATATCCTTGAATACCTGCTCCATCATGCGGCGTCGGTTTTCCGGCCATTCCCCTGCAATCAGGGCAAAGGCTTCTTCTGCACTGGCCAACGCATCGTCATCACCGACTTGAGCAAAAGCTGCATTGATGATTTCCAAGACCGTTTCGACCATTTCATCCATACGCAAAGCCATATCCAATCCGCCCGGTTGTGCCGGATCAATCTCCGAAACAGCAACAGTTTGGCGGATGCCTCCGACTTTAAGCAGATGGCGGACCGGAGCCGCCAAACGCATGGGACGCCGTTTCTCGTCCCCGCCTTGACTGGGAACATTGGAGAGTAAATGTCTTTTCATGATGAACGCCCTTCCTTCGGTGGATTAATCAAACATTGAGCCAACTTTGTTCAACAAACTGGTTCCAACACCGGACTGCGCAAAATTCAGCAGTGAGTTTGTTGTCTGCGCAATCCCACCAAGGGGATTCCCACCAGAAGACTGTTGAGGTTTAAGACTTTGCTGAAACAGCTGATCCGAGCGCCGATCCATTGCTGACTGTTTGTCCATTTGCGCTCGGGCGGCATTTGCAATTCCCAAAGCCGACCCGGAATTCTGGGCCGTTCCCGACGCCGCAAACCATGCATTCTGCTTGGCCAAAGTTTTCCGCAATTCTTCTTCTCGTCCCCGCTCACGCTCCGCCATGTCCAGAGCCTGCTGAGATTTTTGCATTTTCTGCCGAGCCGAAAGCCCGCTTTTTTGTGCACCCGCTGAGGCGACACCTGAAACCGCAGACATTGCAGTGGATGCAACCATCAACCCTGTCGTAACTGGATCTGCCATAACCTAAAAACTCCCGATTAACGTAAATTATTGAGCAACTTCCGATGCGACGGACAAAATAGTCGCGGGCAAACTTGAATTGCCTTCTATCCTTACCGTTGCCCCATCCTGACCAAGGCGACCACCACTCCACCCCAGAAACCTGATATTCCTGAGCCCTGAAATCGCTACAGGTGGCTTGTCCAACACCTCATCCCCCAATCGGTATTCAAGCAAACTGCGACCATTCACCGTCATCCCCGCAGAGTTATGGAAACGGATGGCAGCCTTGGTAATCCGGTGCCGCCCCCCACTGGACATACCATCAGCGGTACCTGTATCAATGGGCATGGTCTCCACCACCCAATTGAAAGCAAAACCTACCTCCAGGTTCCGAACCGGATACGGAGTTTCCACCTTTCCATTCACAACCATAGCCTGCCCCAAAGGTGAGCCATCACCGATCAAATGAACCATGACGCCGTTCAAACGAGACAACCCACTCCATGTATCCTGTTCTGTTCCGCTTTGCTGGCGAACACTGCTATCCAATCGTGCAGAGGGGTCCAACTTCTCAATGAAATAGCGCTCAACACCATTGAGCGACCGACGTATCAAGAAATATGGAACCCCGCCGACCACAGCGACCTTAAGAATATCCCCGCAAGTTTGCAGCAACGACCAGCCTGTCATATTCTGACTTTTACGACTGTTCATAACCGCGACAGATCCATCGGCACCATTCACCACGTACAGGTGATTTGCACTATCCTGTTCATTACCAAGCCGAGCAGCCATGTCGCAGGGTTGCCGCATCAAACTGCCGGACAGCAGGGCGACATCCTCTGCTTTATAGGATTCAATTTCATAGCTATAGGCCAGCTCATACACAGAGCTATGCCCGTTTTCGATGCTTTTGATAAACAGGACAGACCCATCCAGTTCTGCCGGTCGCACCGCCGCAGAAGGAACCTCTGATGACCGCTTCAATGTGAACTTGCTTGGTGTAACAACCTCACCATCACTACGGGCAAACAAGCCGCCGGATGTGAACGCGAAGAAATTATTCAACGCATAGAGCTGCCGCACGGCACAGACCCTATCATTATCAAACGTCATCTCTACAGATTCATCATCCAACGCATCATTGGTGGTTTCAAAATCAAAAAAATCATTGGAACGACTACCCCAAATGGTTTGTGGGCGCGATTTCGATCCACCAAAATACAAACGTCCCTGATGTAGGAACACTGAGCACGGCCAACCACGGTCAGCAGACCAAACAGGCTCCTGCACAGTCCAAAGTCCTGCCTTTGCCGCCGTGGTGTCGGTAAAATCATCCATAACCTCAGCCGCAACCGATGTAGGACTATTCAGTGCCGTTATCCGCGCACGACCAGACTGCATACTGATGACATATCCGACCTTGGCATCGGCAAAGTCCGCCTTGGTTGACGTGACTGTAATTTTTCCGGTTGTCGCCGAAGGTGTGGCATCGCCCTCTGTCTCCCGCTCAAATGCGTATGTCGGCAAGTTCTTAAGTTTAAGGTCCGATAACTTCCATACCGTGTGGCTGCCTTGACGCATCAATTTGGCAGGCGGGTGATTGGGGTGAACAAGTATCAGCGTATCAAGACTTTGCGTCCAACCAACCACTGGAATTTCTTCACGAGTATACGGCATGGTAACGGTGGCAACACACTGACCATCCGGCATGAATACATCCATCGCGCCAGTACGCAGCACCAGCAGATACACCTGATCTGTGGAAAATTCGAAACGGATGAGCCGCGCATCTGCACCACCATCTGGAATTTCAGCCATAAACGTCAGACCATTACGCAAACTGACACCACCATGCGGTAGCCCCAGAACGTTCACCAATTCTTTCGCCCCCTGTTTGTATGCAGAGACATCCACCCGTGACGCTAAAGTCGGATCCAACATTCCGGCAGAAAAATTGGTTTGCAAAGCCATATTGCGCTGAACCATTACCGTACCTCCAGCAAGGTAAAGTCTTCAAAGCGGTTTGGCGTTTGCTGCTGCGCATCGATGGATTTGGCCCGCTTGAACTCCAATTCTGCCAATTTGCACTGCAACTCCGTACGCGATGTGTTTTCCGTCAACGGCAAACACAATTCCGCGGCAACACGAGAAATCAGCGCCTGATCAAAAAAAGGAGGAAAAGTCTGTTCCTGCGGACGGAAGATATACGTCAAGACCACCGACGGTGAGTTCGTATGAATGCGCCGTTCGTGGATGCGATAGGACACACCCCGCCCCCGGTTATGCGAACGAGAACCGACGGACAAGGCCCGCAAAAAATCTTCCGGCAATTGATAGGCATAGGCATAATCCACCAACGGTGTTGCGACAATACGCGGCAAATCCCGCTGGGCTGTGGCAAAGCTCCACGGATACGCCGACAAAACCGCATCACGCACACCGCCATACAACATCGACGCGACTTCTGCCTCTGCCGTGCCTTCGGAAAAGCTGGAAATTGGTTCGCAGCCAATTGCCAACAACCCTCTAGAACATATCTGTAACCCTGATAAAGCCATAACGAAATCCTTAACAATTTAACCGGCCTGCACTGTGGCCTCCCGCACTGCAGGCCGACTTTGTTTTTACGTCTGCATCTGTGTCAGAATGGGTTATCGGGTATCGGTTGCACCAACAGATAGGACATCAGAGACATCCACAACGCCCGCGGCATTTTCCGTCACCACGGCAAGTCCGCGCCCATCACTGGCGTTCACAAACACCCAATCACCAACTTTGAGCACCCCTGCCGCACCGTTGAAATACCCAGCAGCATCGACTTGCGCCTTGGTGTCAGCGTCGGTGGAATATCCCCAAAGATTGAGAATCACGCCACCCCCGGCAAGAAGCTCCAGTTTGTTTGCCTGAAAAGCCATAATCATCTTCCTTCCGTTTGGCTGGCGTTAAACCAGAGTGCTGGTTTCATTACATTTAATTTTGATGACGCCGGTTTCATCAATCATGCAGGAGCCTTGGCTCATCATATTGTTGACAAAGAATGCCGCCCGATCACCATGCCAGGTAATATCCGCACTGACTTCAGCCCCAATGGCATGACCGATTGCAGTCTTGTGGTACAGGAAGCAATCACGCTGATTGCCTGACAATGGCAAACCGGTATGCATCAACCAAGTGATACCCAGCCACTTACGGCTTTCGGTCCCCTTCAACCATGGGAAGGCATCTGCGGCAAAATCGGAACTGGCGAATTCGTCAATATTCAGGAGCTCGTTCCATTGGTGTGGACCGACAACACCAAAACGTTGGCCATCATCCGGCACATCGGCGGCATTCAGCGATTCAAATGCAGACAGCAAAAGCCCTTTGGACAAGCCAGTGGTGTAATCGCCGACCACGGACGTGGCATCTGATGCTGCCTTCACAATCAATTCATCGGTTTTGCGGCCCAATGCATAAGCACCGGCATCGACCAGAACCTTGCGCTCATCGATATTGGTCTTGATTTCATCAAGTTTATCAAGCCAATCGCCAGCATAGTAATCTTCCAGCACGCATTCCACCTGCGTGTGTTCCACATTCATCAACGGAACCATACCGTGGCGGGTCTTGGTAGCCGCCGTACCGGTTCCAGCCTTTTGAAATACAGTGGATGCGCCGGTAGTACTGGTTTTGGTGCGGACCGTATTCCGCAGTTTTGCGCCCATATTTTGATAGGCGTAATGAACATCGACCTCATACTGTTTGATAAAGGCCGTAGAGACAGAATTACTCATGAAACAAGTGCCCTCGTTCTCGTTAGCGATGGAACCGAGGACAATGCAAACAAGCGTACTGCCCCCGGCGTTTCGCTGTCTGCGAAACAATGAAGGCCAGTACGTCCGGGTCTGTGCCAGTGATATGCCGGACGGCGCAAATTGCGCAAAAAGAGTTCCGTATGTCTTTACGGAAGATAAGCTGTGGCGGGTCACTTCGTGATGGGCCGCTCAACACAAGAAACACTATGCCAAAACTCGCCCCAGAAGTCAAGTGAATTCGTAATAAATTATTTTGATAACTTTATTCGTATATCCATAAGCTACACACGGCATTGACAGAATGGAATTCGGAACGGATGTTAGGTTCAGAATCTGATCCCAGATCAGTCACGATTGTCGGAGCAATACCATGAAGCCGCTATTGAACATTTGTCACCTTATGCAGAAACGCCTAATCACCTGCCTATTGGTT
>JAALLQ010000172.1_pt1 | contig 21125 bp, 15 predicted proteins | sample 7245921 | NCBI WGS metagenome assembly JAALLQ01 (sample SAMN13049200, study PRJNA578106) | oil field metagenome | isolation source: filtered produced water from oil reservoir B7 | place: USA:offshore Texas | collected 2016 | reverse complement strand
GGGTGCTGACCGGGATTTGGGCAGAAAAATTCGATCAGACATCAGTGATCACCAACTTCATCGTGACGCCGTTATCGTTCCTGTCCGGCACGTTCTATTCCATCGATCATTTGCCGGAAAGTGTGCAGTGGTTCGCGCACATCAATCCGTTTTTCTACATGATTGATGGTTTTCGTGGTGCCATGATTGGTGTGTCGTGGGGGCACGTGGGCTATTACCTTTTGGTGCTGACCGCTATGAATGTGGTGTTGCTGTGGTGTGTGCAGTACCTGTTCCGTATCGGTTACAAGATCAAATCCTGATCAAACCGCAGAAAACCGTGAAACCGTTGGATTCATGCGGTTTGTTTGCATAAATTTCTTGACGGCGGACTGTTTCCGCAGGTCTAATGCGTTCTTTCCATTTTTGCGTAGCGGGCGTGTTTTGCCCCTATCGCTTATGTCGCAGGCGGTGGCCCTATAGACAATGGCACACCGCCTGAAATGATTCTGGCCCGGAAAAAACGGGTTGGAATCGGATCTTTAAACAATGAAGAGGAGTCAAGACAGTGATTTCGCCCGTAATGCCGACTTATGCGCGGTTTGATGTTGCTTTCGAGCGCGGTGAAGGCCCGTGGTTGGTGGCGACCGATGGGCGACGATATCTTGACTTTGCTTGCGGTATCGCCGTCTGTTGCCTTGGTCACTGTCACCCGCATTTGGTGTCGGCTCTGAAAACTCAGGCTGAGACCCTGTGGCATTGTTCCAACCTGTACCACATTCCGGGGCAGGAAAAGTTGGCAGAACGGTTGGTGGACCTGACCTTTGCCGATACGGTATTCTTTGGTAACTCCGGTGCCGAGGCAGTGGAATGCGCCATTAAAATTGCCCGTCGTTACCAACATGCCAACGGCAAACCGCAACGCTACCGGATTATTGTTGCAACCACAGCTTTCCATGGTCGGACTTTGGCAACGGTTGCCGCAGGGGATCAGGCCAAAGGTAAAGCTGGTTTCGGTCCAATGCCGGAAGGTTTCGACCGGGTGCAATTCGGTGACGTGGAGGCTTTGAAAGCTGCCATTGGTCCTGAAACTGCCGGGATTTTGCTGGAGCCAGTACAAGGGGAAGGTGGTTTGATGCCGGCTTCTGCCGAATACTTACAGGCAGTGCGACACATTGCGGATGAGCACGACATTCTGTTCCTGATGGATGAAGTGCAAAGCGGGCTGGGCCGAACCGGCAAACTGTTTGCCCATGAATGGGCCGGGATTACCCCGGACGTGATGGCATCTGCCAAAGGGCTTGGCGGTGGTTTCCCGGTTGGTGCATGCCTTGCAACTGAACGGGCTGCAGCACCGATGCAAGCCGGGAGCCATGGCTCGACTTATGGCGGCAACCCGCTGGCAATGGCTGCGGCTAATGCGGTTTTGGATGTGGTGACGCAGGATGATTTCCTTGACCATGTTAACGAAGCTGCCGAGTATTTGCATGCTGCACTTGCTGCTCGAGTGAGCCGTTACCCCGCTATATTCGATTGCGTGCGTGGCAAAGGGTTGCTTGCTGGTATGAAGTGTCAGGATGCCGTGACCAACGTTGACGTGATTTCACACCTTTTCGCGCAGGGGCTTCTGACCGTGCCTGCCGGCGATAACACAATCCGTTTCCTGCCGCCGTTGATCATTGATCGCGGTCATATTGACGAGGCTATGTCCTGCCTCGATCAGGTCTGTGAAACGTGGGAGTTTGTAGAATGAGTGATGTAAAGCAAACCGCAGAACCGCGGCATTTTCTTGACCTGATTGACCATGATGCGGCAACCCTACGCAAGATGCTTGATCTTGCGGCAGCATACCGCAACGGTACAGCCCCGGATCATTTGGTGCGGCCCTTGAGTGGTCAGACATTGGCAATGATCTTTGAAAAGCCGTCCACCCGGACACGCGTATCGTTCCAAGTCGGTATGAACCAGTTGGGTGGTGAGGTCGTGGTCCTGTCCAGTCAGGATACGCAGTTGGGTCGTGGGGAAACCATCCCTGATGCCGCGCGCGTTCTGTCTCGTTTTGTTGATATCATGATGATCCGGTGCTTCAGCGAAACCACCTTGCAGGAGCTGGCGGAGTATGCATCCGTTCCGGTGATTAACGGTTTGACGGATATGACCCATCCGTGTCAGGTCATGGCGGATTTGGCGACTTTTGAACAGCATCGTGGCAGCATCGATGGCAAGATTGTGACATGGTGCGGCGATGGCAATAATGTTGCCCATTCGTGGATTGAGGCCGCAGCCAAATTTGATTTTGAGATGCGTGTGGCATGCCCGGACAGCCTTGAACCCGATGAAAAAATCGTTGCCGCAGCCCGTGCCCAAGGGGCCAATGTGGTGATTGATCGTGACCCGCAGGCTCTGGTCGATGGTGCCCATTGCGTGATTACGGATACGTGGATGTCCATGCACGATACGGATACGGACCGTTCGGCGTTGTTGGAACCGTATCAGGTGAATGCGGCCTTGATGGCAAAGGCAGCTCCTGATGCTTTGTTTATGCATTGCCTCCCAGCTCACCGGAATGAGGAAGTGACGGATGAGGTCATGGACGGGGCGCAATCCGTGGTTTGGGACGAGGCCGAAAACCGTTTGCACGCGCAAAAGGCGGTTATGGCTTGGTGCTTTGGCCTGATTTAAGGTAACGGAAAACAATGACGACTTCTTCTGCTCAAAGCATGGATCTTGTGCTGCCGTTTACTTTGGAAGACGGTGCTTTTCGCGGTCGCCTTGTCCGCATGCACAAGGCTGCGGACGATACCCTGTCTCGCCAGAATTTGCCCAACCTTGTCGGGGAGTTGCTGGGCGAGGGGATGGCGCTGGCTGCCGTGGTTGGATCCAATCTGAAGTTCGATGGTGTGATTACCGTGCAATCTGCTTCCGATGGTCCGGTATCTCGCATTGTGGCAGACATGACCTCTGGCGGGGTGATCCGCGCCAATGCGGCTTATGATGCAGAGCGTATTGATCGCTTGGTGAACTGGCCGAAGCCATTGGAACTGGACCTTGGGCACTTGATGGGCTGTGGTCATATGGCTCTGACGGTGGATCAAGGGGAGCATACGGAACGTTACCAAGGGATTGTTGCCCTGAAAGGGCGCACCCTGTCCGATGTGGCAGTGGCATATTTCCAACAATCGGAGCAAATTGACACCGTGATGATGTTGGCGGCAACGCCGCCATCAGATGGATTCGGTTGGCGTGCCAGCGGTATTATGTTGCAACGGTTGCCCAATGATGAAGCCCATCTGAGTGCCGAAGAGGAAGCGGATAAGTGGGAAACCGTCAAGGTTCTGCTAGGAAGTTTGACCAAGCAGGAATTGCTGGACCCAACCCTGTCTGCCGAGGCTTTGCTGTTGCGTTTGTTCCATGCCAATACTTGCCGGGTCTATGATGGCTCTGATGTGCAATTCGGTTGCCGCTGTTCAAAGGAACGGCTGGAATACGTCTTGCGCGGGTTGGATGAAACGGAGTTGGATGATGCGGCGGATGACGCCGGGTTAATCCATATTTCTTGTGACTTTTGCAAAACCGATTACGCGTTCCGCCGCGACCAGATTAAAAGTTTGAAATCCAAGTGATCTTGATCGCTTGATTCCTTTGCCGTGAACATGCACCCTAAAGGCGGATAGTAACCTGCCTTTGGGGAGTTTTTTTTATGTTTGCATCCGCATTGACCAAATTTCGGCGCGGCGTTTTGTCATCCGTTGGGGTTTTCTGCCTTGTTGGTGGCTTGTCTGCTTGCACGACGGCCCCGCCGGCTCCTGAATTTCAAGACCCTCGCTTTGTCGATGGTGGGGCGATTCCGGTGCGTGCGGCGCATATTGACGTGACCAGCACCTATCAACCGACGTTCGCGCCGCCGAATGTTGAACACCTGTTTCCGATTTCTCCGGAACGCGTGGCTCGGCAATGGGTGCTGGATCGCTTGCAGCCGCTACGGGCCGGGGATGTGGTTGGGACGTTTACAATCACTGATGCACGGGTGACGGAAACTAAGCTTGCCCCCAAGGTCACAGGTGTGAAAGGTGCGTTCACCAATGAGCCATCTGAACGTTATGATGCGTTCTTGACGGCGACGCTTGTTTTCTCTGACCCGGCGAATGGTCAAAGTTCTGAGGTGGAAACCTCAGCCAAGTACAGCATGACGGTTCAAGAAGATGCTTCGTTGAATGAGCGTGAACGCGTCTGGTACCAACTGGTTGTGAAGCTTGGGGAAACTTTTGATAAGGCGATGGTTGCCAATATGCAAAAGTATGTGCCCGAATATGTTGATGGGCAATACACGCAATAAGAACGCGACCTGAGTGACTAGGTTATTCGTGCCAGAAACCCGGCTGGAACAGAACCAGAAGTGACAGGATTTCCAGCCGGCCCAGCACCATGCCGAATGCCAATTGCCATTTGGCGGAATCCGGCAGGGTGCTGAAATCCCCCATTGGGCCGATAATGTCGCCCAAACCGATGCCTACGTTGGAAATGGCGGCAGATGCGCCTGATATGGCAGTTGTGAAATCCAAACCAGACAAAGACAAGCCAACGGTCAAAAGACCAATACACATGGCGTATAGGAAGAAAAATGCCATGACGCTATCGACGCTGGCATGCAATGGGCGTCCGCCAAACAGGGCATGAACAACCAGATTGGGGCGCAGCATGCGGGCAACTTGAACCCGTGCTGCTGCCAAGATGACCTGTAAACGGAAGACCTTAACCCCGCCGGTGGCAGACCCCGCACATCCCCCCGTGTATTGCAGCATGAATAACAGGGCGATCGGTAAGCCACCCCACAGTTGACTGTCGGTGATGCTATACCCGGTGGTGGAAACGATAGATACGGTATGGAACATGGCATCCATCAGGGCTTTGCCGATGTCGTATCCATTCCCCACAATCAACCACACGGCAATCACCAAGGACGCGCACGCCAATGTGGACAGAAGGACAATAACCTGACGGTCGGTAAACAGACCCTGCCACGCGCCCCGGTAAGCCTGTAAGTACAGTGCGAACGGAAGGGCTGCTGCAATCATGCCGCCGATAGCGATAATGTTGATGACAGAGGACTGCCAATAGGCGAAGGACGCATCGTGAGTGGAAAATCCACCAGATGAGACCGTGGTCATGGCATGGTTGAAGGCATCAAACAACGACATCCCAGCCAGCCAGTATAAACTGGCCCAGATTAGGGACAAAAGGGCATACAGAGCCATCAATCGTACAGCCATCGGGCTGAGGCGGGAGAAAATCTTTGCTGGAGAGTCAAAGGTCTCGGTTTTGAAGATTTGCATGCCACCAACCCGCAGGATCGGCAGAATTGTAACCGCCATCAGCACGGTGCCGATGCCGCCAAGCCATTGCAGGGTTGAACGCCAGATCAACAGGCTGGGTGGGGCAGCCTCAACATCATGCAGAATTGTTGCGCCGGTGGTGGTCAAACCGGACATGGATTCAAAAAAACTGTCGGTGTAGCTCAGACCAATGCCGCCAAAGGCAAAGGGCAAAGCCGCAAAAATTGGCAGTGTCAGCCAACCCATTGAAGACAATAGAAATACATGACGCAGATTGGTGTGACGTTTTTTGCTGGTGCAGCTTAAGGTCATGGCAAGACCAAAGAAAGTGGTGACCGCTGCTGCGGCAACATATGTTGACCAGTGACCGTCACCATAGGCGATGGACACAGCAAACGGGATCAGCATAGCGGTTGCCAATACCAACAGCAAAATGCCGACAACGTGAACGACAGGTCGAAGGTCAAGCACGCTGTGCCTCTGTAATCATGGTGTTAAAGGGTCTGAACATGTTTGACACTATGCGTTATCCGTCGGGCCGTGTCACCCTTTGGCGCGTTCGGCGTGAGGTTGCAAATGTTGGCTCAAGAATTCTGCAGCCGGGACTGGGCGCCCGCCATAATATCCCTGCATGATATCGCAGCCGATGGATTGCAGGAACGACAATTGCAGCAAGTTTTCAACGCCTTCTGCGACCACTTGCATGCCAATACTTTGCGCCATGGCAACAATGGCTTTGGTGATGGCACTGTCCCCCTGATGATCCGGCAGATTTTTAGTGAATTCCCGATCAATTTTCAAGGTTGTAACCGGCAGGTCGCGTAAATATGCCAGTGAAGAATATCCGGTGCCGAAGTCATCAATGGACAGTTCAATGCCAAGATCTCTAATCTTGTGCAATGCGGCAACTGCGCCGCTGGTTTGGCTCATGGCAAAAGATTCTGTGATTTCCAATTTGATGTATTGGGGCGGTGTTCCTGTTTGCCTTAATACTTTTTCGACCGTTTCAACAAAATTACTGTTGTTGAATTGAATGCCGGAAACGTTCACCGCAACGGGAACCACGGGCAAGCCTTGGCTAAGCCAATCGCTGACTTGAATACAAGCCTGACGCAGCAGTTGTTCCCCCATAGGGATGATCAGGCCGGTTTCCTCTGCCCGAGGGATGAAAACATTGGGTGCAATGATCCCGCGTGACGGGTGTTGCCAGCGCACGAGAGCTTCTGCACCACATAGTCGATTATCGGACAGACGGAACTGTGGCTGGTAATAGAGTTCAAGCTGTTTGCTTTCGATCGCCTGCCTGAGGCTGGTTTCGATCTGGAGGTTTTGGAATGCAACCTTGGTAAGTTCCGGGGTGTAGGTTTTAACTTGATTGCCGCCGTTGAGTTTCGCCTGATGCATGGCTGCATCACTGTTGCGGCTGATGTCGCCGCTGTTGCTGCCGTGGGCGGGGAAATGGCTTAGGCCAATGGATAGCGAGACAAATACTTCGAACCCGTCCAGATGCACCGGCTCACGAAAGGCGCGTAATATATTGTCCGCAACCTGCCCGGCTGTAGACGTGGAGGCAAGGTTTTCAAGCAAAATGGCGAATTCATCACCGGAGGTATGAGCCACCAGAGTTGCCGTCGGTGCAGATACCAAAATGCGTTCGGCAACGGCTTGCAATAGGCTGTCGCCGGCTTTATGTCCCAGCGTGTCATTAATGGATTTAAATCGGTCAATATCCAGAAGGATAAGGGACAAAATGGTTTGTGTTGGGGTTGCTCGGCGAATGGCATGATGCAGAACAGACATCATCATCAGGCGGTTCGGCAGTTGGGTCAGTGGATGATGATTTGATAAATGAGCAAGGCGGCTTTCAGCTTCCTTGATTTTGGCAATGTCGGACAAGACATAGATATACTGTGTCGGTTGCCCCTGTTCGTTATCAATACGGCTGATTGATCCCCAAAATGGATGTTCCTCGTCACCGGAAATACGGCCCCAGATTTCTCCCTGCCACTTGCCGTCCCGTTCAACTGTATCCCAAACCGCGTCATAATAGCCTGACCCTTGGCGGTCACCACGGAATGCGGACGCGTGCTTGCCGATGATTTCATCAGGGGTGAAACCGGAAAGCCGTAATACGGCAGGGTTGACAGAGATTATAATCCGGTCTGACGACAGGATCAGGATTAGCTCCATCGTATTTTCAAATACAGCGGTGGCTTGACGCTGGTATGTTTCTGCTTCCAGTCGTTCTGTGATATCTCGCGCCACAATAATGGCGAATGCCGATCCGGTTTCTACTTCACTTTCAAAGCTGATGGTCATTTCTACGGGTAGGGTTGAGCCATCCGCTCGGATGAAGTCAGAAATCAAACTTTGGCTCTGCAGGCAGCAGTCCGATTGCAGGTTGCAGGATTTGATCCGCCGGAGAGTTGAAAGTGCTTTGCCATGATCAATCAACTCAAATGCTGGAGGGTGATCGTAGCCAAGGTGTCTTTGGGCCGAAATGTTCCACTCAATAATTTGCAGGGAATTGGTGTCCAGTATCAGAAAAATGTCCTGAGACATATTCAAGAGCGACTTGACGCGTTCCAGCTCTCGGATGCGTGCCTTTAATTCCGGGTAGTGATTTTTACGGATGGAGTTTTCGCCAAGGCCGATAATACGGTCTTGCAAAGATTTCCAGTCCGGTTCAGCTGTTGGGTTGTCGCTCATACCTGCGTCAGTATTTTAGAACCGTTTATGGTCGTAATCTTCGCATGTTTTGCCCTGTAGTTCTAGGGGGAGGGCGTGCTTACATTGCTTCGGAAAAAATAGCCTGAAGGTCCTCTTGTTTCGGGCGACGCGGATTGGTCACGATACAGGCATCCGCATAGGCGTTGGAGGCAAGATCGGGGATATCGTGGTCGCCAATCCCGCGGTCTCGGAGTGAACCGTAAATGCCAACCTGTTGTTTCAGTGACTGGATATCGGAGAAAATGGCCTGCAACGCATGGCGGTCTGTCATGCCCCGGAGGTCAAGGCCAAGGGCCTCGCCAATTTTTCGGTAGCGTTCGGTGGCCTCGGGAAAGTTAAATGCGACGACATGCTCAAGCAACAAGGCATTGCATTCCCCATGGGGCAGGTCTTTGCTGCCACCCAGACTGTGTGCCATGGCATGGACAGCACCAAGGCTGGTATTGGAAAATGCCAAACCAGCTTGCAGGCTTCCTTGCATTACGGCGGTTCGCAGGTCCATGTCATCTAGGTTTTGCGTTGCGGCTAATAAGTTGTGCCGGACCAGCCTGATGGCTTCCAGCGCGTGCATATCGGTAATCGGCCCGGATGCAAGGGAAACAAAGGCCTCAACCGCATGGACAAGGGCGTCAATTCCGGTGCAGGCCGTTAAATAGGCGTCCATGGTTGCGGTCAGTTCAGGATCAATAACGGCAAAATCCGGCACCACCGCCTTGGAAATTATTGCCATCTTTAGCGGTTTTTCCGGGTGGACAATAATGGAAAACTGACTGACATCAGCGGAGGTTCCCGCCGTCGTCGGAATGCAGATCAGGGGTGGGGCAGGGGATACGACTTTGTCGATCCCTTCAAAATCCTCGATATTTCTGTCGTTGGAAACAACAACACCAATACCTTTTGCCGCATCCATGACACTGCCGCCACCGACTGCAATAATGCCGTCGCACTGGTTGTCGTTATAGAATCTAGCGCCATCCATCACCTCGTGCGCCCGAGGATTTGGAGTAATTTGAAGGGTGACCGCAGTTTGAAGTCCGATGGCATGCAGGCAGTTAATAATTTCGTCTGTCCAGCCAACGGCTTTCAGGCCAGGGTCGCTGACGACCAAAACTTTGGTCATGCCAAGGTTCAAGGCGTATCGTCCGGTTAAATGACGAGCCCCGACCCCAAACACGAATTCGGGCGCAAGAAACTTTCGAAGATTGGCGAGGGCCGCGGTTTGCGCCGTTGGCATTTGCGCGCTCCTGTCCTGCTGAGAATTACGCTACCTTACAGGTTGCCATGCTTTCGGGGTTTTTCAATGCGTATTTCCAATATGATCTATCGGATGCGCTGATGATGGCTATTCTACACGCGTGATGCCCGGCAAATATGACCCCATTCGGTGGTCTGATCCATACGGATTGGGCGTTGCAAAGCAGGAAACCTTGGCAAGGGATCGATAGCAAAACGGTTCGGGTGGCGGCGTGTAAGCGACACGGATCGGGCGGCAGTATTTTTCCCCAATGCTGGCGCGCACGGTGGAGCAGTCCTCTTCACGCAGGAATGATACGAAATGATCAACCATGGTTTTGTCGGTTACAATGATGGTCGCAACACTGATCGCCCCCACCGCTTGGGCCGGTTGGTTGAAAGGGGTCATATCCTCGATGGCGAAAGGCACCATGTCATTCAGAGACATGCATCCAGCCAAAGGGACCGCAAATGACGCGCACAGGACTGCAAGGCCGATGGGTTTGCGCACTGGAAAAGCTCCGTTACCGAATCGTCTGAATGGCAAGTATGGCACAGGCCTGTTAACAAAGGTTGAAAACATCAAAAAAAAGCAGGCAGGGAAATAAGTTGTGTATCGGGCTTGTTTCAAGATGCGCTCTTCACGCAGTATGCCGCCAAAGGTAACAGTAACTAAGGGTCGAAAAACATGAATGCGGTTGAATGGGATGAGAGCCTGTCTGTTGGTGACGCGCATGTTGATGCGCAGCACAAATACATGATTGAGCTTGCCGGAACATTGGCAAAGGCTTTGGAAAACGGTCAGGCTAATCTGGTCGCGCATGAAGCTTTGAATGCGCTTGATGCCTATACCAAGCAACACTTTAAAGACGAAGAAGAGCTAATGCAGCGTCTTGGCTGTGTGGATTTGGACTTGCATCGGAAAAAACATGCATCCTTGTTGATGGATGTTCAGAATTTGAAAGGGCAAATGATTGCCCGGATGCCCAATATTGGCGAATATGTGATCAAGTGGGTGCAAAAATGTCTGGTCCCACATATTCTTGGGGCAGACATGCGGGCTTTGAAAGGTGTACAAGCACCGCAGCAGGATAGTTGACCTGTACCGCCGACCAAGTTTGACGAGGATACCAAATGACAAGTAGCCGCAAAGGCCAAGGCCGTGGCGAAACCCGGATGCTGCACACGCGGGTTAAAACCGCACGGGGCCGCAAAAATTCTTCAACCCGTTGGTTGCAACGCCAATTAAATGACCCTTACGTTGTTGCAGCACAGCGCGAGGGCTATCGCTCACGCGCGGCCTACAAGTTGAAAGAACTGAATGATCGTTTCAATTTCTTGAAGCCGGGACAGCGTGTGGTCGATCTTGGCTGTGCTCCGGGCGGGTGGACTCAGATTGCGGTCGATATCATTAAGCCTGATAAAACTGGTGGTCAGGTGGTCGGGATCGACCTTTTGGAAATGGACCCGGTACCGGGTGCCACCAATTTCGTTTGTGATTTTACGGATAATGATGCTCCGGATCGGATTAAGGCCGAACTGGGCGGCCCAGTTGATGCCGTAATTTCGGATATGGCAGCCAACACCACCGGGCATGGTCCGACTGACCACCTGCGCATTATCGCGCTTTTGGAAATGGCTTACCACTTTGCACAGGAAGTTTTGGCGGAAGACGGGATTTTCGTTGCTAAGGTTTTTCAGGGCGGAGCCGAGTCCGAAATGCTGGCAAAAATGAAGCAGGACTTCAGAGTCGTGCGCCACGCCAAACCTCCGGCAAGTCGAAAAGATTCGGCGGAAATGTACGTGGTTGCCACTGGGTTCCGTCGCCAAAACGCTGAATAGGTAAAAATTGCTCGATACATGCGCTTTTTTCGCTGCCGAAAGCTTCCCTCGGCGGCGCAAAAGTGTATAGTGCGGCAACTCATAAAATTAGGAGGATATGTTGCGCATCGAAGAGGCTTTGACTTTTGATGACGTGCTTCTTGTCCCTGCTGCGTCCGAGGTGTTGCCCGCGCAAGCAGTGACCAAAACACGCCTGACCCGGAATATCGAACTGGGAATCCCGCTGATTTCTTCGGCAATGGACACGGTTACGGAAGCGCCGATGGCGATTGCAATGGCTCAGGCCGGTGGTATGGGTGTGATCCATAAAAACATGTCCATCGGAGAACAAGCTGAACAAGTGCGTCGCGTGAAAAAGTTTGAATCCGGCATGGTTGTCAATCCGGTGACGATCTATCCTGATCAGGCTTTGGCGGATGCATTGGCTTTGATGCAGGCGTATCATATCTCTGGTATTCCGGTGGTCGAACGTGGCACCAATAAGCTGACGGGTATTTTGACTAACCGTGATGTCCGGTTTGCAACCGACGTGAACATTCCGGTGTCGGAATTGATGACCAAGGACAATTTGATCACGGTCAAAGAAGGATGCTTGCCGCAAGACGCCAAGCGTTTGCTCCATACCCACCGTATTGAAAAGCTGATGGTTGTGGATGGTGCTTATCGCTGTATCGGCCTGATTACGGTCAAGGATATGGAAAAAGCCCAAACCTATCCAAACTCCAGTAAAGATGCGCATGGCCGACTGCGGGTTGCTGCTGCAACCGGAGTTGGTGAAGACGGTCGCGAACGGGTGATGGCTCTGATTGAAGCCAACGCGGATGTGATTATCGTCGATACCGCCCATGGACATTCCAGAGGCGTTCTCGAAGCTGTTGCCAACGTCAAAAAGATTTCCCCGGAAACCGATGTGATCGCGGGCAATGTGGCAACTCCTGAAGGTGCGCGTGCTTTGATTGAAGCCGGGGCTGACGGTATTAAAGTCGGTATTGGTCCGGGGTCTATTTGTACGACCCGGATTGTCGCTGGTGTTGGTGTGCCGCAATTCAGTGCAGTCTTGGAAGCAGCCAAGGCCTGTCATGAATTGGGCGTGCCATTGATCTCTGATGGTGGTTTGCGCAACTCCGGCGATATGGCAAAAGCCATTGCCGCTGGTGCGGATACCGTGATGATGGGGTCACTGCTGGCTGGGACTGATGAAGCCCCCGGTGAGGTCTTTATGTACCAAGGGCGATCCTATAAATCCTATCGTGGTATGGGCTCTTTGGGCGCCATGGCACGTGGATCGGCGGATCGCTATTTCCAAGCGGAAGTGAAAGACAACCTGAAACTGGTGCCCGAAGGTATCGAAGGCCGCGTTCCTTACAAAGGCCCGGTCGGTCCGATTGTCCATCAATTGATCGGTGGTTTGAAGGCAGCCATGGGCTATACCGGCAATGGAACAATTGCTGACATGCATCAGAACTGTCGTTTCCGCCGCATTACCAATGCTGGGTATCGGGAAAGCCACGTTCACGACGTTGCAATCACTCGCGAAGCCCCGAACTATCAGCCGCCGTCTATCTAAGCCGGCTGTATAAGGCGAACTATTATGACACCAGGCGGACGCCTGCAGGCAGTGATAGAAGTACTGGACACGGTGCGCATGGACAATCGTCCGGCGGACCGTGTTCTTCATGAATACTTCCGGGAACGGCGCTTCATCGGCAGCCGGGACCGTCGTGCTATCAGCACAATTTTCTGGAAAATCATGCGTAACCGTGCGCGGTTGGCGGCGGATTGCGCTTTGGCAGATGGTCGCAACCCAACGGATGCCAGCGTACGTAATGAAAGTGGTCGCCGTTTGGTGATGGCACTATGCGTACGTGAACGTGTGCCGGATGAGGTCGATTTGGCCCTGTTTGATGGGGTGGCTTATGCTCCGGCTCCGGTTGGCCCCAAAGATAAAGCATGGGTGCAGGCTTTGCGCCGAGTGAAACCGTCCGAACGTCCAGAATGGGCTTGGGCGGAAACTCCGCAATGGCTTTGGCAGCGTTTTCAAGAATTGTTCGGAGATAAGCTTGAAGCCGAAGTCTCTGCCGCACGGGAAGAAGGCTCCGTTGACCTTCGGGTGAATACCTTGCGTGCGGATTTGCCAACGGCTCGGGCGCAACTCTTGAAGGATGGAATTGAAACCGAAGCTATGCGTTACGCACCGCTTGGCCTTCGGGTTGTTGGGCGTGCTAATGTGGCGGCGACCAAGACATTTAAGGCCGGTTTGGTCGAGGTTCAGGATGAATCGGCACAGCTTGCGGCGGTTCTGACCGATGCAAAGCCCGGTGAGTCCGTTGTTGATTTTTGCGCAGGGGCCGGGGGAAAATCTTTGGCACTTGCCGCGCAGATGAACAATACAGGGCGGTTAATTGCCTGTGATGTCTCGCAAGGCCGGCTGGATCGTTCTGCCGTGCGCTTACGGCGCAGCGGTGTCCACAACGTAACTCGGCGTGTTCTGTCCAATGAGACGGATAAATGGGTCAAACGGCATAAAAACAGCTATGACAGAGTGCTGGTCGATGCCCCGTGTAGTGGTGCCGGAACGTGGCGACGTAACCCAGATGCGCGTTGGCGTTTGACCGAAGAAGGGCTGGCGGAGCTTGTGGATTTGCAGCAGCGCATCTTGTCCAGCGCAGCCAGGCTTGTTCGCCCCGGAGGGCGGCTGGTCTATGCCACGTGCTCTTTGCTCCCTGAAGAAAATGCGGAGCAAGTGAAGGTATTTCTCTCTACGCATTCCGACTTTATTCTGGTTCCCGTAGCCGATGCTTGGCCTGAGGGTATGACCCAAATGCCATCCGAATTTGCAGAGGATGACATGTTAAGCCTGACGCCGGGACGTCATGGAACCGACGGATTTTTTATTGCGGTGATGCAGCGCCGGGAAACCGAAGCGTCCTCCGCAGATGTACAAGTTCAAAAACAGCCAGAGAAAGGGGACGCACCATGACCGATCGGATTTTGATCATCGATTTCGGTTCACAGGTCACCCAATTGATTGCACGCCGCGTCCGTGAGGCGGGCGTGTACTGTGAAATTCATCCGTTCCAGCAAGTGAGCGAAGCTTCGGTAAAAGAATACGACCCGAAAGGGATCATTCTGTCTGGTGGTCCGGCGTCTGTGACCGGGATTGATTCCCCGCGTGCGCCGCAGGAAATCTTTGATCTGGGCTTGCCGATCCTTGGCATTTGCTATGGTCAGCAAACCATGGTCGAGCAACTGGGTGGTAAGGTTGAAACCTCTGACCATCGTGAGTTTGGTCGTGCCTTTGTTGATGTCAACGAGGATTGCGCCCTGTTCCACGGTGTTTGGAACGTCGGTGTAAAAGAGCAAGTCTGGATGTCGCACGGCGACCGGGTTGCGGCTTTGCCGGAAGGTTTCAAAGTCGTTGCCACCAGTGAAGGCGCGCCGTACGCGGTTATCGCGCTTGAAGACAAAAAATTCTATGGCATGCAGTTCCACCCGGAAGTCGTGCATACACCGCATGGTGCGCAGCTGCTTGGCAATTTTGTCCACGGCGTATGCGGTTGTTCCGGTGACTGGACGATGGCGGCCTTCCGTGATCAGGCGATTGATGCCATTCGTAAGCAGGTCGGCTCAGGCCGTGTGATCTGCGGTCTGTCCGGTGGTGTTGATTCCTCTGTGGCTGCGGCATTGTTGCACGAAGCCATTGGCGATCAACTGACCTGTGTCTTTGTTGACCATGGTTTGCTGCGTATGGGCGAACGTGAGCAAGTGGAAGAGGTCTTTGGTCGTCGTTTCAACGTGAAACTGATTACTAAGGACGTGTCCGAGCTGTTCCTGAGCAAGCTGGAAGGCGAAACCGACCCGGAAGTGAAACGCAAAACCATTGGTGCGACCTTCATCGACGTGTTTGAAGCCGAAGCCAAAGCAATCGGTGGTGCGGATTTCCTTGCCCAAGGAACCCTGTACCCGGACGTTATTGAATCCGTATCCTTTACAGGTGGCCCATCCGTAACCATCAAATCACACCACAACGTGGGTGGCTTGCCGGAACGGATGAATATGAAACTGGTCGAGCCGCTGCGCGAACTGTTTAAGGATGAAGTCCGTGAACTGGGTCGTGAATTGGGCCTGCCGGAGGAAATGGTCGGGCGTCATCCGTTCCCGGGGCCGGGTTTGGCAATCCGTATTCCGGGGCAGCCGATCACCCGTGAAAAGCTGGATATCCTGCGCAAAGCCGATGCCATCTATCTGGAAGAAATCCGCAATGCTGGTCTTTATGATGCAATCTGGCAGGCATTCTGCGTGTTGCTGCCGGTGCGGACCGTTGGCGTGATGGGCGATGGTCGGTCTTATGACTATGCGTGTGCGATCCGTGCGGTGACCTCCACCGATGGTATGACTGCGGACTTCTATCACTATGATATGAACTTCCTGTCCCGCGTGTCCAACCGCATCATCAATGAGGTGAAGGGGATTAACCGGGTGACCTATGACATCACCTCAAAACCACCGGGAACCATTGAGTGGGAGTAGACCAAGTTATAAACAGCTAGCCTGGTCTTCATAACATAAACGAGATGCCAGTCAGTAATACTGACTGGCATTTGTTATGGCGGTAATGATTTTGATACTGTAGTGAGGACTCTTGCAAAGAAATAACTGGGGAGAAAAGAGCCTGACATATGAACAAAAATAGAAGTGTGAAGGTTAATTTTTTAAATATTTTGAAAGAAACGGGCCTGTCACTGATTTTGGCTCTTCCAGCATACCGATAGGTCTCCCCTGATACACTATTGTCCCACCGTATTTTCCTGCTCCTGGCCCCATTTCAATGGCATAATCAGCGGCAGCGATTATATCGAGATTATGTTCAACGATGATGAGCGTGTTTCCCTGATCGGTGAGTTTGCCGAATAATTGTATCAGGTGTTCTATGTCCGTCATGTGAAGACCGGATGTGGGTTCGTCAAACACGTATATCCGGCTACTTAGACCAAGTTGTTTTGCTAGCTTCAGTCGTTGTCGCTCGCCTCTTGATAAGGTTGAGAGCCTCTGACCTATCTGTAGATATCCTAATCCAACCTGCTCCATTCGTGTCATCTTATTCTTAATCTCATTTTGACCATCAAACAGACGCCGAACATCGGGTACGCGCATGCGCATTACCTGATCGATGGAGTATCCGTTGACTCGGATAGCGCGAGCTTCATCGCTATAACCCGATCCGTTGCAGACCTCGCATACCGACTCAACGGTATCAAGGAAGGCTAGATCGGTGCGGACTACACCACGACCTTTGCAAACCGGGCACGAGCCAGCGGCGTTGTTGCTAAATAAACCAACCGATTTGCCGCTTTGGCGGGCGAATGAACGACGAATGTCGTCCAGCAGGCCTAAATAGCTGGCGGATGTCGAACGTGATGAACCACGAAGTTCAGTCTGGTCGATTACAATCACATCAGGACGGAGTCTTGGCAATATTCGGTTCGTGAGTGTTGATTTGCCAGAACCCGCAACGCCGACGACGACAGTCATGACCCCAAGGGGGATATCAGTCGACAGATTGTGTACGTTAAACATAGATTGATGCTTGATGCTGATCCAACCAGATGGAGTACGAGGCGCCTCATTGAGCGAGTGCTGTTTACGGAAACCCCGTCCGGTTGCTGTCTCAGTCTCTCGTAGTTTTGATACTGTACCCTGATAGACGACTTTCCCACCGGATTGGCCGGCCTGTGGTCCTATGTCAATGATCTGATCGGCGATATTGATTAACTCAGGATCATGCTCGACCATTAGGACGCTGTTGCCTTTGTCCCGCAAGCGTATAAGCAACTCTCCCAGATGGCTAATGTCACGTGAATGCAGGCCGATGCTGGGTTCATCGAAAATATAAGCGATATCGGTAAGGCTGCTTCCAAGGTAGCGGATCATCTTTATTCTCTGTGATTCTCCGCCAGATAAGCCGGATGTTCCGCGATCCAAACTAAGATAATCGAGTCCAATATCGATCATACTTACCAGTTTTTCTGTCATCGATGACAGGACCGGTAACATCTCTGGGTCTTTTATCCCACGTAAGAAATCCAGCAGATCGCTTACTTCCATTGCGGCGCATTCTGCGATGTTGTGTTCTGCAATTCGGCAGGTAAGCACAGTAGGGTTAAGGCGACCACCATTGCATGCGGGGCAGGGGCCGCTTTTTGTCACTCGCGACAGAGCGTCGCGCTCGACATTCGAAAGATCACTCTCCTCGCGCTCCAGAAATGAACGGCGCAAACGAGGCAATACACCTTCATAGGTCGTTGTTTTCGGCCATCCTGGTTTAGGTGCTGTTACGGGAGTGCCTTCTTCAATTGTGAGCCGTTTCCATTCCTCATCGGTATAACACTTAAGCGGTTTTGTCGTATCAAAGAAACCTGATAAAGCATAGCGTTTCCAACGCCAAGAAGATGGCTCAAATCCGGGGAAGCGGATGGCACCTTCCTCCAATGAGGATTCACGATCAAACAACGCAGTCTCATCTATGGTCTGTACTGTCCCCAAACCTTGGCACTGTGGGCACATGCCATGCGGATTATTGAAGGAGAATAAGCTGGATTCGCCGATATGTGGTTTTCCTATACGTGAGAAGAGCAGACGCAGCAGGGCGTAGATCTCGGTCACTGTTCCGACCGTGGAACGAGCATTGCCGCCAAGCCTACGTTGGTCAATCACGATTGATGCGGGAACATTTTCGAGACGATCAGCATCCGGTTGACCGAAATGAGGAAGCCGATTGCGAATGAAGGTTGAATAGGTTTCAGCTAGTTGCCGTTGAGATTCAGCAGCTATCGTATCGAACAGAAGTGACGACTTACCTGATCCTGATACTCCGGTAAAAGCGACGACTTGGTATTTGGGAATGTCGAGGGTCACATTTTTCAGATTGTTGGTTCTGGCTCGAATAACACGTATGGGTCGATCAGTCATGATCGATGCCCTCCAGTTGTAATCCCTTGACGGCTTTATGGCAGAGTTCTGCAAAGATTGCCTGTTCTCCTGAGGTCATGACCGATGCGACCAACTGTGCTGCACCATGGCGCTGTTTGGCTGCTCGTTCCCAAAAAGCATTTCCTAGATCACTTAGCTGTGTCGCTTGAGCACGACGATCAGTATCGTCCGATATTTGTTCTACCAGCTTTAAGTCTTTGAGCACACGCAACGCCTTTGAAAGTTGAGTCCGAGAAACCCCAAGCCGTTTACTAATTATGGATGGGCGCAACGCCCCGTTAACACGCAATACTTCCAGAACATCATACTGTGCCCATGTTATGGCTTCCGGTGTAAAGCGGTTGCGACGAGCTACCAATTCACATTGCAGAAGTGAGAGGGCGGCTTCTAATTCTGAGGTTTCTTTAGTTCTCATTTTTTAAATCCAATATGATTTCCATTTAGAAATTATATTGGGGTCTTATTGCAAATTTAAAAAGTTTTTTTGAACTACATAGTTGCCAAATGATGGGTTGGGTTGACTGCTGTGCTTGTCTGTTTGCATCCAATGGAAGTGAGTATCAGTGTATTAGAGAGTCAAAAACATCTTTCCAAAGTGTGATAAGTCAATCCTAGAATAAATCCTGTGCGAAGCTATGAGTTTATGAGTCCGTAACTTGGGTGGTCGTCACTTCTGAAAAGGCGACGGACATCAGAAATCAAAACATTTGGGCATGGTAAAGATGATGATGTTGTTGAGTAGAATAGCGATTCTAACTAACTGTTAGTTATGTGTTTTCTTTCTCATTGATATTCGAATGGGAATGTGCAGTATCGATAAATTAAGTTGATTGAGGGCGGGGCAGAAATGCTCCGCCCTTGTTGTTTGAGGGGGGCTTCTTGCTGAAGTATGATGTGGTTGTGGGCTGAAATAGCTAAGTCAACTTGGACCACAGCCTATGCTTCAGGATGATAAATAACAGGATAAGAACGCATAAGACCGGAATTACTTTAAGCCCCATAGCTTTACGCTCTTCCATATGCGGGTCTGCCGACCATTGTAAAAATGCCGTGATATCTTGTGCCATTTGTTCTGGGGAGGCTGGTGTTCCGTCAGCATGAAGTATAAGGCCCGGAAATAGTGGTGGCGGCATAGCGATAACACCACCGTCAAAGACAGGATTGTAATACCGCCCGACAGGGAGGAGGATATTATCCGGCTTTGCCTCATACCCCAGTAGCAATGTGTAAACGTAATCCGCACCGTTTTCGTGTGCCTTCATAAAGACGGACAGATCAAGAGGCAGTGCTCCGCCATTGCTCAGCGAGGCTTCAATATCGTTTGAAAACGGCTCAGGGAATGAATCTTGCGGCAGGCCGGGGCGATAGTACATCTCGGCTTTTTCATTGGGACCAGCCAGATAATTAAACTCTGACGCGATTGTCTTTATTTGTGCTTCGTCAAAGCCGGCGCCGCTTAGGTGTCGGAAAGACAGTAGGTGCATACCGTGGCATGCAGAGCAGGTCTGATTATAGATCTGATATCCACGGCGTAACTGCGCTTTATCATAAGTTCCGAGGATACCTTGCCATGACCAAGCCAATGTTTGGTCATTGCTGGATGCCAGGCGTCCGGGGTCAGCCAGAGCGACTGGACTGCCGCACACGACAGATATCAAAGCAATGATAGATAATTTGTTTCTGTATTTGGTTTTTGCCCGTCTTCTCGCGACTTTTGCGCGTTTTCTTGATCTGCGAACCCAAGAAATTATTTCTCTCGGCTGGGCTAGACGTGTTTCAAAGTGGGTCACAAGCGGCAACAGCACTAAGAAATGCGCAAAATAATAAATGGTGGCGATCTCGGTCAAAGGAACCCAGATGCCGTCATAGGGGCGCGATCCCAGATAGCCAAGGAAAATGCAATCAGCGACAAAAATCCAGAAGAGCAAATTGTAGTATGGGTGTTCCCGTTTTGCGTTGTTTTTGGAACGATCCAGCCAGGGGAGGGCAAACAGAATGAAAACCGAGCCAAACATTACAATGGCACCCAGAACCTTTTCCGGGGCGGCACGCAGGATGGCGAACAACGGCATCAAATACCATTCCGGCATGATTTGTGGCGGGGTTAGCATGTGGTTTGCTTGCACGTAATTGGTCGAGTGTCCAAGCAGATCCGGGTGCCAGAATACTAAAATACATAAGGCCAGAAGTGTTGTTAAAATGCAGGCAATGCCTTTTACCGTGAAATATGGGTCAAAAGGCACGATTGGCCCTGTGTCATTCTTCTCTGATTCTCCTGTTCTAATTGACTTGAAAGACAGCAAATTCAAAACAGCCCTGCATCCCATCACAATAATTGTGAACGGAAACAGAAAATGGAGAATCAAATAACGCCCCATGGCGGGCTTATCACGCTTGATGACGCGTAGGGCCCATACGTGGGCAATGGAAACCCCAAACACTATAAATGGCAGCAAAAAATGCAGGATAAAAAAACGTTTCAAAGTTGGCGTGTCTGCGGAGAAACCGCCCAATAATATTTCAACCAAACCGTCTCCGATGAACGGAATTGCTGTAAAAATATTAGTAACGACCGTTGCAGCCCACAGGCTCATCTGTCCCCAAGGCAAAACATACCCGGTAAAAGCTGTTGCCATCAGTAGAATTAAGGCAATAACGCCAAGCCACCATAGTATTTCCCTCGGTGATTTGTACGTACAGCGATACAGCGTCTGGAACAAATGTAGATATAGAAGGATGAAAAGGATTGATGCGCCGTTTTTATGAGCATTACGTATAAGCCAGCCATTATTCACATCACGCATGATGTGTTCAACGCTATCAAATGCAGCATTGGCGTCGGGCGTATAGTGTACGGCAAGAAATAATCCTGTTGCGATCATCACAAACAACATCAAGCCAATGAGGCTGCCGAAATTCCACCAATAGGTCTGACGCTTGGGCATTGGGTAGTCAAAAAGCGTTTCACGCATCATGGAAAATAGCGGAAGACGTTTGTCGACCCAGCGCTGCAATCGT
>JAALLQ010000171.1_pt1 | contig 21163 bp, 21 predicted proteins | sample 7245921 | NCBI WGS metagenome assembly JAALLQ01 (sample SAMN13049200, study PRJNA578106) | oil field metagenome | isolation source: filtered produced water from oil reservoir B7 | place: USA:offshore Texas | collected 2016 | reverse complement strand
CCAAACAGCAGTCGTTTTTTTTATGTCTGGGAAAGATGAAAGTTTAAACGTACTCGGTAGAGGAACGAACCACCTCAACCAAGGTTACTTCCATTTCTTCCAAATTCCCGGTCAGGCCGGAAGCAGTCGTCCGAACAGATTCAGCCAAGCGGGTCGTATTGTTGGCTCCATCAGAAACGTGAGACATCCGAGCAGACATATCCCGCGCAGTATCAGCAGTTTGCTGAACGTTACGCGCAATTTCCTGTGTTGCTGCAGTTTGTTCTTCGATCGCAGATGCAATGCCTGCTGAAATCCCACCCATACTGTTGATGGTTTCTGCGACCTTTTCAATGGCAACCCCGGCTTCTTTGGAAACATCCTGAATAGCCTTGACCTGCGTTGCGATTTCCTCTGTCGACCGTGAGGTTTGCGTTGCAAGGTTTTTCACTTCGTTTGCCACCACGGCAAACCCTTTCCCTGCATCCCCGGCACGGGCGGCTTCAATCGTCGCATTCAGCGCCAACAGATTGGTTTGTGCTGCGATACCGTTGATCAATTCAACAACCGTACCGATTTGTTCCGCACTGTCTGCCAGACCCTGCACCACTTCACGGGTTTTGCCAGCCATATCAATTGCAGCCTGAGCAACTTCAGAAGATTGTTGAACCTGCCGCCCAATCTCATCGATCGAGTTGGACAATTCCTCAGCCGCAGACGCAACGGTCTGTGCATTGGCAAGGGCTTGTTCTGCCGCAGCAGCAGCTCCAGCAGCTTCCTGCGTCATCCGATCAGCTGACTGATCCAGATCGACGGAGGCTTGCTCCATTTCCCCGGCACTGGCAGAAACAACAGCAACAGCCCGATGTGCTTCATCCTCAATCCGGTCCGCCATTGCTTTCAATGCAATACGTTTTTGCTCACGCATGGCTTCATCCGCATTGGCTTGCTCTTCACGCAAGCGTTCCATTTCCACTGCATTATCGCGGAAGGTCACAAGTGCGTTGTTCAAGGCGCCAAGCTCTGTTTGATTGTCGGTACGTTCCACAGCAATATTGGTATCGCCACTTGCCAAGCGTTCCATACCATCCGTGAGCCTTTGCAAAGGCCCGGCAATGCTTTGACGCACGCGGAATGCTGCAAACAATACGATGACCAAAGTCCCGCCAACCCACAACGCGACGGTCTGCAAGTTCTGGCTAAAGACCTCTTCCACATCGGTCACATAAATCCCGGTGCCAATTGCCAATCCCCAAGGCTTAAATTGCCCCATATAAGCAATTTTTGGGGCATCATATGCTGTGCTACCCGGAGCACGTCCCATATATTCCACGAAGCCACCACCGGCGCGGGCTACGTCGGCAAATTTCTGGTACAACGGTACACCTGTTACATCTGTATAGACCGTCCCGTCTTTCTTCTTGATCCCGACCATACTGGTGCCGATTTGTTTTGCCCGGTGTGGGTGCATCAACAAAACACCATTGAAATCGTTGGCCCAAAAATAGTTCTTGCCCGCATAACGCAGTTGCTCAATCCCATGGAGTGCCTTGGCCTTGGCCTCGTCCATGGTCATATGTCCGTCTTCGGCTTGTTTGTGATAATAAACAGCAATGCTTTTTGCTGCTTCGACGAGCTCTTGCGTTTTCTGGTATCGGTCATCCAACAGATTGGAGTGCAGATTTTTCAGACCAATTGCCCCCACAATGGCCATACCAATAACAGCAAGTAAAACCATCAACAGCATTCGTGTTGATATTTTTAAGGATTCCAGCATGTTGTACCTCCCAACTGGAGGAAGGATGACGCGCCCGAGTTGCACGGGCCAGCCCCCCAGTGTGCTATCGTGATGCCTGCTAAACCAAGAGTTTAGTGTGCTTTTCTTGACCGCAGGTAAAGACCCATCAAACGGCGCCAGCATCTAATGAATCAAATTCATACAATACATAACAGCTTCTTCACACTGCGATACTTTAAAAAGGTTGCTGGGGCTTTGCAACGCCTTAATTTAAAAACGTATTTCCATATTTCAATCAAAGCACAAAAAGGATGAAGCATTCTCATGTATGCGGATATATACTCCGCGCGGAAATAAACCTTGGGTTGCTTTCCGCAGTTCTTACCCTGCTTCGTTGCCCGAAATAGAGGCAACCGTTTGAGTTGTAGAGAACCCTGCCTCCAGCTGTGCCAAAACCACGCGACCACCAGCCGCAGTGACCAAATCCGCCCCGACAACGGTTTCCACCGTGTAATCCGCCCCCTTCACCAGCACATCCGGCAAAAGTGCCGTGATGAGTCGCATGGGCGTATCCTCATCAAACAGCACAACGGCATCCACATCCTGCAATGCGGCAAGTACCTGCGCACGCGCATCTTGTTTTTGTATCGGTCGAGATGGCCCCTTCAGTCGCGATACAGACGCATCACTATTCAGCCCAACAATCAACTTGTCACAATGACTGCGGGCCTGCCGCAACAGGGAAATATGCCCCGGATGCAACAGGTCAAAGCAGCCGTTGGTAAACCCAACGGTCAACCCCTGCGCTTTCCAGCCGGAAATCGCATCTTCCACATGTTCCAGCTTCATAATTTTGCCATAACCGTGATCACCGGACAGAGTCGTCGCCGCGGCCCGCAGTTCAGCCGCCGTTGCTGTCGCAGTCCCGATTTTGCCAACCACAATACCACCCGCAAGGTTTGCCAAACGCGCCGCATCCAGCGGCTCATTATGCACCGCAAGTGCCGCAGCCAAGGTTGCAACCACCGTATCGCCTGCACCGGAAACATCAAATACTTCCCGTGCGCGGGCCGGAATGTGGTGGACATCCCCGGCTTCAGTCACCAACGTCATTCCATCCTGTGAACGCGTAACAAGAACATTACGAATGCCGGACGAATCCATAAGTTTCCGTGCTGCTGCAACGATGGCTTCATCGGTTGCCCCTTTCATGCCTGTGGCTTCCGCCAATTCTGCACGATTGGGCGTAACCATGAATGCACCACGATATTTGCTGTAATCACGTCCTTTCGGGTCAACGATTGTCGGAATCCCCCGAGACTCTGCTAAACGAAGGACTGAGGTCAGAACATGATCCGTCAGCAGGCCCTTGCCATAATCGGACAATGTCACGACCTGACATTCGTCCAAGGACGCCTCGACCACCTCCAGCACACGCTGCTCCGCCCGTGGGTCAAGATCGTGTATTTCCTCAATATCCGTACGCAGTAGCTGCTGAACCCCCGCCACATAACGGGTTTTTTCCGTGGTGCGACGGCCCAGAAGGACCTGTAAACGGGACTCAACCCCCTCTTCTGCCGCCAATAACGAAGCAATGCTGTGGCCGGGATTGTCATCACCAACCGCCGCGACAAATATTGAATGAGCTCCTAAAGCACTGAGGTTTCGAGCAACGTTCCCTGCCCCACCCAGCATCAGGGTTTCATTCTGAATACGAAAAACAGGAACCGGAGCTTCCGGCGAAATGCGGGATACATCGCCATAGACAAAATGGTCCAGCATCACATCGCCAAGGCACAATACGCGCGCCTGTTTCATACCATCAAGAAAACGAAAAAACGTTTCAGACAAAGTCACCACAGTCAGAGATCCATCATTATGGGCAGGAACGGAAACAGCCATTGGCTGCCAGCCCCACCTTAGGCTGCTGCCTATCGTATGGCAATGGTTTGCATCCCGTCAGTGCCCCTGTTTACAACAAAAAAACGACCTTTAACTTTCGGACATTTTTGCAAAATTGCCGTGCCCTGCTACACTTGGCGCGATGTCAGTTTAACAAAGGTGGAAACCACACCCATGACCCCGGTGCAGAATCAGGAATTCGTCACCCCGGAAAGCCTGCTGCTGGATACAGCAGAGCGACTGGGGCGTGTTCGCTCAGGCCGCATTGCCCTGCGCGTATACATGTCTCGCCTGTCATCGGCCTACAGCGACCCGGCCTATATCAGAATTGCCGTTCGCATGTTTGATGGACTGGTTGCCAATTACCGCTGCCAAATTTTTGTCATGACCAATGGCGACATTGTCGCCACCGGGAAGGACATGCCCTATGCCGAGGTCGACGCCGCTGTTTATAAATTACGCATGCTGTTCGAAGCCGACCCGTTGGTTCATGAGGCGCCATACGCGCCAGATGATCCGTTTTGCTCTTGGTATGATCTTGAAACCGAATTTGACGCCTTTTACGAAATGGCCCGTCAATCCCGCGAGGCCACCCCCTCCAACACTGCCGACAGGCATAAACACCCGACCCAACGCCCGATTACACCAGCGGATCTGGAACCCTTAAGCGCGGCACTCAATGACGCCACCGTGCGCCCATTCATTTCCCAGCAAGCCGCAGTACATGTGACCCCACTTGGCGATTCCAGCCTTGCCTTTCAGGAAATCTATGTCTCCATTCAGGCATTAATGCAAAGAATGGCACCGGGTACAGACTTGCTATCCGACCGCTGGCTGTTTCAATATCTGTCCGCCAATCTTGACCGTCGTGTTTTGTCCTGCGTTGACAACCTGACCCTGTACGGACGGGAATTGCCCCTGAACCTGAACCTGAACATCTCCACCGTGCTCAGCCCTTCGTTCACACAGTTCGTCAACAAATTCGATCATTTGAATCTATGTGTCGAATTTCAGCCCATCGATGTCTTTGCCAACCCGACACAATTCCTGAAAGCCTGCGCCGTTTTGCATGACCTTGGGCATAAAACGCTTATCGACGGCTTGTCTCCCCTCAGCCTATGGATGTTGGCAGATTCCGGCCTGCCCGTGGATGCGTTCAAGTTGATGTGGACCGCAGACCTGCATCGTGGACACCATGGAGCCGCTGACCGCGACCCGAAAAATGCCATCAAGGTTTTGGGACCAAGCCGCATCATTTTGGGCCACTGCGATTCTTTTGCTGCGCTGGAGTGGGGACTGAAAATAGGAATCCGAACCTATCAGGGGTATTTTGTTGATGAATCGCTGATCGGGCAATCCAATACTTTGCAACTGGCACCGTCTTCCCGGAAAGGAGACAAATCATGATTAACCTGCCCGGATTTTTCAGTAGCAAAGACGCGGATGACAAAACAGCAAACTCGGTCAAAACCACAGAAACAAACGGTGCAGACAAACTGGATGAGAAGACTGCACAAGAACGCAAGCTGATGATGCAACTTCAGGAAGGCTTGCTGTTAGACTATGCGCAACGGCTGGATAAATTCAGAAAACAGCGCGAAGCCCTGCATCTGCACTTATCCCGCCTGCAACCGCACAATCAAAAAGACCAACAACTCCGCGCAGCGGCTAAGGCTTTTGACGGTTTGGTCGAAGATAACCGGGCACAGGTCTTTAACCTGTTCCGTGGCGACATGATTATTGTCTTCGCCAGCAAGAACCGCGATGAAATTGAAGCCGCACTGGTTCGTATTCGCTTCCTGCTGGATGATGACCCGTTACTGGATGATGATTTCAATGACGGCTCCAATCTCTGCACTTGGTATGATCTGGAAACCGATTACTCGGCGTTTTTGCGATTGACGCAGCAATTTTACGCTGAACAAGAAGAACGCCAGCGCGCGAATGTTGAGGTCGCCCAGTCCCAATCCTATTCGCCCCGGCACTCCCAACCGGAACGCGCCCTCAAACCTCTAACACCATCGGTCCTCGGCAAGCTTGAGGATGCTCTGAGCCGCACGGATTTATCCAACTTAGTTCGACATCAAGCCATCAGCGCCATTGTTGGGCGATCGACCCCACAACAAATGTTCAGCGAAGTCTTTGTCTCCATATCTGACTTGCGTGACATTTTCATCCCGGACACCAATATCACATCAGATGCATGGCTGTTTCAGCACCTGACGGAAACGCTGGATCGCCGCGTTCTGGCCTTGATGAGCACAGGGCATGACCGCAGTTTATCCGGCGGCTTCAGCATCAACCTAAATGTGCGCACGATCCTCAGCGAAGATTTCCTAAATTTCGACGACAGCATCGCCGGAGGGCTGCGCGGTGCCATCGTGTTGGAAATCCAGCTGTTTGATATCCTTGCCAATGTTGGTGCGTTTCTGTTTGCCCGTGATTTTGCCAAGGAACGTGGCTACCGCATTTGCGTGGATGGCGTTACGGTCGACACATTGCCCTTGGTCAACCGAACCAAAATCGGTGCAGACCTAATTAAGCTGATGTGGCACGAATCTCTTATCGCCGCGGCAGAAGCTGACGAGGATCACTTTATCGCCAAATCACTGCAGCGGTGTGGACGCAAACGGGTTATTCTGACCCGCGTTGATTCCGATATGGAAATCAGTGCCGGACAGGATTTGGGACTGACCATGTTCCAAGGACGCGGGGTTGAGCGTTTAATCCAAACTCGCGCCGCTCGTAAATAGCTCAGACCTGTCAATACCTACCCTGCATCCCTACATGTAACCCGTCGCGTTTCCCAAGAGGTTCCTGTTTTCATGACTGTTCCCGTGCCTGCCATTGAGGTCCGCAACCTGACCAAGGACTTTGACAGCATTCGTGCCGTTGACGACATCAGCTTTACCGTTCCCCATGGTCAGATTGTCGGACTTCTGGGCGGGAACGGTGCAGGCAAAACCACGACCATCAGCATGATCCTAGGCGCCCTGCTTCCAACTACCGGGCAGATTTCTGTCATGGGACACGACATGCTGCATGACAGATTCGCGGTTCTGGCTCGCATGAATTTTGCGTCCCCCTATGTCAATTTACCATTGCGCCTGACGGTTAAGGAAAGCCTGAAAGTCTACGGATTGCTATATGGCCTGCGTCAGGTGGAGCAGATTATTGACCGCCTCGCGACCGAACTGGATCTTCAGCATCTTTTGAAAACACAGGCGCGTCACCTGTCCGCTGGACAGAAAACCCGTGTTACCTTAGCCAAGGCTTTGATCAACTCACCGGATGTTTTGCTGCTGGACGAACCAACAGCATCCCTTGACCCGGACACCGCAGACTTTATCCGCGGTTATCTGGAACGCTACGCCGAACGGACTGGCTGTGCCATCCTGCTCGCATCCCACAACATGCAAGAGGTTGAACGCCTGTGTGAGGATATTCTGATTATGAAATCCGGTCGCATCAAAGCCCACGGCACCGCAGCAGCTCTTTGCATGCAATATAAGCGTGACAGTCTGGAAGATGTCTTTCTAGACATCGCACGCACCCCAGAAGCGGAGGCTTCGGCATGACACACAAACCACAACAGGACCTTTCCCTTAGCCGCAGTTCACTGGCCTTTTCCCGAATTTACGGGGTCATCCTGCGCCACCTGTATGTCATGCGTTCGTCTTGGCCTCGGGTGTTGGAAATGTCCTACTGGCCCATCATTCAGATTATTGTCTGGGGATTTGCCAGCCAATTTTTCTCCCAGCATTCTTCGTGGGTTGCTCAGGCCGCGGGCGTATTGATCGGGGCCGTGTTGCTGTGGGAAGTGATGTTCCGGGCGAACCTTGGCTTCTCCCTTTCCTTCCTAGAAGAAATGTGGTCGCGCAATCTTGGTCAATTGTATCTGACGCCATTACGCCCCTTTGAGCACGTCCTTGCTCTTGCCGCCATGAGTATGATCCGCACCATTGCCGGGCTGTTTATACCGTCCCTCCTCGCCATTGCCTTATATGGCTTCAATATTTATGACCTTGGTCTGCCCTTGCTGGCGTTTTTCCTCAATCTGGTCATGGTGGGCTGGGGTGTTGGTCTGCTGACTGCAACACTTGTGTTGCGTTTTGGTTTAGGTGCAGAAAGTTTGGCGTGGGTGTTGATCTTTGGCTTGTCCCCGATTTCCGGAGTCTATTACCCGATTTCCATTTTGCCGGACTGGGTCCAGACCATTGCCTATGCATTCCCTCCGGCCTACGTCTTTGAAGGCATGCGCAGCGTTATGTTCGACGGGATTTTCCGATGGGACTTATTCTGGTCCGCATTCGGCCTCAATCTGACCTATTTCCTTGGGATGAGCGGCTTCTTTTTGTACATGGTCGGTGTCGCCCGCAAGAAAGGGCTCCTGCTGAATATGGGTGAATAACCCATAACCGCATCAAAAAAGGAGTGCCCTCGCACTCCTTTTTCTATTGGCCGCCCAAGTTTGAAGACTAGGCCTAAACCAAGACTTTTTCCATAAACGCGGTCAGACGTTTGGTGAAGCTGCCAACATCCGTGACACTTTCGCCTTCGATAATCCGGGCCTGATCCAGCAGCAGCCAAGCCGCATCCTGCAATTCCTGCGAAGAACTGTCGGTGCCGACCCGGCGAATCAATGCTTTGATCACCGGATGCTTCGGGTTGATCTCCAAAACCCGCTCTGCCTTACCATCTGTACGATTGTTGGCCTTCAACAAACGCTCCAGATGCAGGCTGACGCCGCTGTCACCAGCCACAAGGCACACTGGGCTGGAAGTCAATCGTGAAGAAATACGGACCTCGGTCACTTCCTCGCCATAAATATCCAGCATGGCAGAAGCAAGTGACGTGGCTTCAGTTTTCTCCGGCTGTTCCGCATCTTTATCAGCATCCGACTTGTCGTCGTCATTTTTGCCTTTGATATTAGCCAAATCCTTTCCGGCCCCGGCAACGGTGACGAACTGCTTTTCCTGATAAGTCGGGGCTGCCATCGCTGTCCAGAATTCATCAATGGCATCGCTTAACAGCAGAACGTTGACACCTTTATCCGTAAAGCCTTCAAGCTGCGGATTGGTTTTCAAGGATTCGGTAGAATCCCCGGTCAGGAAATAGATGTGTTCCTGACCTTCCGGCATCTCGGCAATGTACTGTTCAAGAGAGATCAATCCGTCATGCAACGAGCTTTCAAAACGGCAGAGCTCCAATAGCGAATCTCGACGTTCAAAGTCCTCGTAGATACCTTCTTTCAGCACTACGCCGAAGCTGTTCCAGAAGGTTTCGTAACGGCCCTGATTGTCTTCATCGCGGGAAGCCTTTTTCAGATCCGACAACACACGATTGACCAATCCCTTGCCGATTTTTTTCAGCAACGGATTGTCTTGCAAGGTTTCACGACTGACGTTCAGCGGCAAATCGCTGGTATCAACCACGCCCTTCAGGAAGCGCAGGTAGGACGGGATCATGCCGTCACAATTATCGGTGATGAACACCCGACGCACATACAATTTCAAACGGTTCTTGCGATCCGGTTCAAACATGTCATAGGGGCGTTCGGTCGGGATAAACAGCAGTCCGGTATATTCGATCATACCTTCCGCATGCATATGAACCGTCATCCACGGTTCGTCAAACGCATGCGCCACATGGTGATAGAATTCTTTGTACTGTTCGTCACTGACTTCCGATTTCGGGCGGGTCCACAGCGCAGATGCCGCATTGATGGTTTCCGTGGTATCGCCATCCACCAAAATCACCGGCAAATCAATGTGGTTGGAATAGGTCCGCACCACACGACGCAGAGTACCGGATTCCAGATATTCCTGCGCATCGTCCCGCAAATGCAGCACAATGCGCGTTCCACGGCCCGCATCGTCGAACGGTTCCACCGTAAAGTCCCCGGTTCCGGCTGATGACCATTTCCAGCCTTGGCTTTCCCCGGCTTTACGAGTGATCACGTCCACTCGCTCCGCCACCATAAAGGCCGAATAAAAACCAACGCCAAACTGACCGATCAGGCTGACGGCATCGTCCTTGCCTTCCGTTTTCTGTGCGGCAAGAGCCTCCGCAAACCGTTGACTGCCGGAATGGGCGATCGTGCCCAGATTGTCCACCAGTTCATCGCGGTTCATGCCAATGCCGTTATCTGCAATGGTCAGCAGCTTCATATCCTTATCCGGGATCAGGCGCACAGCATAATCGCTGTCTCCTTCGATCAGCTTCGGTTCAGTGATGGCGGCATAGCGCAATTTGTCACAGGCATCAGACGCATTAGAGATCAATTCCCGCAGGAAGATTTCTTTCTGCGAATACAGGGCGTTAACCACAATATCCAGCAGTTTGGCAACTTCCGCCTGAAAATGAAGGGTTTCCACTTGAGATGTCTCAGACATAGCGTGGGTAAGCTCCAGTTTTTTTACAAATGAAATACACAATGGGGATGTAAGATTGACTGTCGCAATCTGTCAACGCTCAGGCGTATCGTCAACGCAGAAATGCAACGAGCGCAGTGGAAAATACCCTCTGCGCTCGGGAAAAATCGGACCAGACTTGATACAAAAAGCCCAAACCTATTCGTGGCGATTAATCACCTGGCGGTGTGTTTTGCGGAAACGGGCCAAATATGTCGGGACAATGGTTTCTGCCGTCGTCGGTTCAATTCCCAATTCTTTGAACCCCGGATACTCCCCAGACAGGACATTGTCGCTTTGCATCATCAGCACTTGGTCCTTGGTCAGCAACGGACGCGGCAAAATGCTCATCACCGCAGCCTGAAAACGGGCCATCCCAAAGGTCACTGGCAACAGCCAGCGCTTACGGCGAATGATCTCAAGCGTCAGTTCCATAATCTGGCGCATGGAATACACATGCGGGCCACCCAATTCATAAATCTTGCCGCCATGATCGTCGCCTTTAAGGGCTTCCATAATGGCGTCTGCCACATCCCCCACATACACAGGCTGGAATTTTGGACCACCACTGCCGTAAATCCCTTTGCCGCCAAACGACCAGGCATCTTTGTCGATCACCGGCAGGAACGGATTGAACACGGACAACCGGGCAAACATGTTGAAGAAATTATCTTCCGGGCCAAACACCACGCTGGGCCGAACAATTGTGGCATCGGGGAAGGCCTCCATGACTTCCTTCTCGCCCTGTGCCTTTGAAACGGCATAGGCAGATTCAGCATCTTCGCGCACGCCAAGGGCCGAAATATGGACGAAGCGTTTACAACCAGCGTCCTTTGCACACTTGGCAATAATGCCCGGTGCCTTGGCATGCAGGTTTTCAAAGGTATGGCGTCCACGCGGGAAGAAAATCCCAACCAAATTGATAACCCAATCCGCACCATCAACGGCACGACGGATTTCCTCTGGATCGGCTATATCCGCTTCCATTGTGGTAATCTGCCCCACGTCACCCATGGTTTTCAGAAAATGGGCGTCTTCCCGGTAACGAATAGCAATTCGCACGACTGCACCAGTGGCGGCCAAACGTTGAACAAGATGCCGACCGATGAATCCCGAACCGCCGAACACCGTTACCAATCGCCGTCGCGTCATCGTTTTCTCCTCATACCCAGAATCGAGCCATGTTATACGTACGGTGGCAAATGAAGACTATACCGGATCATATGGGCAGGTTTCCCGCAAATCACAGGATCTGTCCATTGGTCATAAATGAACCATACCTTTTGATGTATACACCCTCTGCCCCATCCGTTTACATCTTTTACGGCGAGAGGCCAAGAGCCGGACTCGATGTTTTTTTCGTAATCGTCATTTTTTTTCAAAAAAAGCTATTGACTTTGGGCCTCTGAAATTGGATAAACCCCTCCTCGCTGACGATGAACTCGCCTGCGGGACGGGCCAACACCCCGTGCGACATATGCGAAAGTGTCATGCGATGAGCATGTGCCCAGGTGGCGGAATTGGTAGACGCGCTGGCTTCAGGTGCCAGTGACCGTTTAGGTCGTGGAAGTTCGAGTCTTCTCCTGGGCACCATCCGCAAAACTCCCTTTAAATTTACAGACTAACTTTTCGCCGTTGCAGTGCATCAGCTTTGTTGCGCCTTAAGCGCGCCCTATCTGCCCCCCGTAAAAAAATACACCACGATTAACAATATCTGATGGCTATACGGTGCTTGCGTCATTTTGCTTGTTTTGCGAGATACGTTTTCCGTCTTCTTTTTTATCCTTTATTGACGGTTTGCGTAATCTGATATAACGTCCTTTACAGTTCCTCAGTGCGCACAAAGAGGAGATTGGAAAACACGCAATCAAAAGGACACACAGCAATGAGCGTCTTTACAGGCAATTCCCTGCTGGGCTTTGGCTCACGAGGCAAGTGCGGGCCTTTGACCCGAATGGCACGCTGGGGGCACGGCCCACTCCTCAACACAAGCCGCAAAAGCAAGTGACAGGTTTAGGCCAAGGCCACCAAACGGGGGATGATCATCTTTGGGGTGTTGATGACTTTGCAATCATGCAAATGGAAAATGCTTTTGGCGTTAACCCATCCGAAAGCCGCCTTCGACGTCACAAAGATGGCTGGATCAGTGATAAAAAAAATAGCATTAAACGTGCTGCAGAAAAGTACGGACTACCACCAGAAATGTTGGCAGGAATTACTTGGTCAGAGGTAGGCGGCGAGCCGGACTCGGCTGATAAATTCAAGCACCTTGTTCTTCAATTGCCGGGCTTTAAGCCAAGCAATCAACTGAGTGCAGGTGATGTATCCATTCAATTACGTCATGTCGCTAAAATGGAGGGACTTGACCCGGATAATCTTACCTTCACGCAGGAGCGACAGCTGATTAATCGCTTACAAAATGAGGATTACAATCTGGAAATGGTTGCACGCCACCTTGCTGAGATGCGTGACAATGTGTTTCCTGAACAGCGAGAGCAGCCATTAACGGATGACCAAATAAAGCGACTTGGGTATATGTATAACATGGGTGAACACCACCCTTTGTTGCAGCCTGATAAAGACTTAAATGAAGCGGACAAAAGCGGAATTTCCAATTACGGTTTTGATCTCATGCGAAAACTAGAGCGTATGCGGATGTTGCTAAAATAAGGAGTAGTCAACGTGCAACTTAGAGAACGAGCATTCCTTCTCCTTATTTGGGGGTGGCACCTGTGTCTGTGGTTTATGGCATTTGGAGCCACGGAGTATGGTGTAATGAAACCAGAAACGCTACTTGCCTATGAAGATGGTTTTTGGATGTCGATATTGTTACTCGCCATGAACACCATCCTTATGCTTGCATTCGTTCTCTTGAACAGAAGGGGAAAGCCCAAAACATTAAGATTGGCTTTTGTGCTTTTCCCAATCATTCATGTGTTTTTCTTGCGTGTTTACTACATCGCAGAATACGGTGTGAATCTATGTGGGCGACAGGATTTTTTCCCAATCCGGCAAGAGTATTTCTCTATTTGCTTTTGATTGGTGATTGATGCCCTCACCACCTTCACCCCGGTTGGGCGTGCTGTTGGTATGGTGCAATCCTTTGGCAGGGGGCGTTTGGACGCGGCGGAACGTGGTGCTGACTTCTGGGGGCAAGTCGGTGGCGGTGTCGTCCATGGAGCCACCGATAAAGTCATGGGGAAAACGGCACGAACGGCAAAAGCAGGCTCAAACCGTCTGATTGATGCCGTGCCGGGTACCGGACCTGCTCAACAACTCACCAAACAAGGTGGCAAAAGGGTCATCGGAACCCTTATCAATATCGGGGAAAAAGAAGCATCAAAACAAACGAAAACGAAAGCGATGGATGAAATCTTTGGAAGATGGATTAAACGTTAATCCTTGTGGTCACAATAATCCCAAGATTTATCAAATATACCAATCATCACGGCTACACACGCAATGTCAGTGAGTGATGCCTGAAGACCAGTGTGGGGGACATCATACCCCCACATTGCGACACGCGCCGCTACACTGTTCCTGTCTAGTGCTTTTTGCCCCCAGAATTCAGCTTTTTTCTTATCGATATCGCTGTACATGCGTATAAGGCTGATTTGTGAATCTAGATCGCCTTGTTCTGCAGCGCATTCTGTCCAAAATAAGGCTCTATCCATATCCTTGGGGCGACCATCACCTTCTTCAAAACAAATGCTTATGTTATTTTGAGCTGCGATATCCCCCCTCTCAGCAGCTTTTTCGTACCAATCACAGGCAGCTCTCCTGTCTTTGGAGTATGCCTTCCCGTCATCGTATAAGATGCCAATAGCATTCATTGCGTTTGCGTCGCCCGCATCAGCAAGTGAATGAAAGATGCTTTTTGCTTTGTCATAGTCACCGGCATCATACGACGCGTACCCATCCGCAACGGTTTGGGCATGAACGGACGTCGTGGCGACAGATAGGCAGATGGAAAAAACAGCGATCAGGAATTTCATGGCGACCTCACAACGCAAAGTGGCACAACTTTGCCACGCCCGCCGTACAACCGCAAGACCACCGCGAAACCAAGGGGAACAATGCGGACGCAGCGATTATGGCAATCCGTTGGCAAAGGTTGATCGGACGCCGCCGAATGCGGCACCAATACCTGTGAGGCTTCTCCATTTACACAAAAAAACGCAACGCCAGACGACCACTAAAGGCTACCAGCATTGCGTTTTTATTAGCCTAAATGAACTTACTTACTTCAAGCCATCAAGAGCCTTACTGATTCCATTCAATGAAATCGTCAAGTAGCCAATCTGCTTCCCCAAACGGAACTCGATTTTACCTTCCTTACCCTTGCGCATGGCGGCAGCCAGTTCCGGCGTGAATTCCGTTGCAGCTTCACACCCCTGAGAAACGCAACGTTGCAGAATCAAGCCCGCAGCTTTTTTGTCGTCCACAGTAAACGCAACACCAGCCGGCACAAAATACCCCAACGGTAAATGTCCCATCAAAATTTTCTGTCCATTGGGCAGCGGCATAATCGCAGCCTTAATCAATTTAACGGTTTGCCCACTGGGAGTTTTAGCATCCTGAACCTGAACAAGACGACAGGGAATGGCCTGGCCATTGGGTGCAACCGGACAATCTGCAATCCAATCGCCAAAGGTATCCCCGTTTTTAAGACCAGCGGCCTCGGCCGGAGACATAAATAGCGGGAGCAGAACCATGGCGCAGACTCCAAGCCAGAAGCCTCGGAATTTCGGAATAATCGCCATTGGGTTTGATCCTTTCCATATTTTCATAAACCGTGCGGCGTGCGCCCCATTGGCACAAACCATACATCGGGCGTCAGTCTGCCACTTCAAACCAAAAAACGCCAGAAAAGCTTACGTCCTTCATCTGATGACAGCTCCCCAACATATAGGACAGACTGACATTTCACGCAAAACACACCATATCTACCCAAGCAAATTTTGACATACCTAGCCACTCAGAAGATTTTCCCATGCATACACTGCACCAAGCATCCACCCCCTTGTTGTCTCAATTGCTCCTGTCTACCCTATGCGCACGCATGAACGACGGAAGTTTGACTTCTGTTGACCTAACACAGTTCTGCCTTGACCGCATTGCGGCTGACAACCCCCGCCTACACGCCTTTATCGAGGTATTCGCAGAGGAGGCATTGACCGCCGCCACCCGATTGGATGCAGAACGTGCTGCCGGGGCCGTGCGCGGTCCTTTGCATGGCATCCCTGTAGCAATTAAAGATTTGGCTGATGTTGCCGGGTCAATCACCACATTCGGCTCCCGAGCGTATGGCTCCACCCCGGCAAAAACCAATGCAACCTGCGTCCAACGTTTGGTGGATGCAGGCATGGTCGTTTTAGGCAAACTGCATATGGTTGAGTTTGCCTTAGGCAGCTGGGGGACTAATGCAGCAATGGGAACGCCGATTAATCCCCACGACACCGAAACCCAACGGGTTGCTGGCGGCTCCAGCAGTGGCTCCGGCGTTGCGGTTGCGTCCGGTATGGTTCCCTGTGCGCTTGGGTCAGATACTGGTGGTTCAATCCGCATCCCTTCTGCTCTGTGCGGTATTGTCGGACTGAAGACGACCAGTGGCCTCATAGACAAAACTGGAGTAGCCCCCTTAAGCCAGACGTTGGACACCATTGGCCCCATGACCAACACGGTAGATGATGCACGCCTGCTGCTAGAAGCATTAACCGGAACAGCCCATGCCAATGCACCAACCAATTTGGCAGCCACGTCTGCAGGCATTGTTGATCCGGGGCTGCTTGAACCCTTAGACCCGGAAATTGAAGATGCCTTTATTGAAGCCCTGACCAAGCTCAGAAATGCGGGCATGGGCACAGAGTCTCTTACACTTCCTCTGCCCCCTTCAGACTACCAGCATTTGAATGGCACCATCATGAATTATGAGGGGTTCGCCAATGTCGGACATTTGGTCACAAATTTTACACACCCCATGGACCCATTTGTGCGCATGCGCATGCTGTCCGGCAGCAAAGTTACGCGGCAGGAATATGCCGAAGCTTTGGGTCACCGCAAAATTGCAATCCAAGACTTCCGGCAGCGCATTGCCCATTTGGATGTGATTTTGCTGCCCACCACAGCCATTCCTGCGTCTCCACTAAGGGACGTGGACGAAACCCATATGCCCATGTCACGCTTCACCCGTTGGGCCAACTACCTTGATTTATGCGGTATTAGCATTCCCATGGGGCAGACCCATAACGGCCTCCCCATTGGCTTGCAAATACTGGGGGCAGGCGGCTCTGAGGCCAAGATTCTGAATTTTGCCTCAGCGATTGAATGCTTACTGAATACTGCTTCATAGCCACAAAAAAAGGCCGGAGGGATACTCCGGCCTTTTTGCAGATACCGACGCAGACTACAGGGACTGCCCGACCTTTTCAGCGGCAGTTTCCTGCTGCCCCGCTGCCTGATCCGCAGCCTGCTGCGCTGCGGCTTTTTCGCGGACATCTTGTTCTGCGGTTTGGCTGATCTTACTGGGGAAGTCATTAGCATCCTTGCCATACCGTTTAGAATACGGGCCACCCGGTAAACCGGAGCGTTTGGTGGTCATAGCAATGGTATTCGCCTGATGTGCCAACGGCATGTAGTTCGGCGCTAAACGCTCAGCAGCAGCAATCGCCATTTGCACCAACAACCCAAGGGGATCACCCGCTGAACCATTGGGGCTGTAAACCATGGTTTGTTCATCTTTCCAGATGGTTTCCCCGGTTTCACCATCTTTCAGAACGTACTCCATGGATACAGTCGTATCCGTCCGCACCAGCAAATATTGTGATGTCCATTGTTTAATCCGTACATACATGACGGAATCTGCACCAAACATCTCTGCCAGACGTTCTGTCGGGGCCGCATGGACCATATCCGCATCAGACAGGCCATCGTCTTCCATCACCCGTTTGACCAAATGCACGGGGAAAACATAGTAACCACGCTCAGCCACCGGGATGGAAATTGAAGACAAGAAGTAATCGGGTGCCGTCAATTCCACAGTTTCATTGACCACCGGCACAATCAAAATGCTGCGCGGGTCAACTTCACGAAAGTGGCTATAATCTTTACTTTGCTGCGTCGTTTGACACGCTGACAGCGAAATCACCGACACCAACAGGCACAACACATGCAGGATTCTCATTGGACGGCCTCCGTCGCGCGACGCTCAACCGCCACTTTTTGTTCTTGCCCAGATTTCAGCTCGGCCTGCTTTGCCGCCTCGGACGAGGACTTCACAGACCCGCCCCCATTGGCATAGGCAATCATGGTATCCATAAAAGCAATTGCTTCCGGCCATTCCGTCTTTTCCATTTCAAAGAATTTAACGGCATCCTTGACCCGACCACCTTCCAGCATTTGGTATCCGTACTCGGCATAAACCCCCGGCGGGACCTTTTTGCCTACGGCCTCATTGGTTTGGATGATATCCAGCAACGCTTCTTGGAAATCGGCTTGTTCATTTACGTCTTGGGCATACTGGTACATGGCATCATCATATTGACCCCATGAATACATACGTTCCGGTCCACACGCGGTCAGGACCAAAGCCAGCGCGCAGCCACCGACAACCTTAATGAAAGACTTCATTACAGTTTACCCCCCGGTAAACGAATCTCCCGCAAGGCGCTACCTCCGGTATAGACCTTTTCCTTATGCAGCAATGTGCCATCACGGCTATACACTCGGACCACATGAGTGCCCGGCTCAACCAAGACCGCCTTATCATCATCCACATTGCCAATTGCAACGCCATCAATCGAGAACGTCGCGCCATAAGGGGCACCCATCACGACGATTGAAGGTCTGGAATCTACCGAACGCGTCACGGTCGTCGGGTTTTGATTGCAGGCTGTCAAGGTAACGACAAGTCCGCACAGGATCATAAATTTCTTCATCACAGGTCAGCTCCCCCCTCAACAAACAGTCCCTTGGTATTGTGCGGAACCTTGCCGCGAACAACCTGACACACAGACCCTTCGTCAGTTTCATTGGTACCGAATTGACTGACCACACGCAGGGCTGCAACTTCCGAACCCGGCAGCGTAATCACAAAGCCAGTTTGACCGCTTTTGATTTTTTCGCCTTCACGCATGACAATCAATTCATCACCAAGACGAATGCCTTGTCGCTCACCACCGGAAATAAATACCCGAGAACCAGACACCTTAAGAATATCGGTTCGCCACGGGCGCTCGGTCAGTTTGGTGACCAAACTGTTCATGACATCGCTGACTGCTGCACCGATTGCCTTGTCATTCAAGGTTGCATCATAATCTGAACGATTGTTGAACCCAAAGGTATCGGCAGCCTCGTTTGTGGATTCCCCCTGCCCAGAGGCTGAGAAAAACACATGGCCGGTTTTTGGATCTGCCAGTCGGATTTCGACCTTAGCATGGGCCACCTGTTTCTTGGTGGAGCTCATAAAACCAGCCTGCCCAACGGTTTTGCGGCCGAATTCCGTCACAGACCCAAGAATTAGCGCGTCCACGCCAATCAAATTAGCCTGTGCCCCGGTCAGAGCATTTTCAGCCTGCAATTTTTTGATGTCCGGGCGTTCGAAAATCAAGAACTGCCCAGATTCCACAAGCCGGGCGGACAACATGTCCGATGCCTGTTTACCCAACGGGTCTGCATCCCCATCCCGCAGGAATGTCCGACCATACCGGGTTTCATTGCTAAACCGACCGATGGCAATCTTACGTTTCAACACGCGCACTTCCGGAACATTGGCCAGAACCTGAGCTTCCGTGGCTGCGGCACGGGTCACAGGCGGCTCAACTTTTTCCGGTGCATGTTGCACTGATACACACGCGCTAAGGCTCGCGGCCAGCCCAGCGACAACTAAGGACCGAAACATATGCATAACACCCTCACATAGTCCCCCAAATGAAAAACCGTAAGACTATGCACGCATCAGGAGTAACTTTCAACAATTTGGCGGTTTTTTATAAAGATGATCGACTGTGGTTAGTATTTTCCCAATTCTGGCGCACATTTCCGATTCGGTTATTAAAGAATTTAGACACGTTCACAAAACCAGCCGGGTCACGGCGATTTCTGTAACGATCACCAAACGGTGCTTACAACAGCAGCACTGATGCGCCTACTTTTATAGCAAACACAGTTATTGCACTAAAAATAGACACAATCGTTTTACAGCCTTTTTTTTCATGCCTAACATTTTCCCATTGCTTGGACATCAGACCCTAACGGCACAAAAACGCGGCACACGCCTCATGCCCCGAACAACCAGGGAGCAAAAACAATGACAAAAAAAACCTACGGCATCCTCTTATGCCTCCTTTTCGGCTTTCTTATAGTTCCTGAGATTGCTCTGGCTGACATCGACCCTCACCAACCAGATTGGGCGGCACGTCTGCAACGTATTGAAACCAGCAGCCACCAAGGACAAGTCAATCTGGACCACGTGTGGACCATGGTTGCGGCAACCTTGGTATTCTTCATGCAGGCAGGTTTTCTGCTGTTAGAGGCCGGATTTGTCCGCTCCAAAAACTCCATCAATGTGGCACAAAAGAATATTGCTGACTTTATTCTGGCAACGGTGCTGTTCGGCGCAGTCGGCTTTATGATCATGTTTGGTCACTCAATTGGCGGACTTGGGCTGGCTGGTTTTGATTGGGAATTGTTTGCCTTTGATAACGTGGAAGACTGGACCTTTACCTTCTTTGTCTTTCAACTGGTGTTCTGCGGCACCGCAGCCACTATTGTCTCCGGCGCCGTTGCCGAACGCATGAAATTTGATGGCTACTTACTAATCGCAGCCATCACAGCCGTGGTCATCTACCCAATCTTTGGTCACTGGGCATGGGGCAATTTATTACACACAGACAACCCTGCCTTTTTAGGCGATCAAGGCTTCATTGATTTTGCTGGATCAACGGTTGTGCATTCGCTCGGCGCATGGGTTGCACTGGCTGCCGTCATCGTCATCGGCCCGCGCATCGGACGTTTTGATCAAAACGGCAACCCCATTGAAATTACCGGACACAGCCCAGTATTGGCGACCATGGGCTGCTTAGTCCTGTGGATTGGCTGGATTGGCTTCAATGGCGGGTCAACCACAGCCGGAACTCCCGTATTCTCCCATATTATTGCCAATACCATTGTTTCCGGCGGCATTGGGGGACTGTTTGGCATGTTCCTTGGACGCAAAATGGACGGACACTATCGCCCGGATCGCGCCATTAACGGTGTTCTGGCTGGATTGGTCGGCATTACCGCCGGCTGTGATGCGGTCACCATGTGGGGGGCCATCGCCATAGGCTTTACAGCAAGCGCAGTCTGCATTGCTGCCCATGAGGTCATAACGCATAAGTTCAAACTTGATGATGCCATTGGCGCAATCCCAGTACACGGGTTTGCAGGGGCATGGGGCACCCTTGCTGTTGCGTTCTTTGCAAGACCGGACAAACTCGCCACCGGCGAACGCCTATCGCAATTTGCAATTCAGGCAGAAGGCGTCATCCTATGCTTCATTTGGGGTTTCGGGTTGTCCTAGGTTCTCCTAGTTTTATTTTCCCACCGAATCACGATTTAACTCGTGATTTGGAGAAGGATATTGTCTGGGGCATCTAAAGGTCAAGCTAAACGTGATGTAATACTCAACCGGGAGCGAATAGCCCATTTGCTTTCAACGGGCAAAAGCATCCGTAGTGTTTGGAGCACCCTTAAAGAGCAAGGATGCGTTACAGTATCCGAAAAGCATTTTCGGATTAACGTTCGCGCCCTGCGTCTTGCCGATCAAGCTCGGCTTTTAGCTCTTTCCCCGCACCAAAACTCCCAATATCTGAATTCCTCTCTTACCTCCCATCACAACACATCGCCGGAGCCACAACCGGCCCTACCATCACGAGCAATGTCTGCCCGTGATGACGATACCCCTGTACCCGGATCTGGCTATCAGCCAACCGAGAAACGACCAATTCAGTTGTCCTCGATAGATCCCAAGGCAGGGGCAATTTTCAATCCAGGAGCGACAACAAATGACTAACACCGTGAACATCGTTCTCGCGGCCAAAGGCGGCGTGGGCAAATCCTTTATAGCTAGTTTGCAAACGCAACATTATCT
>JAALLQ010000170.1_pt1 | contig 21190 bp, 22 predicted proteins | sample 7245921 | NCBI WGS metagenome assembly JAALLQ01 (sample SAMN13049200, study PRJNA578106) | oil field metagenome | isolation source: filtered produced water from oil reservoir B7 | place: USA:offshore Texas | collected 2016 | reverse complement strand
AAACCATTAGTAAGATTATTTTGCCGGACTTTGTTTGTAGTATCTTCATTTCTCAAAGCACTATGAATGATGATATTATGTTTGCAATTATAATTGACATGCTGCCTATTCCGAGCCATTGTAACTTGCTTATTTTCCATTTCTTTTTATGAGCAGGATTATGGAAGTGAACAGGATGATCTCAACAAAAAGGCCCAGCATGTGTATTTCAGTTCCATAAAAGTACTCCATTACCATATTTTATCTTCAACGTCTGTTTCCAATTAATCCTTCTCCTATCATGACGAATCCGATTCCAATGGCAATCCCGACAAACATTCCATTCAGCAGGTCATGGGTTAGATATCCCAGTAGTATGCATACAATGAGGATAGTAGCGAAATGTAAAATTCGCTCTTTTATCGGATGCTTTTGCATCTTTGTGTCTCCGGATTTGGCTGTTTCATATTTTTGCAGGGCTATTTAAGCACATCTACTATGTATAATATTTCATCGAATATGTAAATTATTGCAGTAATTGCTGATTTAAAGAAAAATGAAACCACAGGTTATGGAAAACATGAAATTCAAGAGATATTATCTAAGGTGGATTCAAATACAAGCTAAGATATGGCTATCCTAGTATTTCCAAAATAACTACCCTTCAATCTCTTCGCAGGTCCACACTTTTTCCAACAAATCAAGTCTGCCTATCTTCTCAAGCCTAGTATAGATCAGTTCCCATACACAGTCCTTCTCAGGGTCAACCTCGCATTTTCCTTCGATGGAACCTCCGCAGGGGCCGTTAAGTAATTGCTTTGGACACTGGCCTTTGGGACAGATGCCACCGAAATAATATACCTTGCAATCTCCGCACATGGCACAGAGTTCAGGGATTATTTCTCCCTGTGAGCGCCCTCCGAGGGATTCCGTGTTATTGGATGGATAAACAGCTAGCTCCACGATCTGGGATACAATGGACACTCCACTTCCGCATGCCATGACAAGGACGGCTTTTGCATCTTTTATGGCAGGGTTCTTTCCCACGAGCGAATCAAAGGAAGCAACACTGCATGCAGCACTGGGTATGCACCATCCCACCACATGTTTTCCCGCTTCTTCAAGACGCTGGCACATATTGAGGACTTCAGGCTCCCCACCTACATGCAGCTTTGCGGCACATGCACTGCATCCGATGATGAATATATCATCTTCATCCTTTAACAGTTCAAGGACCTCTTCAAAGGGCTTTGCAGATGAGATTATCATAGTTCTCTCCGGTAACGATGCTCTACGTCCATATCATTCTCAAGGGCCTCTGCTATCATCTCAGCAATAAGAGGTAGATTACGTGCCTGGCACGAGAGTTTTGGTATCAGTTTCTCGAATTGCAGGAGCGTACCTATTATCAGAATATCGGTCTTTTCGGTCTCATGGGAAACTGCATTGCGTTCAAGGGCTGCATCTCCTCCACGGGCCAGTATTTCCTGCTTGATTATCAGGGCCTCGGTGGTGGTGATATTGTTTACGCGTATGACCTTGCTCACGGTCTTGTTCTTCATGACCTTTGCACCGGTACCGGTGACACCGATGCTCTTCATAAGGTATTCGGCGTCATCAGGGTGGATTATGTCCGTCAGGGATACCTCGAAATCCCCCGATCTGACGGAGGATTCTTTCTTCCTCATTGCCCTTGCAACCTCCACCACATCCCTTGTTTCGGGAATGTCGTGTGTCCTGATGATATGTGCTCCCTTGTGTACTACAATTGCCGTTGCTGCAAGACTTCCGTACAATCTCTCGCTTGCGGGTTTATGCAGCACCGCATCGATGCAGGATTTTCTTGAGACCGCTGCAAGAAGGGGTTTTCCAAATACCTTGAGACTCTCGAACTGGTCGATGGTCTCAAAATCATATATGGGGTCCTTTTCAGGGATCCACTTGCCTATGGCAGGATCCAGTATGAGCTTATCAGTATCTATCCCTCTGGCATCCGCCCTGTCAATTATGGATGCCAGTGAATCCATTATAGCATCCATGCCGATAGGGTCTCCGGGAACGTTTTCCGATGCCATCACCACTTCAGGACAGTCATAATCTGCAACAACATCGATCATGTGGGGATCACTTGTAAAGCCTGATACGTCATTGACAATATCGGCACCGTGTTTTAGTGATTCTTCAGCAACGCTTGAGTATACCGTATCCACGGATATGAGTGCATCCACGTTGTCCTTCAGGATATCCAGTGCAGGAATCATGCGTTCCAGTTCCTCTTCTTTCCCGATAACGGGTTTTGCAAGAGGCCATGTGGAGCGTGCTCCGATATCCAGTATGGTTGCCCCGTCATCTACCATTTTATGGGCAACATCGAGAAGAGAATCAGTACTGACCACAGAACCCTTGTAAAAGGATTCCTTGCTGAGGTTAATAACTCCCATCAACCTGACAGGATGTTCATCCCCAAGCTTCAAGCCGCATATGTCAACGTCAACAACCATGTTCTACCCGGAAATCACTTCATTAAAAGAAAAAGGCATTCATGAATAAAATTAATGTGTTTCTGCAAAATTCCTTGCTGCCATGAGCACGTGTTCCATGAGGATTGCGATAGTCATTGGCCCGACTCCTCCGGGGACCGGGGTTATGAGAGACGCCTTTTTGATCACATTATCGTAATCAACATCTCCGTAGACCTTGCCGTTCTCCTCGGTGATCCCTACATCAAAAATGACCGCGCCTTCTTTAACCATATCGGCTTTTATAAGATGCTTGACACCTGTACCCACAACAAGGATATCAGCATCTAGGGTATACTTCTTCAGGTCGTCGGTGTACACATGACATACGGAAACAGTTGCGTTCCTGTTGACCAGCATTGCAGCCATTGGTTTTCCAACGACATTGCTGTGTCCCACAACAACTGCATGTTTTCCCTGTACCTCAACATCATATTCTTCCAGAGCCCTGATCACTCCTTTAGGTGTGCAGGGTACGAGTCCTTCCTCACCTATCAGGAGTTTTCCCATATTATAAGGATGGAAGCCGTCGGCATCCTTGGCAGGATCGATTGCAAGCATGGCAGCTTTCTCATCCAGGCACTCGGGGAGAGGTAGCTGGAGAAGGATTCCGTGTATGTCCTCCCTGTCATTGAGCTCCCAGATGCGTTGCATCAGCTGTTCCTGGGTGGTGTACTCGGGCATCTCGTGGTCCTCTGCGTGTATGCCGACTCTCTTGCATGCTTTATGCTTCAGGCGCACGTACATCTTTGATGCCGGATCTGCACCTACGAGTATTGTTGCAAGTCCGGGTACTATATCCTCTTCTGCCTGAAGCTGGTCAACTCCCTTCTCAACCTGCTCTTCTATCTTCCTTGCAAGGCTTCTGCCGTCTATTTTCCTGGAATCGTAGTTCTCTTCTGCCATATGCAAACCCCTGTTATATTCCCTATACAGGATTGCTTTTCAATTATTTATATATGGGGAATTCGCTGCATAGTTGCTCCACGTCGGAGTTTATGCTGTGAAGGACAGTATCTTTGTCGAGATTATTGATGACATCGCTGATGTGCCCTGCAATCTCCTTCATCTGGTCTTCTTTCATTCCCCTTGTGGTTGCTGCAGGTGTACCGATCCTGATACCACTTGTGATGAAAGGACTTCTTGTTTCAAAAGGAATGGTATTCTTATTGAGTACGATGCCTGCCTTGCTCATTGCAGCCTCTGCATCCTTTCCGGTAATATCGAATTTGTTCAGATTCAGGAGCATAACGTGGTTGTCCGTTCCGCCTGAGACAATATCAAAGTCCTTGTCCTGAAGCTCTCTTGCCAGAACATCTGCATTCTTTACTGTCTGGTGCTGGTCTGCCTTGAACTTCTCTCCCATGGCTTCCTTGAACGCAACAGCCTTTGCCGCGATAACGTGCATGAGCGGTCCACCCTGGATTCCGGGGAATACAGACTTGTTCAGGTTCTTTGCATACTCCTCCTTGCACATTACCATTCCACCCCTGGGACCTCTGAGGGTCTTGTGGGTCGTGGTTGTGACAAAGTCAGCGTATGGGACCGGACTTGGGTGTGCTCCGGCGGCAACAAGTCCCGCAATGTGTGCAATATCCGCAAGAAGGTATGCTCCCACCTCATCAGCTATTTCCCTGAATGCCTTGAAATCCAGTGTTCTTGAGTATGCAGAAGCACCGCAGACTATCATCCTGGGCTTGTTCACCTTTGCAGTCTCCATGAGTGCATCGTAATCAAGGGCTTCTGTTTCCCTGTCAACACCATATGGTACTATATTATAGAGCTGTCCTGCAAAGTTTACGGGACTTCCGTGTGAGAGGTGGCCCCCATGTGAGAGGTCCATTGACATTATGGTATCTCCGGGCTTGAGGACTGAGAAGTAACATGCCATATTGGCACCGGAACCGGAGTGTGGCTGGACGTTCACATGCTCGGCACCAAATACATCCTTTGCCCTTTCAATGGCAAGATCCTCTGCAATATCTACGTATTCACATCCGCCGTAGTAGCGTTTTCCTGAATATCCTTCAGCGTATTTATTCGTCATCACAGAGCCCTGTGCTTCCATAACTGCCCGGCTTGCATAGTTCTCTGATGCTATCAGGTTCAATTTGTAATCCTGACGGTTCGCCTCAAGCTTTAGAGCCTCGGCGATCTCTGGGTCAACTTCCGAGATATAAGACATTTTAATCAACCGTTAGATCCGTAATAATAAATTCCTGGGTATATGAATGTAAATTATGTGTGTACTACAATCCTGCCTTCCACTTTAAGCTTACCCTCAGCAAAAAGCTTCACGGCCTCGGGGAATATCTTATGTTCTTGCTCAAGGATACGTGCCGCAAGGGTGTCAGCGGTATCACCTTTGAGAACAGGTACGCATTTCTGTATGATTATCGGTCCGCTATCCATTCCCTCGTCAACAAAATGCACAGTACATCCCGATACCTTCACACCGTATTCGAAAGCTTGCTGCTGTGCATGCAGGCCCTTAAATGCCGGAAGCAGTGCCGGATGTATATTTATGATCCTGTTCGGATAGGCACTGATTATCTCCTTTCCTACAATGCGCATATAGCCTGCAAGAAGGATCAGATCGATGTTGTGCTCCTTAAGGGTCTTCAATATTTCCAGCTCAAAGGCAAGCTTATCCTTAAAAGACAGAGGGTTTGTAAAAACAGCAGGAATCCCGTGTTTGCGGGCCCGTTCAAGAGCATAGGCATCTCCGACGTCGCTGATAACGACCTTAATTTCTGCGTCCCGGATATAACCGCTTTCTATATTGTCTATCACAGACTGCAGATTGGAGCCCCTTCCTGAAACAAGCACTGCTATCTTGGTAGTCATTGCTACTCCTAAAGGGATTTCCATATATTAGGGTTTTGGAAATACCTGTTCAGGCAAAAAAATCAGACTTTTATATCTTTCACGCTGGGCTTCTTCGTCCTCTCATCGATAAGCTCTGCAAGCTCTTCTGTTCCGGCCAGCTGATCAAGTTCCCTTTTCTCGATAAGTACTGTGTTCTCGACAGTCTGGGTCTTGATCTTGCCGTTGATGATAAAGACCGATTTTGTCATCGTCACGCAGGATATACTGCTCATAAGATCCGCACGCTTTATCATTGCGCTGCTATAGTTACTGATTCCTGTGAGCAATGTGTCGGATGTATCCCTTGAGATGGCCTTAAAGGGTGCCTGGCTAGTAGACATAACCTGATAACCAAGCATGTGTAGCATGTTCAGTATTCCGTCATCAGGTGTCTGCTTTTCAATAATATGTTTTTCAACAATCTCTTCCGGTGCGATCTCAATCCTTCCATGCTTATCAAAGCGTTGCAGCAGATCAATTGATTGTGCCAGTGCCACATTGAGTATCTCTTCAAGATGAAGGACAATGTCAATAGAAGCATCCATATTACCGTCTTCATATTTGCTTATGGTCCGACGTGAGACTCCAAGCTCAGATGCGAGCGATCCCAGTGACATGGAAACCTTCTGGCGTGTTTCTTTTAGCACATCCCCATCAATGGATACATAGAGCCCTCCGGGTGAAGCGGATACAAGAGGCGGGATGTTCTCTACAAAATAATCATAAAATGTCTGTAAATTGACCGCAGGTATGTCATAGCGCATATAGACAACGCTGTCTTCAAGCAGCTGGTCCCGGGTCTTTGCTCCGACAAGCAGTGCGGAGCCTCCAAGGTACCTTGCGAGACTTCTCATCTCTTTTGCGGTTTCTTCATTGAGGCCATCAATATTGTATAATACCTTACAGAAAAGAAGTGTTTCAGCATTCCTGGCCGCCAGGTCAAAACTTCTGGGTCTTATGTTACAGCGTTTTGAAACGATGAATCCTGCCTGTTTTAATACATCAACGATCTGATGTATTAGAATTTCTTTCGTCATTACGAAATAGCCTTTGTTTGCAGGTCTATATAAATATATCTATTATCTGCTGGGGATATTTAACCCAGACACTTTCTTAGCTATATTCTGAAATAGTCTCCATGCAAAAATTTATTTATACATTGCCTAAAAGTAATAGTGTATATACAAAAAAGCATAAAATCACTATCATATTTTCTCACATGCACACTCTGTCTTAAAAAGTTATCAAATATTTTCAGGAAAAGGTGTCATATTGGATCTAAAAACATCCGGAAGGAAAAGGATATTCTCAAAGACCATTTCACTTTTCCTGCTCATGGGCCTGCTTTTCTGGGTATTCGATTCCATTGTTGATTATCTTTTCTTCTACGATAACAATTTCAGCAACCTGTTGATATTGGATGTGCCAACCCATGAGATCTATGTCCGCTCTTCTTTCCTGCTTATTATGCTCATTCTGGGTGTTCTTAGCTCAAAGATGATATATGAACATAACCTGACCCTGCAGGAAAACGAAACACGTTTCAGAAAAGCTGTCGAAAACTTTCCTTTTTCCATTGCTCTTATTGATCAGAATGATGATCCTGTATATTTCAACAAAAAATTCACTGAAACCTTCGGATACACGCATGAGGACATCCCCACTATGGAAAAATGGTGGGAGCTTGCCTATCCTGATGAGGAATACAGAAAGGAGGTCTATTCATCATGGATGGATTCCTGCAGTTCTGTCATACGTGGCGAAAAGTTATGCAGATCCGAGTGGAAGGTAAGCTGCAAAGATGGTTCTGTAAAGGATATAGAGTTCCATTTCACTAAAACCGATGGCGACCAGGGGATGCTCATCTTCAACGATGTGACCTCTAAAAAAGAAGCTGAGAATGCCCTCTTTCTGGATGAGTCCCGGCTGGAAGCTCTTCTGGAACTTAATAATATGATCGACTCAAATATCCGTGAGATCACTTTCTTTGCCCTGGAGGAGGCTGTGAAACTTACCCGGAGCAAGATCGGTTATATTGGTTTTCTCAGTGAGGATGAATCAATTATAACAATGCATTCCTGGTCCAGAAATGCCATGCAAACGTGTGAGATCAAGGACAGACCCATAGAGTACAGGGTGGCTGATACGGGGATATGGGGTGAGCCGATACGTCAGCGAAAGCCCATCATAATAAATGACTTCTCAGCCGACCATCCCCTGAAGAAAGGCTACCCTGAAGGCCATGTGAGCATCAGCAGCCATCTTGGGGTACCAGTATTCGATAATGACAATATAGTTGTAATTGCAGGTGTCGGCAATAAGGAAGGCGACTATGACAGTTCTGATGTCCGGCAGATAACCCTGCTCATGAAAGGCATGTGGAACATCGTTAAGAAAAAACGGGATGATGATAAGTTCAGGGAATATGCGGAGGAACTGGCAAGGAAGAACAAGGAGCTCGAATCGCTTGACATCATGAAGAACGAGTTCCTCTCAAACCTCACCCACGAACTCAAAACGCCACTGATATCCATAAAAGGTTATGCAGAACTGCTCCACGAAGGACAGCTTGGTTCTCTGAACAATAGCCAGAGTAAGGGCGTGAGTAACATAGTCATGAGTGCCGAAAAGCTGCATAAAAGGATCGACTCACTTCTATGTATGCAGAATGTGCAGTCCGGCAATATACAATACGACATTGATGTTATCCATGTCAGTGATGTTCTGGAAAAAGTGCTGTATGAGACCAAACTCTTCCAGGGTGACAGTCTCCCTGAGATAAAAAGGGATTTCCCTGCTTCTCTGCCATTTATGCTTGGTAACCTGAACTATATTGAAATGGTATTCTCTCATCTTCTTGAAAATGCCGTTAAATTTACTCCGGTCACCGGGTCGATCAAGGTCTCAGCTTATCCTGAAAATGGCTGTCTGCATGTAACTTTCAAGGATACGGGCATCGGTATTCCTAAGGAGAGGATACCGGATCTTTTCAGACGCTTCTATCAGGTGGACGGTTCGATGACCCGCAAATATGGTGGAAACGGGGTCGGACTATATCTCTGCAAGAGTATCGTTGAAGGTCATGGTGGAACCATAAGTCTGGAAAGCGAACCTGATATCGGTACACAGGTAGATGTAATTCTGCCTGTAATGAAGCCAACCGACACTTATTAATCATTTATTGTCATGCGGGACCATTAGTTACAATCACGATTATTTGCTGGTGACCCAATGACCCGCGATACGATAAAAATGGTTATCGGAATTGATGATACGGATTCCAGGGAAGGTATGTGTACAACATATCTCGGAGCTCTGCTTGCAGATGAGATATCGGCATTCGGAGAACATGTAGGTGACCCTCTGCTCATACGTCTGAACCCCACAATCCCCTATAAGACCAGGGGGAACGCTTCGGTTGCTATCTGTGTGAGATGCCGGAACCCCGGGAAGGTGATCGATCATGTGGTATCAAGAATCGAATCTCTTTCCATAATGGAATGTGAGAACACAAATCCGGGCGTTGTTTTTGTACTTGAGAGCGATTTTGAAGTGGCTAAAAAGGAACTTCGCAGTTTTTTCAGACGGGCTGTAAGGGATGTTATCGCTATAGACGAGGCAAAGGACCTTGCGGACAAGCTTTCTCTCAAGTTCAGGGCTTTTAAGAACGGAAGAGGCCTGATAGGTGCGCTTGCAGCCTGCGGGGCAATGCTCAATCCCGGATGGGATCACACCTATGAGTATCTTGCATACAGGAAAAAGGAAGTCTGGGGCAGCAGGCGCTCTGTTGATTCCGGATCCCTGTACGAGGCCGACGATTGCACATATCCGGAAACATGGGACTCTGTGGACAGGGAGAACAATGTTGTGGTTTGTGTGCCCCGATCCCCTGACCCTGTACTTTACGGTATCAGGGGAAATAGTAAACATGCGGTGAAAAAGGCAGCGCAAATGGTCCGTTCCGAGGATATTGAGCGCTCATGTATTTATAAAACAAATCAGGGAACAGATATGCACCTTGTCCGGGCAGCAGGGGTAGATGGTGTGGAAGCAATGCACTCATATATTCTGGAAGGAACAGTTGAGAATGCTGCAGATACTATTCAGGGCGGACATTCCATCTTCGTATTGAAAGATGATTCTGGACAGAGCATTGATTGTGCGGCCTTTGAGCCGACAAAGAATTTCAGGGATGTAGTACGTGAACTGCTTCCCGGTGACCGGGTTGTTGTTTACGGCAGTGTTATGGACAATACTCTGAACATCGAGAAGATGAAGGTACTCTCACTTGCGGAGAAACTGGAAAAAAGAAATCCCGGATGCCCTTCCTGTGGCAAGAGGATGAAATCCGCAGGTGCGGATCAGGGATACCGCTGTAAAAAATGCGGAACAAGCGCAAACGAAGCTGAAACCGTCCGCCGGGAGAGAAACATAGAAGCGGGGTTCTATGAAGTACCGCCCTGCGCCAGAAGACACCTTGCAAAACCCCTTGTGAGGTTTACAGATTCGGAGAATACACTTTTTCCTGCAAGGTGAAGCTATATATTGAAATTATACTGTGATGTAGGATCCTCTCAGTGAATCCAGGTCTGCAGCAGGTGGAGCTTTCTGTTTATGCAGGTTCGTGTGGATCCTTGAGACCACGGAATCCCTTTGCTGGGCTGTCAGTCCCAAGGTGTTCTGTGCCATCTGCGGACTTTCTCCTTCAAGCAGGAGCCCCAGGAACCTGTCAACAAGTTCGTAACTGATACCAAGTTCGTCCTCGTCGGTCTGTCCTTCCCAGAGTCCGGCGGATGGGGCTTTGTCGATGATATCCGCAGGCACTCCCACCATGTTTGCCATCTCTCTTACTTCTGTTTTGTAGAGATCGCCAATTGGTTCCAGGTCAACTCCTCCGTCACCGTACTTTGTGAAGTAGCCAAGCAGTATCTCGGTCTTATTACCTGTACCCATTACCATCCTTCCCATGATATTGGCGTAGTAATAGAGTATTGACATACGTATCCTTGCCTTTAGATTACCGTTGGCATGATTGAAGGATTGTCCGCTGTCAGGTATGGCTTCCATGTAGGATACCAGAGGCCCTGAAATATCAATGGTCTTGAACTCGATCCCAAGGCGTTCGGCTATCTCGGTAGCATCCAGGACATCTTCTGCAGGCGTGAGCTTGAGTTCGGGCAGATGGATCCCCAGCACATTTTCCTTTCCAAGGGCCTCCACTGTGAGGTATGCTGTCAGGGCCGAATCGATCCCTCCGCTGATCCCGACAACAGCTCCCTTTACTCCTGCTTCTTTTGTTCTTTCCCTGATAAAATCAACAATAATATCCCTGGCTTTTTCGATGTCCATGTTACATACCTGCTTACTTTAGAGAAGTATCGGCAATAATGCTTAATCTTTTTTGCCCTGAGATGTGGATAATTTAATACCTTCGTCGCTGATATCATAAACAATGGGATCCAGTGAGATCTTCGTTCCTCTCATCTTGGGTATATGCATGAAGCGCTCCATTTTTCCAGTATACGGATTTTCCTTTGTCAGCAGTCTGATGGTCCCGTAGGTGGAATACTCAGCGATGCGGTGGGTAAGTTCATGGGCTGTTCCGTCTATCATCAGCAACGAAGTGATCTTCTGTGAAGAAAGGAAATATGCTATGGTCTCAAGCTTATCCCTGAACAGACGAAGCTCGTCTCCTATTGAAAAGGTACCGATGTTGTCGATAACCACTGCCTCGACATCATCTGCTATCAGGTGGGTGAGGTTTGTAAGGTCTTCCATGTGCATGCTTGTATCACCTAAACTCTCGGATGATATTCCGGTATAGGAAGCCCTCATTTCCAGTATGCGCATTATCAATAACAGATTGCTTTCAAAGAAGGGTTCCAGATCAAACCCCAGCAATTTAGCGTGGAGAAGTATCTTTTCAGGTGTTTCCTCTGTGGCTATCATCATACATTTCTTGCCTTGAGAACATGCCTGGTGCAAAAACTGAATCCCCATGATTGTCTTCCCGGTCCCGGGTTCACCGGTTATGAGGATTGATTCACCTTCGGGGTAGCCGCCCTGCAATTTTTTATCAAATCTGGATATACCTGTGGATAATCTGTTCATTATAACCATGTATTATTATATGCAGTAAATATATATAATCTGGCATTGAAATCTATATATTTGCTTATGTTCCTCGAGACCGGTTCGTTTTATAGCCCTGGAATAAGATACTTCCAAAGAGTTAATCAGGGTCGGACACATTATCAGGGATGATGGTTCACTATATAGCCGACTCAGCAGTCTTCATAATGGGAAAGGATATCGACCCTGGAACGATCATAACGGTCAGCTCCGTTGTTGAGGAGCTCAGAAGTTCCGAAGCTTCCCTGAGGTTCGAACTCGCCCGCGAAGGAGGCACCAGGGTGGAATTACCAGATCCCCTTATACGCCAAAAGGTGCTTGAAGTGGCCGAAGGGACGCGGGATGTCGAGGAACTGTCTGCAACGGATATAGATATACTTTCCAAGGCACTTGAGTACAAAGATGATGCCGTACTGCTCACTGATGACTATGCAGTGCAGAACGTGGCACACGTGCTGGGTATTGAAGTTATGCCCGTGGCCCAGAAAAAGATACGTGATGTACTCCAGTGGCAGAAGGAATGCACCGGATGTCGCAGGCGCTTTGATAAGGGAGATGTCTGTCCGGTCTGCGGCTGCACCCTGAAAAAAAGGCGTAAAAGAAAAATATAACATCTTTCACATGTATTAGGAACTAATGAATCTTATCTTATCTTAGCGGGGTTCACATGAAGAATATTGATAAACTGATCCAGAAAGCCGAGGAGTTGCAGGCGAACGGGCTTGTTACCAGGCAGATCGCAGATGAACTGAATGTTTCCAGAGATACGGTTACATGGCTTTTGACCCGTTCCAGGAAGGAAGAGGTCCCTCCTGCTCCCAAGGACATTTCAGTAAACTGGAGCAACATAGGGAAAAGTGCTTTCAGGCTCCGCCATATAGGTATCGCTCTCTGTGACATGGTAATTGATACCATGAGCAAAACAGATGCGGAAGCAGACCTGATAGTAGGTATCGGCCTGAGTGGTGTTCCGCTTGCCAGCCTTATGGCAGATGAGCTGGAACTCGGACTTTCCGTCTATCATGCCTATAACGAACAGAATGATGAAACTCAGAACAGGGGCGCCTTCAGCAGGAACTTTGCAGGTATCGATGGTAAGCGCTGTATCATTGTGGATGATGTCATAACAACCGGAAGCACAATGAAAGATGTGATCAATCACCTGAGAAGCGCCGGTGCAAAACCCATTGCAGTTGCGGTCCTTGTAGACAAGAGCGGCTCGGAGACAATATCCGATGTACCTGTGAACTCACTGGTACGTATAGTAAGGGTTGACTGAGAATCAGTTATCGAAATTAAAATTTAAAGTGTAGAAGTGTTAATCCACTTCTACGGCTCCTACTTTTTCTGCAAGCTTGGACAGTACTTCGGTACGCATTCCCTCTACAAATTTGATACTGCCTACCACAAGGTGTCCTCCTCCGTTGACTCCTCCGCCTTTTACTTCCTCGTGGAGTTCCTTTACCATCTTCGGGATGTTCATCCTCACACCTCTGGAACGTATCACTGCAAAGTCCGGACCAAAACCAAGTGTTATCACTGGCTTGCCTTCGAATCTTTTGCAGAGGCGGTCATGGACTTCTCCCGATGTCTTGCCCGGTGGCGGGAATGTGAACTTGTGGGCATAGTTTTCCACATCAAGCACATTCAGGAGTGCTCCGTTTGCAAGTGTCTGTGTCTTGACATGGGCCATACAGACGTCTATCTGTTCGTCGATCATCTCGTTTGCCTGCTCGCATAACAGTTTTACAAGATTCTTGTGTATCTTTGTGTCACCGAAGTCGAGGATATCATCGAGTATTCCCTTCCCATTGTTGAATTTGAGCCAGTATGCTTCAAAATCAAGTGCAAGTGCCATGTCTTTCAGATCCTGCAGGGAGTACCTGTCTGAGACCATATCTATGTAATCCTTTGCTTCTTCCGCTTCGGAACGGTCTCCTACTGCCGCAACCGCTGGAAGGTGCTTGATCAGGTCCTCTACGTCCGGATTGATCATACGTGCGACCTCCGTACACAGCATTCCTGCTGTCATGCCGAAGTCTCCGCCGACATGGGCCGGATTCACGTGTGCTTTAAGGAACTCATCGACTTCCTCGTCCGGATGATGGTGATCCACGACTATCATTTCAATGCCGTATACCCTTGCCTGTCTCATGGCAGGCACGTCCTCAAGTGTTGAACCGTTATCCACACTGACGACAAGTGGCATCTTCTGGCCGTGACGTGCCATGTCCTCAAGTGCGAAACTGATGTCACGCACAACATCTGTGGTCTCGTAGAATGGTGCCTTGGAAGGAGCTCTCTTGTAGAAATAGTACTCTCCGTCCTGGCCGTTGACCTCGCGTATCAATGGTAATATAGCCTTCTCGATCGCCAGGGCGGCGGTCATTCCGTCGGCATCCGCATGGTGTCGGAGCAGTATGGGTACTGATTTGATCACTGCCTTGCGTATTTCCTTTGCTACTTTCATCATGGCGGGCCTGAGCTTCTCAAGAACCTCACTCTCGACCATGAAATCAACAGTGTAGGGCTCGGCCCTTCTGTCAAGTGCGGCCTCTATACGCTTTAATATCTCGGCTTCCTTTGCTCCGCTTACTTTCTTAAGGCTTCTGACCTCTAGCTGAACACTATCTCCTCGTGATGTGATCTCGCCTGTGGCGGAGACTATCATGTCCGAGCTGATATGGGGATAAGCTCTCTCCCCTGCACTCTCAAAGGCAGCGGCGGATATCTGTCCGCTCTCATCGGCGATAGTGAAGATAGTCGGACCTGCGGTCTGCTTGACCTGTATTACTTCTCCTTCCATCCTTACATTCATTCCCACAAGATCTGATGCCTCGGATGCAAGCTTAACAGGAAGACCTTTTTCCAGCTCAACCGTCTGGTATTCTTTTATCTTCACAGGTACAAGGTCCAGTTTGCCTTTCGGTCTTATCTCCTTGACCCCTACGATTACCGGTTCACCTACTTTGAGATCCTCTTTCAGATTACTGGAGTGAATCAGTCCCCGTAAATTGGAGTTCAGATCTACGAAGACCCCGAAATCCGCAAGGTTCCTGACTGTTGAATGATAATATTTTCCTACTTCCATCTCGTTGACGTCACAGGAATCATCTATCTTGTACACGATCTGCTTTTTAGCACAGCCGGAACATACCTCTTCACCGTTATACAGGTCTGATATTGCATTCCCGCATATCTTACATTTATAAAATGCACCTTTTCCGGAACACACTGTACAGTCCTCTCTTGTTTCAATCTCACCTGTTCCGCCACAGCGGTTGCAGTCCGAACCGTTTTTGAGAAAGCTGTCCACATCTTTCTCTGAAAGTTTCATAAGATCAATGGATTTTGATTTTCCCGCTCCTTTGCATTCGGGACATTTATTTGAGCCGACGACCCTGTAACCTTTCCCGTCGCACTCCTGACATTTTTCGCTCATTATATCAAGTCCTAAATGTTGTACGTTGGATTTATGTCTTTGCTTGGTTTATGAATTTATTTATGTGATCAATAAGTCCTCATAATTGCCTAATCTGCTTCCAGGTTGGCGGTTTGAAATTATCAACATCAAAATCAATCACATTAATAAACAATAAAGGAGTTCTATAATTTGCTGGGCCTGTAGGTTATTGATCCAATGATAACAATTTTGCTATCATGCTTTCGTGTACATTCCCCTCAAGTAATATCTCAGGCCCATCTCCTATATCTCTTCTGAAAACGTTTTTAAGTTTTGACCGATGTGTTTTTAATTCACTGAGACTTTCTTTTAAATATCGTTATTATAGTAAGGTGTGTGATATAATTGGTCGAAGTTGAACTTTTAACTATTATTGTTGCGGTTTTCGCATTTGTAATTCTGTCCAAGGCGATACAGATAGTAAAGGAATATGAACGTGTTGTTATCTTCCGCTTGGGAAGGCTGAGCGGGGTGAAAGGTCCCGGTCTGTTCTTCATCATACCTATCATCGATACGGTGGTGAAGGTGGACCTTCGTGTGGTTACCATAGATGTTCCCAAGCAGGTGGTGATCACCAAGGACAACGTAACCGTTGCAGTTGATGCTGTTATCTATTATAAGGTGATAGAGCCCTCAAAGGCCGTAAATGAGGTTGAGAACTACAGGTATGCCACATCGACCCTGTCCCAGACAACGCTCCGTGATGTCATCGGGCAGATCGAGCTTGACGATGTACTGTCCAAAAGAGAGGAGATCAACCTGCAGATCCAGGAACTGCTGGACGCCTCCACTGATCCATGGGGTATCAAGGTTACCAACGTGACTATCAGGGACGTGAGCATCGACGAGACCATGCTGCGTGCGATTGCAAAGCAGGCCGAGGCAGAACGTGAGAAGCGTGCCCGTATCATCCTTGCAGATGGTGAGTTCATTGCCGCAGAGAAGATGAAGGATGCCGCCAAGTTGTATGAACAGGTACCTGTGACAATAAAGCTCAGGGAACTGCAGACACTTGCGGAGATATCAAGGGAGAGGAATCTGATAGTGGTCTCAAGTTCCACCAATACGGCAGAGATAGCAGCAATGTCGAAGGCATTTTCAAAGCAAGGTTTGTCAAAGGAGTAATATGAGATCCCTGCAAAGGTTTTGTATTATCCTTTTTTTAATTTCTATCCTGGTTTCATCCATTGCACCGGGTGTTGTATCGGCCCAGGATGAGCGCAGGGTGCTGGTAGTCGAGATATCCGATTCCATCACTCCGGTCTCGGATGATATTGTAGCCGATGCCATATCCTTTGCCGAGCAGGAAGATTACGAGGCCCTTGTGATCACCCTGAACACTCCCGGAGGAGGTCTTGACGAAACCCTAAACATAATGGAGCAGATAGCAGCGACCGATGTACCTGTGATCGCTTTTGTGTACCCTGAAGGTACCCAGGCCTGGTCCGCAGGTACGCTTATTCTTATCAGTTCGGATATAGCGGCCATGGCTCCCTTCACTGTGATAGGTTCCGCCCAGCCTGTTACCGTGACTGCAGAAGGAAGTGAACCAGTCGAAGATTCCAAGGTTGTCAACGCGCTGGTTACACGTGCAACGGAAAATGCCAGAAAGTATGACAGGAACCAGACAGCAGCAGCTGAGTTCATAACCGAGAACCTCAACCTTGATGCGGAAACTGCCCTTGAATATGATGTTATAGAGTATGTGGCTCCATCCATCGAGGAGCTGCTCGTGGAAGTTGACGGTGAGGAGGTAAAGGGCAAGGTACTCGAGACAGAGGGTGCCACCATCGTGAACTACGAGTCCCCTCTGAGACTTGCCTTCATGAACATCATATCCGATCCGATCGTGTCCTCTTTGTTATTATTGCTCGGGGTTTACGCTCTTGTACTTGGTATATCGAATCCAGGCTTCGGCGCGGAACTCTTCGGTATCGTGTCCATTGCCCTGGGTCTTATAGGCACGGGCTTTGATGTGAATATCGGTGCGATCTTCCTTATAGTGGTGGGCATAGGCCTGCTTATTCTGGAATTGCAGGCTCCGGGTTTCGGAGTGTTCGGAATTGCGGGGCTTGTGTGTATCGTTGCCGGAAGCGTACTGCTTGCTCCCACGGATTTCCCCAGAAACTACACCCCTGCCGATTTCCAGCAGACCATACTACTATCGGTAGTAGCTCCGACGATACTGGTGGGTATTTTCCTGCTCTTTGCACTGTATAAGGTTGTGGAAGTAAGAAAACGCAAGCCCCAGTTCGGTGAACTGCTTGGTGAGACGGCAACTGTGATCAGGCCCATTGAACCGGAATCTGAAGGTTACGTGCTTCACAGGAGTGAATACTGGAAGGCACGCTCAGGTGTGTCCATAGAGAAAGGAGAAAAGGTAACAATTATGGAAAAGGATGATACGGTGCTCATAGTTGAGCCAGCGGAAGAAGAAAAAGCTGAAAGTACGGATGAATAGACCCTGTCTATCCCTTCCTTACCTTTTCGATTACCCGTTTTTTCTTCTCTATTGCTTCAAGGGTTGCCTTATCTATCGCTCTCTGCATCTCTTCAAAGTCACGGGGTTCTTCCTCTCCTATCATTTTCTTGATGGGTGTGTATGCCGATTCCCTGAAACGCGGGGTAAAATCCCTCAGTTCCCCGTCAATCTCTATCATGGCACCGCTTCCCTCTTCCACCTGTCCTATGATACTTATATCAACGCCTGCTGACCTGATGGTTTCCATTATATCATCGGCAAATTCTTCCGGTGCGATAATGAGCAGGGCATCAAGCGAAACTCCCAGATAGTCGATCTCAAGGGATTCCAGCATTTCAAGTACCACGGGATTTACAAGTTTTCTCATCTCCTTTTCCCGGAACAAGAGCCTGACGCCTGCGGTCCTTGATATTTCCTTTGCATCACCGCGTATGCCGCCGTTTGTGACATCAGTCATGGCATGGATATGCTCCACAAGGCCTGAGTCCAGGAGTTTTTCGCATGCTTCCAGGAACTTGATGTTGATGGTCTCATCTACCACCCCATGCATACCGTAGTAGAGTGCGGCTGTGGAAATGGTTCCTCCACCTGCTCCCTCGGTCATGAGGATCACATCCCCTGCTTTTGTCTGCTCGCGTGCCGTGAGGTCCGATGTGACACCTACGGCCCCTACACCGCCGGTCATGCGCTCGCCTATTACCATGTCACCACCGATCCTGAGCGTGCTTCCTGTGATAAGCGGTATCCCGGAAAGCTCTGCCACTGCTGTGATACCTGCGATGTGGTCCAGGATCTTGCCAACGTCTCCGTCGTCCGCAACATGGATGTCCGAGAGCATGGCAATCGGTCTTGCACCCATGACATATACATCCCTGAGGGCTGCACGGGCTACGTGAAAACCTGCAAGGAAGGAAAAGTCGCTCAGCCTGGAGTGTATGCCGTCAACTGTCAATATAATATACTCCCCTGCTTCCCCGGCTTTTACAACACCCGAGTCGTCAAGGTGGGTGGTGTCAACCACGGCCTCGGTCTTCCCTATCACTTCTGCTATCTTTTCATGGGTATAGAAGTCTCCCATGCCACGTGATCCGACACCGAACTCGCCCATGCTCACTCCGGATACTGTCGGCTCGAGTACGTCTCCTCTCACGTTTATAGTAGCCTTTGCTTCCACAATGGTGGCTCTGGCAAGATCCCTGGCATGCTTTTCACTCGTCTTTTTTACTTCCAGTATCCTCGAGGCAAGTTTTTCCTCGAGGTCGGGATCATTATTCCTGAGCCCTCTTTTTGCGTAGCCTTCGATGTCCATGTTTTTCCTCTTATTAGCACATTGCAACAAAGTTTCTGAGCATTTTCAGACCGGTGTCCCCGCTTTTCTCGGGATGGAACTGGGTGCCTATTACATTGCCCGCATCATTGACCACGGAAGCTGCAAACTTTTTACCGTATTCGCATGAGGCAAGTGTGTTACCTTTTCCCGTATCCACATAGAATGAGTGTACGAAATACACATAAGTGTCATCGGGTATATCCTTGAAAAGGGGATGGTCCTGATCTATGCTGATGGAGTTCCATCCCATGTGGGGTACTTTCAGATCGGTGTGCGGGAACCTGAGGACTTCTCCTTTTATCAGGCCAAGTCCTGTGGAATGTCCTCCTTCTTCCGACCGGCTCATCAGTATCTGCTGTCCGAGGCAGATCCCGAGCATGGGCTTTCCGGAATCCACATACTCATTGATCGTATCAAGCATTTGTTTTATGTTCTTCATGGCATCCTTAAAAGCGCCAACTCCTGGCAGGATTACCCCGTCAGCACTCATTATCTCTTCGGGATCACTGGATATCACGACATTCGCACCTGCGTGTTCCAGTCCCTTGCGGACACTTCTGAGGTTGCCGAGTCCGTAGTCTATGATTACGATCTTTTTCATGAGAATTTAAAGCAGGGTTTTGGTACATGAATGTAACGATTATTTATTATTCAGATCACAATATAAAAAGACGAAACAAATCATAGAATTTATATACAATGTTATTTTTTTGGAAGTGGTGGTATTTTTTGAAAAAGATAAGAAAAATATTTGCCGATGATTCGGCAATCGAACTTCCGATCAATATCGTCGTAATGCTCGTGGTTGGTATGGTGGCTCTGGCTGCACTTATTGCTATCATTCCGCCTCCGACCAAGAACATGGCTGTGACGATCGATGCGGTTGGCCTTAACAGCACTTCTACAAGCCCCGGAAATACTGTTATCGTCAGTTCTGCAACGGCAAACTCTCCCTTTGCCATAGATGTGGAACTGTCCGTAACCGATCCTGACGGATATCCTGTCAGGGATGCCAACGTGGTCCTGCGCGGGCTCGGTGGTGTTGCGACAAGTGTCACTGATGACGACGGCTATTGTATGCTGACAACCAGTAACACAAGCAGTGGAGACGAGATCAGTCTCGGGGCCAACCAGAACGAAGGAAGCATGGATCTTACGATATCTGCGGACGGTTTCTACGATTACGAAAAAACCGATGCAGTGAGGGTTGTCAGAACCACATGAGCTGGTTCTGATTTTTTTATTTTTAACACTATGTCAGGACGTTCTTTTCCAGATGACTGCAACGCAGCCACTGGGCTCCCGATACGCATGGTGGTACTGACCATCATCGGTATGATAGGGATGTACGCTATTCTCTCGGCGGTCCTCAGTACTCCCCTGACTCCCGGTACCATGTATGCAACGGTAAATAGCAGCAGTTTCAGCATCAATGATACTAACACGGATTCCCCTGAGTTGCTGGTGCGGGTTATCGATCAGGAGGACGCAGCTGTTGGAGGCGCCAATGTCATAATATGGGGCCCTGCAAGAAAACAGGTAATAGGTGGGATTACGGACGTCTCGGGGGAGTTTAGCTTCAGACTTACAAATGTCACGCTTCCCACTGGCAAGAGCGAGGGCTTCATAGCTGTGGAAGTAATGCAGGAAGGCTATCTTGATTATTCGGATGATTTTTTTGTCAAGGTAAGAAAGGAATAGAGTCTTGGGGTTTATGCTCTTGAATGGTTGGCCAGATAGAACTTCATGAGCACGGCGACTGCGAAGATGAAAGCGATACCAAAGGAGAAGTAGGGAGAGCGGATGATGTCCCATCTCCCGGCCATGATAAGGCCGCCGGTTGCCAGAAGGATCAGTGCCCCGACGATTCCTGACATTTCCATCGGGACCTGCATTGAGCCGATGTTGATACGGTTACGCTTCTCTGTTTTTTCAAGACGCTCGCGCAATTGTGCGATCTCTGTTTTCAGTTCTTCTGAGGAATGCTCTGTATTTTTATTTTTGTCTTTGGATAACAGATCCTTAAGCCCTGCATTCTCTTCTTTTAGCCCTTGGAGGCTCTGGCTGAGTTCCGCGACCTGCTGGCGCAGGTGCTGCAACTCCGTATCGAGTTCTTCAGAGGTGGCGGTGCTGCTTTTGAGATCCGCCAGTTCCTGTGTGATCGCTGTGATGCCTTCCCTGGTCTCTTCGAGTTCCCGCTCAAGTTCAGCCTCATACTCCGCCAGTTCTACTCCTGAAGCGTCTCCTCCGGACAATCTTCTCTCCACGGCACGCAGCCGTTTTTCAACACTTCGCAGACCCTGGTCAAGGGAGTGGAGCCTGCCATTGATGTCTTCTCTGATCCTTTTTTCGTCACTCATATGAATCTGCCTGCCAACAGATCCATACTTAATTAATATTTTGTATTAAAACCCTTC
>JAALLQ010000240.1_pt1 | contig 21369 bp, 22 predicted proteins | sample 7245921 | NCBI WGS metagenome assembly JAALLQ01 (sample SAMN13049200, study PRJNA578106) | oil field metagenome | isolation source: filtered produced water from oil reservoir B7 | place: USA:offshore Texas | collected 2016 | reverse complement strand
AGTAAATTCAAGGGATGCAAGAAATTACAAACTTTTACCAGTTAAATATTAAAAAGGCTAACAGCTAACTGCTGACCGCTCATGGCAAAAAGGTGACGGGCCGCAAGAAAGACCCTAAAAAACGACTAGGATTTGCCAAGAGCCAAGAGCTAAGAACCAAGAGCTAATCAGGGCTACCAACTACGAACTACTAACTACGAACTAACAAAGCCATTGGATATCTATAATAAGGAGATGAATAAGAATACTGGTATAAAGTGGGATTGGTTGCATGATTATTGTAACAATTTGAACAATATGATATACTAAAAAAGCCTATAAAAATTTATACCCAATAATTGATATTTTGAAACTTTTAAGAAAAAATTTAAGGGAGAAAAAACTATGATGAACTTGGATAATTCTGGAGGGTTGAAGAAAAAACTGCTTTTTTTGTCTTTACCTGTAGGTCTCTTGATTTTCTCTACTGTGCTTTTAAAGGATGACAAAGAAGTTCACGCTACCAAAGAAAATCAATTCACTAAAACTCTAAGGGTAGAACAGCCTAAAGACTATAAAACAGCATTAAGTAAGGACATGTACAGGATCAGTATGATTAATCGTGCTGAAACAAGAATACTCAATGATGATGTACAGTCTGCCCTCAAAATAAAGATAAAGGCCTATGCATTAAATGTAAATGGTAAAAATTTAGCTGTATTTAGAACCAAGGAAGAAGCTGAAAATCTCCTTGAAGATATAATTAAGCCTTATAAACAAAATGAAGATAGTAAAATAGAAGACATAGATTTTAAGGAAGATGTAAATATAGTAGAGACCTATGCACAAATAGATGACTTCTATAATTATGAAGAAACATTATACTACATAACTAAAGGAACAAATGAAACTAGAGTACATAAAGTAGAAAAAGGCGAAAATTTTTGGGTAATTGCAGACAAATATAACGTGCCAGTTAGCAACCTCCTAAAGGCTAATCCCGAAGTTGATCCTGAAAGGATTCAGATAGGTCAGGAGATTAGTTTGGTAGTTCCGAAACCATTTATTACGGTAGTTACAACAGAGACAAAGGAATATGAGGAATATATCCCCTATGAAACAGAATATGAGGAGACGTCGGCTTTATTTAGAGGAGAGTATAGAGTTAAAAGATACGGAGAAAGAGGCCAAAGACAGATTAAAGCTAAAATTATCAAAGAAAATGGAATAGAAGTAGATAGAGAGATTTTAAGCGAAACTATAGTAAAGGAACCTGTCACAAAAATAGTACTAAAGGGTACTAAAAAGCCACCTCCAAGGATTGGAACAGGAACATTTTCCAAACCGACCAGCAGAGGAACTATAACGTCATCCTTTGGATGGAGATGGGGAAGAAGACATGAAGGTGTAGATATAGGAATGCCTGTGGGTACTCCGGTAAAGGCAGCCGATGGAGGAAAGGTTACATTTGCTGGTTGGAAGAGCGGCTATGGTAAAATTGTGATAATAGATCATGGTGGCAATATGGAAACCCGCTATGCTCATAACAGCGAACTGCTTGTAAAAAAAGGAGATAGAGTTTACAAAGGTCAGACAATAGCAAAGAGCGGAAACACTGGAAGAAGCACTGGTCCTCACCTACACTTTGAGGTGAGAAAAAATGGAACACCTGTGAATCCGTTAAAATATATAAAGTATTAGATAATTGAGCCCGCTGGGGCTCTTTTTGTTTTTAAAGCAAGATTTTTAATGTTGTATAAACTTAATCCGAATGTAAATAGTACGAATTACAATTTTTACAAATGCCGTATATTCGTAGGGGGGAAGTTATGTGTAGCAAAAATAAAGAAATACTTATGGAACTTCTTAATGACATGGAATCTTTTGCAGAGATGAAAAATATAGAATATCCTTCAATATACCTGTTAGGTGGTTCGGGCTGCATTATTGCAGGATATTTAAATAGAGCTACAACGGACATTGATTTTTTAGATATGGATTATGACGCAAGTATTGGGAGGCTATTTAGGATTTTAGATAGATTTGACATGTTGGATATATATCTTACTACTATTCCTTTAGATTTTAAAGAGAGAGCAATAAAGTTAGAAGGATTTAAAAATATTTATATTTTATCAAGAGAAGATATAATTCTAAGTAAGATAGGAAGATATTCAGAAAAGGATATTGAAGATATTTCAATACTTTTAAAAGATGCTAATAATAATCTTATTTCCAAACTAATTGAGGAAGTTAGTTCACGAGAAAATATTAGTGAGAGAGTTAAGGAAGTCTTTGTAAAAAATGCAAAATTATTCAGGGAGAGATTTAATGTATAGACAGTTTTGTAAGAACCTAGAGAATTTCATAAAGATAAATGAAACCGATGATGAAAATTATAGACTAAAAATTGCTAAGGAGTTAAAGGGTTTAACGGACCCGGATTTATATAAAAAAGCAAAAGAAAGCAGAGATAATAGATACATGTATATATCTAATCTGATATTCAGAATCCAAACCTACCAAGACAAATATCCAGCTATAAAAAAGTTTCTATGGGAACTATGGGGGTATGGATTTGATGCTGTCAGATTTGAAGATATGGATATAGAGTCTGAAGAAAAAATACAAGAAAAGGTCAAGCTTATAGACTTGTTATTGGGAACACATTATTGGATCTAGAGCCACAAAGTATGCATGAGAATCAATAAAAGGAATTCAGCAATAAATCAATAAAAACAAAATAACAGATACGGTCGTTGATTTACAGAAAATTAATAATTCTGCAGGTCAGCGGCATTTTTATTTTGCATTAAAAAGGAATTAAGCTATATGATGTAGAAATTTCAAAGCATCATATTGTAGAACCAGATACTACTACTTATAACTATGAAAAAAACCTAAAGAAACTTAGAGATTATGGAATTATTGCAGGAAAAAGAAAGTTTGAAGACTATAAAGTAAATATCACAGCTGTAGGGTATGTGATGCTGGAAGGTTATATTTGAACTGGACTAAAGACATATCCTTAAATTAACAATGAAAGTTAACATAACATTGTGTTATAATAGGTGTGTGTTCCCTCATATACATATTTATAAGATAAGGGTATTTATAAGATAAGGGGGAATACACATGAAAAAAAGGTATCATGTGTTGATAATTGTATTAATTATAAGTATATTGATAATAGCTAATATAGGTGGAACCAGAGGTAAATTATATGTACTTTTTAGAAATATACCTAAGGTGAAGATTTTACACAATACAAAGGATTATGAAAGACTTTATACAGATCATTTTGCAATAAGATATAAGACAAAGGATAAAGAAATTTTAAATATTGTGGCGAAGGGTGCAGAAAAATATTACGATGAAATATGCCGTGAATTTGAGTATTATCCAAAGAATAAAACTGTAATAATACTTTATGATAATTCAGAAGAGCTTTTAAAAAATGTAAATATTGGAGAGGGAAAGCCCCCTATGGGCGTATATTATGCTTCAACTATTCAGATATTGTCTCCTAAACTTTGGGTGCCCCAAAAAGGTGATATGGAATATCTTTTTATGAACGAGGGCCCTATGGTTCATGAATTTACTCATCTCATAATAGACGACATTGCTAAGGGTAACTATCCCCTATGGTTTACTGAAGGGATGGCACTATATCAGGAGTATGTCCATACAAATTATGAGTGGGGAAAGGACGTGAAGATGGAGCAAATATATACCGTAGAGGAGCTGAGCAGTAGTTTCAGTGCTCTAAATCAGTATCTTGCCTATACACAGTCTTTTAGAACTGTAAAACATATGGTAGACAAATACGGTTTTGAAAGCATAAAAAAAATTTTAAGAAAATTAGAAGAAGGTTATACATTGGACAGAGCCTTTGAGATGATAACAGGAGATAAATTAGGCAGTTTAGACATATAAGGTATAGACAATATCTCTTAAAAAAGATATGATAAATATAAGTTAGTGATATAGAAACTTAATCTTGCTCAGGCTCTAGTCTGAGCCATTTTAATACATTTATTTAGAAACTATGTTCAGGGGTGATTGTTGTTGGATAGAAAGATACTTGTAGTAGACGATGAAAAACCGATTTCAGATATTATAAGGTTTAATCTGGAAAAGGAAGGCTACGAAGTAGGAACAGCCTTTGACGGAGAAGAAGCCCTAAAGAAGGTTTATCAGTTTCAGCCGGATCTAATAATACTGGACCTAATGCTTCCAAAACTGGACGGGTTTCAGGTATGCCGAAAGGTCAGAGAGAGCTTTACTACTCCCATACTTATGCTTACAGCAAAGGAAGAAGAAGTTGACAAGGTTTTAGGTCTGGAGCTTGGAGCCGATGATTATATAACTAAGCCCTTTGGTATGAGGGAACTGATGGCAAGGGTAAAAGCTAATCTCAGAAGAGTAGAGGTAGATAAAAGCGGAAGTCAGAACAATAAAATAGTTTCAGGAACTCTTTCCATAGATCTAGATAAATACGAGGTTAAAAAGAAGGATGAGGTTGTAGACCTTACCTTGAGGGAGTTTGAGCTTTTAAAATTCCTTGCAACTCAAGAAAACCAAGTTTTCACAAGGGAACATCTCCTAAAGGATGTCTGGGGATATGAGTACTACGGGGATATAAGAACCGTAGATGTTACAGTAAGAAGACTGAGAGAGAAGATAGAGGATGACTCAAGTAATCCTAAATATATCCTTACCAAAAGAGGAGTAGGATACTACTTTAGGAGGACTTAGAATGTTTAAAAGCATCAGATGGAAATTTATAACAATATATTTTACCCTTGTCTTTATCGCTATGGCCATTGTAGGTGTTTTTATTATACAAAAATTCGAAGCCTACCATTTAAATGTATCAAGTGAGAGACTAAATATGGTAGCTAAAGATTATATACTGCCCGGTATACAGAAAATACCTCCTGGGGTAAGCTTAGAAGATGGCAGAGAAGAATTTCAAAAAGTCATTGATAGATGGTCTACCGGATTTTTTAGAGAGGAAATTTTCATTATAAAAAAAGATTTTGAAATAATAGCTACTAATAATCCCGGTTTTAACGGCGAAAATGCCATAGACGAACTGGAAGACGTTCTGATAGTAGAAGGATTTAAGGGGCAGATAGTAGAAAAGGATAAAATATCCAGAGATCCTACTCAGGATGCTACAAAGAATCTAGTTTTTCCCATAATAAGAAATGAAAAGGTAGAAGGGGTATTGTACCTTAGAGACAATCTAACGGATATATATGAAACCCTTAACAAGTCGAAGAGGATTTTAACTCAGGCAACCTTTTTAGCTTTAGCAATTACGGTGTTGTTAGGATACCTGATTGCAAAAAGCGTAACTGAACCTATAAATGATGTTACAAAGAAGGCTGCCCACATGGCAAAGGGAGATTTTGACCAGCGGGTAGAAATAAAATCCGATGATGAGATAGGTAAACTGGCTGAGATGTTTAATTACCTGACGGAAAAGCTTAAGACGACTTTGGGTGAAATTTCAAGCGAAAAGAGCAAAATGGAAACGATTTTAAATTACATGGCTGATGGACTTATAGCGGTAAATATGGATGGTAAGATTATACATGCAAATCCTAAGGCCATGGAAATGCTTAAAATTAACCAAGAAGTTTTTACAGAGGGAGACTATGACGGCATATTTGAAAAGCTTAACGAGAAACTCTCTCTTAAATACATTAAAACCTATAATGAAAGCTGGATAGGCAGCGAGGTTATAAATATAAATGAATCAATATATAAAGCAAGCTATGCGCCTTATAAAAATGAAAGAAATGAAAGAGGAGGTTTGGTGCTGGTAATACAGGATGTAACAGAGCAGCAAAGGCTTGAAAATATGAGAAGAGAATTTGTTGCCAATGTATCCCATGAGCTCAAAACTCCTATTACAAGCATAAAAAGCTATACCGAAACATTACTTAGTGGAGCACTGGAAGACAAAAATATTTCAGAAAGATTTTTAAAGGTAATACATGATGAATCCAATAGAATGGCAAGGCTTGTAAGGGACCTTCTTCAATTATCAAACTTTGATTATAGACAAACTGAATTAAGTAAAGAGCGTAAGGATTTAGCAAAACTTATTAAACAATCTGTAATGAAACTAGAGATGGCGGCAAAAAATAAAAATCAAAGACTTGAGTTTGTCACAGAAGAGGAAGAAATGTTTGGGTACTTTGATCATGACAGAATTGAACAGGTACTCCTCAATATAATAAGTAATGCCATAAAGTATACAGAAGAAGATGGTGAGGTCAAAGTCCATCTAGAAAAAGAAGATGGCAATGCTGTCTTAAGTGTAAAGGATACAGGGATCGGCATACCTAAAGAGGATTTACCAAGGATTTTTGAAAGATTTTATAGGGTAGATAAAGCAAGATCTAGAGAACTGGGAGGAACTGGTTTAGGGCTATCAATAGCAAAGGAAATCATAGAGGCCCATAGCGGGACTATAGAGATTTTCAGTGAGGTAGGAGAGGGAACAGATGTAATAATAAAACTTCCCTTGGAGGAAAATGTTGTGTAATACTATTTTAAATTTAGTGTAACACGACTGTAATATATATCTTATATAATAAGAGTATAAGATAGACGTACTATGCTGGGAGGACTAGGTATGTTAAATAAAATTGTGGCAGGCACATTGGTTTTAGTGATTTTGAGCACCTCTGGTGTTGTAGTTTATGCAGATCCGGCTAATGAAGTAAATGGTGAGATGAAAAGTCAAATAGAAAAGATAGAAATAAATACCGAGAAAAAAGAGGAAAAAATTAAAATCTTTAGTCCCAAAATAAATTCTTCTAAAGAAGTGGTTACAGATAAAAATCTTCTTATTTCTGTTCAAGTTCTTACTGATTCTTCCGTTACCATTAGTGTATACAAGGTATTAGAAGAGTCTGAAGAATTATTATTTGAACCCGAGGTTATAAAGCCTCAGGAAAATCTGATCTATACAAAACTAATTAAGGACATTACACCAGGTAATTATAGGATGTTATTTCAAGATGATAAGAAGGAACAAGTTATTGAACCCGTCGAATTTACTGTTAAGAAAGCTAATGAAGTCGTAGATGAAGAAAAAAATAATCCAGTATCCAATTTGTTGGAGAAGAGTGTAACCGATCTTTTGATGGGCAAATAGCGGCGGGGTGATCTAAATGGGTAAAGAAAACTTTAAAACCGCAATATTAATATTGCTATTTGTTGTCAGCGTTACCCTTACCCAACAGCTATGGATTGTTTTACCAATAGGACAAGTTATTACTGCTGATAAACCAAGTCCTGAGAGTATAAATACCGATGTTATTGATATATTAAGCCCCCAAAGTTTCGTTATTAACTTTGGGGGCAGTAATCATACGGTATTTTTTTCCGAACCCTATGAAATATGGAATATTACTAATCCAGACAGCAAAGAAAAGATATGGATTTGGAAAACTGCTAAAGCCACTTTGAGAGACTATTTTAAAGAAGATTATACAATTGAAGAAATAAAGGCTGAGGACTGGAAAAACATCAACAATTTTAAATCTCTTAGGATGGACTTTGCTTGCGAGCTTCCCAGTAGTAGCCTAATTGATCTTTTAGCTAACAATAAAAATATTTCCAATAAAAATATAGGATCTATAGACAGCATTATTATTCCTGCCATTGAATCTGAAAAAACTAATATATACATGGGAAATTTCAGGCAGGGAAAATATGTAAGACTAAAGGGGAATTTAATAAGCAATAAGGTTAAACAACTGATAGATAACATTGAAATTGTAGGAGAAGAAAAGGGATATGTATCCTACTATTCATTACAGGATTATACACCGGTAAATAGCGATATACTTACCCCTATATTTGATGAAGTAAATATACCAAAAATAAAGGTAACGAATGAAATACAGGTTTCCGACAAAGCACAAGTAAAAACTATTGCTAATGAATTTTTTGGCAATGACTTCGATTTTGTTAAGGAAATTACAGAAACTGATGGAACTGTCATATATATGTATGGCTATGGAGAAAAGGCGCTGAAGATTGAAAAAGGTGGACTCCTTGAGCACATTGAAAAGGTAAATAATGATAGGCCCCAGCAGAATTTAGATTTTACCAAGAGCCTTCAAATTGCTACTCAGTTTGTAAAGGAGCATGTTGGATGGCCGGTAAATTTGCAAAATGCCTATTTGTCTGATTATGAGAAGGGAGAAAAGGAGAATAAAAAGGGATATAGATTTTTCTTTAATTATAGACTAAATGGGCTTCCTGTTTATGTTCCTCATATCGGGAAACTTAATGCTATAGAAGTAGAGGTAGTAGGTAACCAAGTTACTTATTATAAAAGGCTAGTAAAGAGAATTAGTGAAAAATATAGTGAGGATAAAAAGGTTACTTTAATTGCAGAAGTTATCGTCAACAATCTGGATTTGATTAAGAAAAATTATTTGAATAATAATTTTAATAATAATTTGGATGACAAAGACATTAACTATCTTAAGATTTTGGAACTAATAAGAGAGCTGGAGCTTGCCTATTATTATAATGGAAAAGTACTTATACCTGTATGGAAGGTAGTAATTGACAACACGGTTTATTACTTTGATTTATATAATGGCGATTTGGTTTACTCCTATCAAGACTGAGGTGTATAAATGGACTGGTCTAAAGCTAAAAACATACTCATAATTGCATTTATAATTACAAACATTTTTTTGGGACTTAGCATTTTTAAAAATATGAAGCAGTATAACTATTTTTATAGTGTAAATGGCCAGAGAATAAAAGATGTGATTAGTATTTTGGAAGAAAAGGACATAATAGTGAAGACAGACGTACCTAAAGATGTGCCTAAACTTCCTGCCCTCACGGTTAAATATGAGACCTACAATGGGAATGAGATGGCAGAAAAATTTTTAGAGACCTATATAGAGAAAGATAAGGAATACGTTAAAGGAAATGAAAGTGTGAAGGTAACCTTTAATAATAAACTCCTTATCTATGAAAGAAAACCTGAAATATTTAGCTTGAAGGACATAAGCCAGGAGCAGGCAAAAAAAATAGCCGATAGCTTCATAGAGAAATATGGTTTTTCTGGTAAAAATGTTGAACACTGGAGTACTACCAAGGAACAATATGATGAATACAAAATAATATATAAACAAAAATACAATGATATGTTTCTAAATGACAGTGAAATGAAGGTCATTGTGAACAATACTGGAGTAGTCAGATTCGAAAGAAAATGGCTACAGCCCAAAGTGACCAAAATGTACGAAAAGAGGGTTATACCTGCCACTAAGGCACTTTTGATGGTAATAGATAAAATAAAAAGAAGTGTAAATGATGAAGATGATAAGGCAGTTATTACCAGCATAAGATTGGGGTATTCCTTTGAGATTTCGGAAATAGATACACTGGCAAATCGAGAATGGCACAATATGGAATCCGGTGAAGTTCTCCCCTATTGGATAATATGTCTCGAAAATAATGAATTCATTTATGTTGAAGCATATGAATAGATATTACATCTTAAAACAGTAAAGTAGAAAGGACAGCCTATTATTATCTTTTCTACTTTAATTTTATTGCTTGGAAAATTATATTTATTACTGTTATAATAAAATAGTACCGATATCAAAAAGGAGATACGACAACATATTTGGAAGGATTGAAGTAAATAATGACACTTAAATTTTGTTCCTTGGCAAGTGGTAGCAGTGGCAACTGTCAGTATATAGGAAGTAAAGATACAAAACTTTTAGTAGATGCGGGATTAACGGGAAAATATATAAAAAGTGCCTTAAGCAGTATAGACATAGATATAAGGGATATAGACGGTCTATTGATAACCCATGAGCACAGCGATCATATTAAAGGCGCAGGAGTTCTTATGAGGAGTTTTGATATACCTCTATATGTGAAAGATACAACATGGGAGGCTATGCAGAGCAAAATCGGCTCCACAAAGGGCAAGGATATCAGGATTTTTAGTGATTACGATGAATTTTTTATTGGAGATATATCTGTAAAACCTTATAGCATATCCCACGATGCCTGTGATCCTATTGGCTTTTCTTTTATCAATGAGGATACGAAAATTAGTATAACGACAGATTTGGGATGCATCAATCAGGAAATTATTGAACAAATTAAAGATAGCGACTTATTAGTAATAGAGGCAAATCACGATGAGGAAATGGTAAAGATAGGTAAATACCCATGGTTTCTCAAAAAGAGGATACTTAGTGAAATGGGTCATCTATCAAATGAGGCGGCAGGTAATGTAGTAGCTGAGGTAGTAGAAAAGGGAAATGTAAGCTACGTAGTCCTAGCCCATTTGAGCAAGGAAAATAACTTTACAGAGCTTGCCTACGAAACCGTAAAAAACATCGTAGAGGACAGAAAAATCAGGGTTGGTCTGGATATAAATCTAGATTTAACCTATAGAGATAGAATCAGCAGGGTATATAATATACGAAAGTAAATAATAAGGGAGGTTAAAACTATGTCTTATGATAATGAATTTTATAAAGCACCAGAAAATCAAGATAGCGTGGAAAGGGAAAGCAATTTATATCCTCAATATTCTTATAATGAAAGGCCCAGAAAAAAAAGACATAAGAGATCAGGCTTTTTTACAATTGTAGTTGTGGCCCTTATATCGGCAATGATTGGGGGTCTTATCACCGCTTATATAGCTCCAAATTATTTGTATGGTAAATATATAGAAGTCCCTGAAATCTACGGCGGTCAGCAGCAAAATATTGAAATAATACCTAAAAATGAAGAATTAAATGTGATTTCAGCAGTAGCTAAAAAGGCTATGCCAGCAGTAGTAGGAATAACAACCGTATCGGTTCAACAGGACTTTTTCTTCGGACCCACAAGATCCCAGGGGGTTGGTACGGGAGTTATTGTAGACAGTAAGGGATATATACTAACTAACTCCCATGTAGTAGATAATGGGGAGGCCGAAGAGGTTAAAGTTTTACTTTATAATGGAAAGACTTTAAAAGCACAAGTATTGTGGAATGACCCCGTACTGGACTTGGCCGTTGTAAAGGTAGAGGCTCGAAATCTGCCTGTAGCGGATCTTGGTGATTCCGATGAGCTTATAGTGGGAGAAACCGCAATAGCTATAGGGAATCCGTTGGGACTAACCTTTGAAAGAAGTGTAACAGCTGGTATAATAAGTGGACTTAACAGAAGCATACAGATAAATGAATATGAAAGCATAGATGGGCTCATTCAGACTGACGCATCAATAAACCCTGGAAACAGTGGAGGCCCTCTTTTAAATAGTGAGGGGGAGGTTATAGGAATAAATACTGCTAAGATAAAAACGGCAGAAGGATTGGGCTTTGCTATACCAATAAACATAGCTAAGCCTATAGTAGACGAGTTTATTGAAAAAGGTGAATTTACAAAGGTGCAGCTGGGAATAAGAGGTATAGATGCCAGAGACTTTGTAAGAACCTATGGAGATAATTTAGGTACCAAAACAGGGGTATTTGTATATCAGGTATCCCCAGGCTCTGCAGCCAATAAGGCAGGACTCCAAGGTGGAGATGTTATAGTTGGTATGGGGGGCAAAAAGATAGACTCAATGAGAAAGCTAATAAGAGAACTATATAAATACAGACCAGGAGATGAAACTACTCTAGAAATAATTAGAAATAAAGAGAAAATGGAAGTAACTGTTAGATTTGAAAGTAAAACTTATAAATAGAAAAATGATCAGACCTGGGATTTATCCCGGGTCTATTAATTTGGGATTTTATTTTGTATGTATGATATAATCCTTTTAAGAATATTTTCCGGGGGACGATTATGAAGCGAAAAAAAGCTGAAAAGCAATATATATATGAAAGAGATAATAGAATATGTAGCTTTTGTGGAAAGGAGCTGCTGTTTAAACAGGTAAGTCTAGATCACTACCTGCCAAAGAGCAAAGGAGGTCCTGATGAAACATTTAATTTTGTACTCAGCTGCAGGAAATGCAATAAAATGAAGAAAAACCATGTACCGAAGAACTATAAAGAGGTGATGATAGATTTATTTAAAAGGGCTGTAGAAGATGGAAAAATAGTAGGAGCTGGAATAAAAATCAAGCAAAGAGAATTAAAGGAGATTATACAGGAAGTCTATAAAATTGAAAACATAGGTGAGTATACGGTTTTTCAAAGTAAAGACCATAGATTCTATGTAAAGCAAAATAAGATATACAAAATAGTACGGGTAGATACAAAATACAGGGAAGAAGAATGGTGACATATATGAACATAACAATAATATCTGTAGGTAAAATTAAGGAAAAATATCTAAAAAATGCAATAAGGGAGTACAGTAAAAGGCTTAGCCGCTACTGCAAACTAAAGTACATAGAAGTATCCGATGAAAAGGCACCGGAAAACCTAAGCGAAGCAGAAATGGAAAACATAAAAGATAAAGAAGGCGAGGGAATCCTCAAAAGTTTAAAGGACGGGACATACGTCATAGCTCTAGACATAGAAGGAAAAATGATGTCATCAGAAGAATTCGCCGAAAAACTGGACAAGCTTGCAATCCAGGGCAGAAGTGACGTAACCTTTATCATAGGTGGATCATTGGGACTCTCAAAAGATGTCCTGAAAAGAGCAGACTTCAGACTATCCTTTTCTCCCATGACCTTTCCACATCAACTGATGAAGGTGATACTACTTGAGCAGATTTATAGAGGGTTTAGGATCAATAGGGGTGAACCGTACCATAAGTAACGGCGGTTTTTTGATAATTATATTAGCTACAAAAAGTTTTAAATGACTTGTTTAGTTTCTGGTCTTTAAATCTTGATAAGTGATTTTTAGTCAGTTTCAGATAGAATTAAATAGATTTCGATAATATAGTATAATAGCCATTTGAGACTGTTTAGGGTTTCAAGTGGCTTGAGTTGTTTTTGAATAGTTTTTGATATTTCGGCGTCGTGTCGGCGGCGGAGACGACAACGTCGACGGCAGAGGTTGATACACGAATTGCATAAATAAAGAAAATTCTTAATATTTATTGATGTCTATTTCGTTTTGGTATATAATGTAAAAAATATAATAAGGAATGAACATAAAATGAGAGAAAAAATTACGTTACTAGGAAAAGATTTTTTATTTTTACTATTGAGTAATGCAATATCTTCCTTCGGAGACTGGGTACAGAAAGTAGCTTTAACTATTTACTTTTTCAAAATAACAGGGTCGGCTTTTGATGTAAGTTTATACTTTCTATTAACATCGTTACCTGATGTTGTACTAGCCCCTTTTATAGGTATTATAATAGACAAATATAACAAAAAAAAGCTTTTGGTCATTTCAGAGTTAGTGCAGGGGATATTAGTGTTTTTTTTATTATTTATTAATACGAAAATTTGGTTGATGATAATCATACTTATTACTTCGATATTTAAGTATGTATCCATTATTGGCAATCAATCTATTGTACCTGAAATAGTAGATGAACAAAACCTTATTAGAGCCAATTCTTTAATCCGTATGTCATCATCTTCAATGAGAATTCTTGGACCTGCTTTAGCGGGTATATTAACAAGTTTATTCTCAATAAAAATGATTTTTGCATTTAATTCCTTAACATTTTTCGTAGCATCTGGATTATATTCTTTAATAAAATATATTTATGTATATCAGAAAAGTAATGAAAAAAAGGATGTAGAAAATGCTCATAATCAATACAATGAATATTTTCAATGCATAAGATACTTTATTAAAAATAAAGTTGTATTTTACACAACATTATTACTATCCATAGCTTTGTTCGTAAGTAGTCCCATAAATGTTCTTGTAATTAAATTTATTATGCAAGAATTTAACAATGAATTTACTTATGGAATTTTTATCTCAGCTATGGGAATTGGTTATATCTGTGGTGGAGTATTGTTAAATATATTTGACAATATTAGAAGCAAATTCAAAATATTGTCATCTATTATTTTTATAGATGGAATAATTAATCTATTAATTATTAAAAGTAATGAATATTCTATAATAATTTTGGCACTATCTTTAGGTATAATTAGCTGTATTTTTAATGTTTTAGATGAAACTATTGTTCAAGAATATACATTCTCAGATTATAGAGGGAGAGTATTTTCAATACATAATATTTTACTTGATACTTCTTATTTACTTTCTATTTTTCTAGGCGGAATAGTATTAATGTGGACAAATTTAAAAGCTTTATATATTCTTTCAGGATTTGTACTTATGCTTAGTAGTTTTGCTTATTATATTCAGTCTAAGAGAATATTTTATATAAATAAAAATGAAGCCTAAAATGTTTAAAAAAGGGGAGATTGTAATGTCATTAGATGTATCGTTATTTTACTTATTAAATTTACACCATAGAATGCTTAGTGATGAGATTAGAACTAAAGCATTCCAAAAAGCTATTTTTGAAAAAGTAAATCCAGGAGATGTTGTTGTTGATATCGGAACAGGAACAGGGATATTAGCTTTTTTTGCAATACAAGCGGGTGCTAAAAAGGTATATGCTATTGATACTTCAAACATAATTGAAGTCGCAAAACAAATTGCTAGGGATAATAGGATATTGGATAAAATAGTATTTATCCAAAACGATTCAAGAGAAGTTGTTTTACCTGAAAAAGCTGACATTATAATTTCTGAGACAATAGGAAGTTTTGGATTAGAGGAGAATATATGTGGTACCTTACTACATGGGAAGCAGAACTTTCTAAAACCTGGTGGGAAAATTATACCCGAAGAAATTGAATTATACTTAACCCCTGTCTTTTGTGAGGGGAAACTAGAAAACATTAAATGGGAATTTCTGAAAAATTATGATATAAACAACGATAGCTTAAGTGATATTGCGGTACATAATACATATAAAACTAATTTAATAGAGTCTAACATAGTATCATGCCCTAAATTAATAAGTAAAATTAACTTTACTAACATTGAACAAATATCATATGTCTTTAAAACTCAATTTAACTTACAGAATTGCAAAATAAATGGTTTAGGAGGGTGGTTTAAAGCAAAGTTATCTAGCAATGTATATATAGATACATCTCCTTTTAGTTCTCCAACACATTGGATGCAAACATATTTTCCTTTGCAAGAAGTTGTAGAAGCATTTAAAGATAAATCAACAATTGAAGTAGAAATTAGAAATCATCCATTTGGAAATTCATGTTTTATAGAATGGAATATCAGAACTTCAGTTCGCGAATATCACCATACTACATTTAATGGATTACCTTCTATAGAAAGATTTTTTGATATGTATGGTATTAGTTAAATAAGAAGATGAATTACTAAATATCATAGTGAGGAAGGGATAATAATGAGGGAAAATGTAGATGTTCTATTAGTAAGACTACCTTTGTTAGATGAAGAAGAGTTTCTTAGAGAATCAAGTGAATATCTAGGATTTGGTTATCTAAGCTCAGGACTAAGAAAAAATGGTTTCTCTGTAAAAATTCTTGATTTCTATTTACAACAATGTAGCATTGAACAAGTAATTAGTAAAATTTTAGAGTATAATGCCAAAATCATTGGGTTTACTATAGTTTTACAAGATTTAATTGATAGTTGCAAAGTGATTTGTTCACAATTAAGGAAGAACAAAGTACAATCACATATAACTTGTGGAGGTCATTTACCTACATTAAAATATATAGAAATATTAAATCAGATTAATGAAATTGATTCGATAGTACGCTTTGAAGGCGAAGTAACTATTGTTGAATTAACACAGCATGTCGTTCAAGGTAAGGATTGGACAAATATTAAAGGAATTGCATATAGAGATATAGATGGTATACCAAAATCAAATACTAGTAGACCATTAATAAAAGATTTAGATAAATTAGACTTTGCAGACAGAGATACATTATCAATAGTTATTGAAAAAGGAGGGCCAGCAGGCATCTTATCAAGTAGGGGTTGTTATGGGAGATGTTCATTCTGTAGTATCTATTCTTTTTATAATACTGCAGAAGGTAATAATTGGAGAGCAAGAAGTCCTAAAGATGTTGTTGACGAAATAGAGTATATATACAAAAAATACAAGGTTAAGTACTTTAGGTTTTTTGATGATGATTTCATTGGACCAGGAGAAATTGGAAAGAAGAGAGCTTATGATATAGCACAATTAATTATTGATAGAAATTTAGAGATAAATTATTATATAGAAACAAGAGTAAATGATGTTGACTATAAGCTTTTTCAAAAACTTAAACAAAGTGGCTTAGATAGAGTTTTTATAGGAGTAGAAGCTGGTTCTGAAAAAATTTTAGAAGAATACAACAAAGATATAACAATTAAGCAACAAAAAGAAAGTATTGAGATTTTAAAGTGTTTAGGAATAAAAGTGATAGCTGGTTTCATGATGTTTAATCCTTATCTAACATTAGATAAATTCAAAGAAAATTTCTATTTTCTTATTAAATATGATTTATTAAACTTTTTTAACTTAGTATCATTTTTCACAGTATTAGGAGGAACTCCTATGGAGGAGAAATTAAGACAAGAAGGATTATTAATACAGAACGATTATAGGAAGGGATACAATATTATAGACAATAAAGTAGCAATATTATATAGAGTATTATCAATAGGTACAAAACCTCTAGAAAAATTATATATTCAGATTAAAAAAGCAAATAATAGTTTTTATATAAGTAAAGCTAATATTGATATAGAGTTATATGACGAAATTAATAGACAATTAAATAAATACCTTTTAGAGATTACTGAATCAATTTTAACTTTTATTGAAAAACTTCCTAATGAGAATATATTTGATTCTGAAGTAGATAAAAAAGCAGAAGAATATTATAATGAATCCTTAAATTTTACCGAGTCATTATTATTTTTAATTAATATATATAATACTGCTACAAATGAAGGAGGTATGTATGAGAACAGTTCTAGATTATCTGTATAAAGATGAAAGTATAAATGGATATATAATTAGAGCTTTATTAAATGATATGCCTCATTTTCACTGTGAAATAGAAGTAGATGGCAATAATGTAATAGGATTATTGGCAGTATGGGAGAGTGAAAAAATTGCAACGTTAAGAGGAGAACTATTATTTTGTAGAAAATGGTTTGAAAAGCTATATGGAGAATATAATTTTTATGATTTAGAGAACAGATTTAGTAAATATATATTACAAAATCATAAAATCAATAATGAATATTTTATATCTGATTACTTATTCTTAGAATATATTAATAATAAAAAAGTAAAAGATGAAGTTAAAAATATATATTCTAAAATAAATAAAAATGACTGGCTTAAAATACGTGATATTTATAAGAAAAAATACAATATAGATTTTACTGAATTTGAAGAACGTAATATGGAATGGTTGGTTGTATATGAAAAAGGATATCCAATTAGCAATATTTGTTTAGAGAAAGTCTCAGAAAAATTTTTCGTTCTATCAAACTTTTACACTGCACCTGATAGGCAAAATAAAGGTGTCGGTACCAATTTGTTAAGAGATGTATTGAATAGTTTTGAAAATACAAAATTCGGTTTATTTGTAAATAGTCAAAATACCCATGCATTAAATATCTATAGAAAGTTAGGATTCAATATCAAAGCTAAATTAGTAAATTTTGAACTAAAATAGGTAGGGATAGAGTAAATATATAATTCTTTATATCCTAAAATATGCATGAAAGGGGGTGAGAACATGAGTGTGAAAGAATTAATTGGACTTGCTTTAACTGACACTAATTTAAGAGAAAAGTTGCTAAAAAATCCCGAAAAACTATTTCAAGAGTATAGTGTAGATGTGGATTCTAAATTATTAAACAAAGTTAAACTACTCACACAAGAAATGATGAATGGGATATCAGTTGGAGCAGGCAATGACTTTTCACGTCTTGTATTAATTGACAGAAGATAATTACATAATTTTTTAAAAGAAAAGTAGACAACTTACTATCAAAATTAGTGGATGTCTACTTTTCTTCTTTATTTATCTTTAAATTGAGTACACCACTTTACAAGAAACGAAGCGATAGCTTCCAAAAAATAGATAAATCAGACATCTGAATCCTAGAAATACTAATCATAAGAAAATAATCCATTCTAGGAGATGTCTGACTTATGATTAGTGTATCCAAAAACTCAGTAATTCAAACAGTAGATAAATATTTATTTCAATATAAATCAATCTTTAAAAAGCGTAGCTTTGAAATCTTTTATTGGCTTATACTATCAATGCTATGTTTAGAGGAATTTCGCTCTATAAAATTTGCATATGATAATTTCATTAAAAAATTATCATATGCTAATTTTCCTATTAATTCTTTAATGAGCGTAACCGTAAGTATTGCTTTATCTTTAATACCAGAAAATCTTAAAAACTGAATAACCAAGGGGACGTAATAACCAAGGGGACGGTTTGAAGTGACCCCATTTTAGTACACAATTTGGGTACGGTTACTTTATTAGATTTTTTTTAAGAATTTAGATACTTTTGTTTATAAAAGCTTGGGGACACACCCCCAAGCTTTTTTTGGGGTCTATAATTTATATAATAATCCATATATTCTTCAGTTATTTGCTTAACATCATTTAAATTTTTAATTTTCTTTTTCATAATATAAATAGTTTCACACTTATAGTGACTAAAGAAGCTTTCAGCTTTAGCATTGTCCCAGCAGTTACCCTTTCTTGACATGCTTTGGGTTACTTTTAGCTCTTTAAGTAAGTTTATATAAGCTTTATTTGTATAATGAACCCCTTGGTCACTATGAATAATACTACCTTCAAGATTAAATTTTTTAGCTAACATCTTAATAGCATCTATACTTAAGTTTTTATCTTGAGAATCACTTATATTCCATGCTACGGGTTCATTATTAAATAAATCTATGATAGTGCATAAGTATATCATCTTTTTTCGAGTTGGTATATAAGTAATATCGGTAACAAATTTTTTACCTGGATGAGAAGATTGAAAATCTCTATTGAGTATATTCTCTTTAATAATTCTTTGTTCCTTTGGTTTTTTATATTTTTTCCTTACAATAGACTGTATATTATTTTCTTTCATTATTCTCTGTATTTTTTTATGATTAACAGTAAGATTATACTTGTTTTTAAGTATAAACTTTATAGTCCGATATCCAGCTCTTTTATTTGATTTATTATATATATCTATAATTAATTTGTCAATTTCAGTATCTTTCTTTAATGGTTTCTTTTTATATTTATAATAAGCCGATCTACCTACACCGGCTATTTCACACAATAACCAAATAGGATAATCTAGCTCTAATGACATTATAACTTTATATTTTATTTCTCTAATTTTATGTTTTTTTTTAGAAATGGTTGCATCTTTTCTAGACTCTCATAGTAAGCAATTTTAGCTTTTAAAACTTGAATTTCTTCCTCAAGTTGTTTTTCTCTAGGTGTTCTTGTGTCTTTCCGTAGGATAGATTCTTTAGATCTAGCAACAGTTTTATTAGGTTTAGTAGCATCAGGAGGCAGTAATCCTTTTTTCTTTAGCTGCTTTTCCCAATTATTTATGTAGTTTTTAGAAGGAAGATTATATTTTGAAGCTATTGCTCTAACACCAAGAGTACTATTGTAGTAATCTTTAATTACAGATAATTTAAATTCATCAGAGTATTTTCTTTTCAATGGTAAAACCCCCTCAATTTAAGTATATATTAGTGTCCCTAAGTTCTTTTGGTTGACAAGGATCGATAACCAAAAGAACTGTCCCCTTGGTTCAATGGTTAATAACATAATTAAATAAATTCGATGTCATTGAAATTCAACATGATTTTCCACACTCCACTTTTGGAATTCCTAGTTAATGGCTTGCAATTATTATCTTCATAGACTAACCTAAAAGAGTGCTTAATAGTAACCTTACTTGTATTTCCCTTTTCAAATACTAGTTGAGTATTTATCTCTGTAATTGCAGGTGATTTATCTTCTATTGATATGATTTTAAAGTCAGTTAATTTTTTCCCTTGAAAAATACTTCTTATTTCTCCTGCGAGTTTTTTCATGGAATCATTTGAGGGAAAAAGCTTTGTAGTTAAAAGCGCCATTTTACCATAATTGCCTTTAAGAAGATACCCAAGGTATTCTACTAATGTTCTCTCTGGACTCCCTTCTTGGTAATCAGAAATCTGCCCTTTTTCCAGGAAATCAACATTAACATTAAGTGTTCGCGGTTTCCATTGTTCAATTAGTTTTTTCTCATTTTGTATCTGTTCATATTGTTCTAGAGAATCTTTAATTGATTGAATAGATTCTTTAATAGTAGGAGCTTTAAATTCTTTTATTATTTCTTTTTTACCACTTTTAACAGCTCTTGCCCAATCACCGAGTGCAAATAAAGTTGCCCATGTTTTAATAGCAGTTATTTTATTGTCATATCCTAAATCGCGTCCATGCAAAATGCCATGTCTATATGGAAGAGATATTTCATCAGTTCTTGTCTTTTTTCTTGATTCTCCTAAAATTTTTGTTAATGCATTTAAACCACTATCATGGGCTGCTATTGAGTCCCAAACACTTAAATCAATGTCAGTTGCAAAAAAACCTTTTTGTTCAATGTCATTGACAAAACCATCAATCATCATAAGAACAACTGGTATACACGCATGATATCTGCTCTCAATATAATCATCTAATGCTTTATGAATAAGTCTTATTCTAGGTCGAAATTCTTCTATACCTTTTAGTCTCGAAATCATAAAAAGGAGATTATCTTTATTATCATAGTAGTTAATTAAAATCTCTTCTGCTTCTTCCATTTTACCTTTTTCAGCAAATTTTACTGCTTCAGCCATAATATCGAAATTCATAGATTCATATGCAATCTATCCGCGTTGCGAGAAATATTGGTTAAATTTATCCGGTATTTCCTGAAGTTGTTTGAATTTTTCGTCTATATCTTGTATTTCTTCAAAACTTCTTTTAATGCCTTCATTTTTTATACCAAAAAGGGATACCAACTTGTATATTCCTTTTAAGCTTTTAAATCCTTGTAAATTATATTCCATTTCTTTAAAAGAGTAATTATCCTTAATTTTTTTGCCTGACATAACATCACCAACTACAATTTTTATTTCTAAGCACATAAAATTTATTCGACATTTATATGAAGAAATTGCATAATTAACTTCTTAGATATTAAAAAAATTGAACATAGAGCGATAGCTCATTAAAAATGAGATTTTAAATTTTAAATTAAATTTTCATTGAATTGACTGCAATATCCTCCTAAATGTTTTATTAAAATATTTGCCGTTAGGCAGCTTTACTTGAAGATTTGTTTATGTTTAACGAAATAGTTCCTGCAATAAG